>Ga0302170_10000121_pt1 | contig 29153 bp, 23 predicted proteins | sample I_Fen_N2_1_FD_193492 | JGI IMG/M metagenome (GOLD analysis project Ga0302170, IMG submission 193492) | Peat permafrost microbial communities from Stordalen Mire near Abisko, Sweden - I_Fen_N2_1 | ecosystem: Environmental > Terrestrial > Soil > Wetlands > Permafrost | place: Sweden: Abisko...
CTTCTGTGAGCTTATTTGATTCTACTGCGCGAAGCATAGAGGCTTCGTCCCGTAAACTTTGTTTCATGGGCGAAAGTAGTCCTACCAGAAAGAGCAAAATGCAAAATAGGGCAAGGTTGTAAGTACGCCAAGTTGAAAAATCACGAATGCTGTCGCGCAGCTCTCGGTTGCTATGGCTAGTTATAAAGAGTGATTTACTGCCATAAATAAAGAAAAGCACTAATGCTATTCCGACTACAATCGCTTGGTGAATAAGGATGCTCTCCTCACTAAATCCGTCTTCTCCAATCCAAACGAATAGAAGTAAGCCCGCTAGTGAAGGAAGATAGGTGAAGAGTAGAAAACGAGTTCCGATATGGAACAGTAGGCGTACTAATAATTGTACACTTTGTAACGCTAAAGCCATTAGCCCTGCTACAATCCATGGTGCAATTGTGCCTTCTAAACCGATCATCTCAGCATATTTATTGCCCAAGAATTCCAATAGATCGGGAAAACCTAATAAAAGGAATAGATAGCTGTACCCACTAAATAGTACAGCAGCCACACGACGTACCCAGTATGTAAGGCGATTTTCGTAACTAGAAGAAGGACTCATGGAATGAATTTATGCGAAACAAATATAGAACACGATGAATAAGAGTAAAGATAAGACAATAGAGCGAGAATAGAATTTAGGGGGCGAAAAAGAGTTTCGCCCCCTAAATTGTTTAATTATCCTCTTTTTCGTTTTAGAACAACTGCAGAACGGGCTGGAAGATAAAGCTTCAACCACCCCTTTTTCTCCTTCTTATAGAGTGGGTCGTAATTGGTGAAATGCTCTATGCTGTCATCTGAAAATCCGTTTCCTCCGAATTCTACGGCATCGGTGTTTAGTAATACTTCGTAAGAACCTTCTGTAATGAGGAAGCCGTAGTCGACAAATGATTGTGAGGGACTGAAGTTGAATACAAACAAGAGCTCTTTATGGGCATAGGCTAGTACTTGGTCTCCGTCGTTGTGCCAAACCTCTTGTACCGGAGCCGATTCAAGTCCGTTTTGACTCTTCAGTAGTTCGATCATCTTTTGGTCGAAATCGCCTAAGTATTTATAGCAAAGGGTATCTCGGTCGACTAAGCTCCATTGACGTCTGGCGTATTTGTAACTCCAGCCATTCCCTTCACGCGGAAAATCAATCCACTCAGGATGCCCGAATTCATTACCCATAAAATTAAGATATCCGCCATTAATGGTAGAAGCGGTAATTAGACGAATCATCTTGTGCAATGCAAGGCCTCTATGTACGATGTAATTTTCATCTCCTTTTTGGAAATGCCAATACATGTCGGCATCTACGAGTCGGAAGATAATAGTTTTATCGCCTACCAATGCTTGATCGTGACTTTCACAATATGAGATTGTTTTCTCGTCTTTGCGTCGGTTAGTTACTTCCCATAATATAGCCGAGGGTTTCCAATCTTCATCAATATGCTCTTTAATAATTTTGATCCAATAGTCGGGAATGTTCATCGCCATGCGATAATCGAATCCGTAGCCACCGTCTTCAAATTTGGCGGCCAATCCAGGCATTCCTGAAACTTCTTCTGCAACGGTAATTGCTTTTGGATTTACTTCGTGGATGAGCTGATTTGCTAGAGTCAGGTAGCAGATTGCATCATCATTTTGATGTCCATTGAAATAATCTCCGTAATCGCAAAATGCTTCACCTAATCCATGGCTATAATATAGCATGGAAGTTACTCCGTCAAATCGGAATCCGTCGAAGTTAAACTCTTCTAGCCAATATTTGCAATTAGAAAGAAGAAAATGAAGCACCTCATTTTTGCTGTAGTCGAAGCAGAGTGAATCCCATGCCACGTGTTCGCGACGCTCTCCTTGAGCAAAGAATTGATAGGGGTCTCCTGCTAAATTAGCTAATCCTTCAAGCTCGTTTTTTACTGCATGAGAATGTACAAGATCCATAATGACAGCTACGCCTAAGCGATGCGCTTCATCAATGAGCTCTTTTAGCTCTTCGGGAGTGCCAAATCGACTGGAAGCAGCAAAGAAGTTACTTACATGATATCCGAAGCTTCCGTAATAGGGATGCTCCTGTATGGCCATGATTTGGATACAGTTATAACCGCCTTTTACGATGCGGGGGAGTATATTTTCGCGAAATTCATTATAAGTGCCGATACCTTCTTTCTCTTGAGCCATGCCAATGTGGCATTCGTAAATAAAGAGAGGATTCAGCGAAGGCTTAAAATTCTTCTTTTTAAATACATATGGCTGCTTGGGCTCCCATACTTGTGCTGAAAAGATGTAAGTTTCGTTGTCTTGCACAATACGACGTACCCATGCCGGAAGACGTTCACCGTGTCCACCCTCCCAATATACGTGCATCTTGTATAGGTCTTCATGATGAATGGCTGTTTCCGGAAGTTTTAATTCCCAAACGCCATTTCCTTTCGACTTGAGTGCATATTTATCGTTCTCTTGCCAATCATTAAACGTTCCTACAAGGTAGATTTTGGTTGCGTTTGGAGCCCATTCTCGGAAAACCCATCCCGAAGTTGTGTGGTGCAGGCCAAAATATTCATGTCCGTTTGCAAAATCCGAAAGGCTAATTTTTCCGTTGCGGGTAAGTTCTTCCTCTTTTTCTATGGCGTGTTGGTGACGACCGTTGATTGCACCTTTATAAGGTTCTAGCCAAGAGTCGCTTTTTATTATAGCTAGTTCTTGCTTACTGATTTTTAAATCGCTTTTCATAAGGTGGAAGGGTGTTAATTTGTTTTCAATAGAATCAAGCTTTTATTTTTACAATTACTTTTTTTACACCTATAGGGGTGATACCGGGAGCGTGTGCATCGGTAGGAAAGAAGATGGCAAACATGCCGGGCTCTATTGCTAAATAATTATTGGCAAGACCTTTATAAAAGGTGATGTCTTTTTCGGAATTGTAAGGGGCAAGTTCCTCTGGACATGTTGCTGTAGGGGTATAGCCCATGATCTCAGTACCCGAGATAGGTATCTGGATGTCGATAAAGTTTTTGTGCGCCTCTAATTTTGCCTCTAATTTTGTTTTTGGCTGAGTTTGAGCTACATTTACGATAAGTTCATTGCTCTTTAGTACAGTTTTACCAATTTCTTCATGCGTGAAATTGTGTGCAAGAAGGTAAGTAATTGCCTCTGCAAAAAGAGGATTGATGGAAGCATACTGTGCTAAGTTTTCAATGCGGTCTATGATCATAATTTTATCTCTTTAAAGGGTTCTTTTATGAGTGAAGATTTTGAGAGCCATCGGTAGATGGTTTCACCCTACAAATGTAGGAAATCTTTTCCTTATTCCCGCATGTTTTGAATTGTTTTTAGTAAATAAGGGTGCATTTTCCCATTCGAAGCTAAGACTTCTTCGCTGTTGTAGAATAGATCTTCACCTTTGAAGTTTGTGATTTTTCCTCCGGCTTCGCGTAAGATGAGGCTGGCAGCAGCAATGTCCCATGGTCCTAAAAAGCTTTCGATGCGTCCTTCAAATCTTCCTGCAGCAATGTAGCAAAGTTCTGCTGCGCAGGCACCCATTAAGCGTAGCCCCATGGCTTTGCCATAAAGATTTTCGATTAAATGCAGAGCCATGGGTTTGTATTTTTGCCATTGGTAGGGGAAGCCGAGTCCGAGAAAGGATTTGTCAACATCGTCTACTTCGCTTACATGGATGGTTTCGCTCCCCTCAGGGGTGGTTAATATGGCCCCTCCACCTTTGTAAGCTGAGTATAGCTCGCAGCGGCAAACTTCTAGTACTACTCCAAGTAACATTTCTTTTTGATCGCAGAGCCCGATTGATATACAATAGGGAGCTGTATTATGAATGAAATTAGTAGTGCCATCTAATGGGTCAATTAGCCAATAATAAGGAACGTCTTCGGTTGTATGATGTTCTTCTTCAGCAATAAATCCTGCTTCCGGAAGGAGCTTTGAGAGCTGAGTTACGATTTGTTGCTCTGATTCTTTGTCTACGTAGGAAACGTAATCGTGTATCCCTTTGGTTTCGATTCGTGAGGGATCGAACTTTTGTCGTTCGTCATGTAAAAATTTTCCCATCTCAAGGGCAAGCTCTGAGACTTGCTGGGTAAGGAGCTCTAAGTCGAGTTCCGTTTTAGGGTTCGGTTTCATTTTGTAGCTTGTTTTATGATTTTTTCTTAGGCTACAAAGATAGAAAAGATTTGTGAGGTGAACAAATCTAAATCTGCTTTTATGCTAAGAACCTAAAAGCAGTTTTAGCATAAAAATAGGGCTTGCCCTTTTTTAGCAAGCCCTATTTTATAAGCGTTTTAGAGATAAACCAGCTTCATGTAAGTGGCTTTTCTATTTAATAGAACCAACGTACGTAGCAGAAATCCTGACGATGAGGAAGGTCTGCATGCTTGGGATACATACGATAGGCAACTTTAAATGCACCCGCTTTCGCAATGCTATGTTTTAGTTGGAAAGTATATAGGTTGCCTTCTCTTTTTACTAAATTGAAGGGCTCTTTTTCAAGGATGCATTCTTGACCATTTTTGTCGTTATATGCTGTGATTAGCTCAATGCCAATAGCATCTTCAAGTCCTTTCTCGTCGATTACATAAGTAATGGTATATTCTTTTCCTCGATCTGTGATGCCTTCTAGGATGCTTTCCTCTTTGGAGGAAGAAACTACTTCAATTTGATCCCATTTGCTATCGACTAGTTCTTTCCAAGCTGCCAATTCTTTTGCTTTTTTGTAATTGTCTGCTACAAGTGCTTTTTTCCTTTTTGCTAATTTATTATAGAACTTAGAGAAGTAATCATCGAGTTGTCGTTTCATTGTATAATGAGGCGCAATTGTGTTGATCGATTTTTTGATCGATTTAACCCATCCTTCAGAATATCCTTTTTCATTATTATTATAATAAAGAGGTGCTATTTCATTTTCAAGGAGATTGTAGATAGTAGCCGCGTCAAGTTGATCTTGGTGCTCTTGGTTTTGATAGGTACGCTCATCAGTTAAGGCCCAACCGGCTCCTTCTTTGTAGCCTTCAAGCCACCAACCGTCGAGGACGGAAAAGTTTAGCACTCCATTCATTAGGGCTTTCTCTCCAGATGTTCCTGAGGCTTCGAGTGGACGTGTTGGGGTATTCATCCAGATATCTACTCCTGAAACGAGGCGACGTGCCAAGGTCATATCGTAATTTTCGAGGAAGATTATTTTCCCTACGAATTCAGGTTGACGACTGATTTCTATAATACGTTTAATTAAGCCTTGTCCAGCACCATCATGAGGATGTGCTTTTCCTGCGAAAAGAATTTGTACAGGACGCTTCGGGTTGTTTACTATTTTTGATAAACGATCTAAGTCTGTAAACAATAAATGTGCCCGTTTGTAAGTCGCAAATCGACGTGCAAAGCCAATAGTTAGTGCATCCGGGTTTATTTTTTCTAATAACGAAATAATACGTGCAGGGTCACCTTGGTTTTTAAGCCAATTCTCTTTAAATTGAAGGCGAATGTATTCTATTAATTTGTGTTTTAGTGCGATGCGTGTATTCCACACCTCTTCATCGCTAACTTTGTTTATTGCATTCCAAATGCTTTCGTTGCTTTGATCACTTGCCCATGAAGCATCAAAATATTTCTGGTAAATAGCTTTCCATTCAGAAGCTGTCCAAGTAGGCATATGCACGCCATTGGTCACATAACCAACGTGAATTTCTTCCGGAAAATATCCTTTCCAAATAGGTGCAAACATTTCTTGTGAAACTTTTCCATGCAACTTGCTAACTCCGTTTACTTCTTGTGAGGTGTTGCAAGCAAATACTGACATGCAAAAGCGTTCTCCTGAATCGCCCGGATTATTACGTCCCATATCCATGAATTCATTCCATGTGATACCTAAACGTTGGGGATATCCGCTCATGTATTTACCGAATAAGCCCTCATCGAAATAATCGTGTCCTGCAGGTACTGGAGTATGCACTGTATATAATGATGAAGTACGAACTACTTCGAGAGCTTCGTTGAAATTCATACCTTGGGCTACATAGTCGCAAAGGCGTTGTACATTGATTAAAGCGGCATGTCCCTCATTGCAATGATATACATCTTGCTCAATACCTAAAGCTTTTAGGGTTAGAATACCACCAATGCCAAGTAGTATTTCCTGTTTTAAGCGGTTCTCCCAATCACCTCCATAGAGCATGTGGGTGATAGAACGGTCGAACTCACTGTTAAGCTCATTATCTGTATCTAGCAAGTAAAGCGATACACGTCCTACGTTTACTTTCCAGATATAGGCATGTACGAAATAGTCCATATAAGGAACGGATACTACGAGAGGCTTTCCTTCCTTATCCGAAACGCGTTCTATCGGTAAGTTGCTAAAGTTTGATGCATCATAATTTGCAATTTGTTGGCCGTCCATCGATAGGCTTTGATTGAAATAGCCGTAGCGATAGAGGAAGCCAATGGCGCAGAGGTTTACGTTGCTGTCCGATGCTTCTTTTAAATAATCTCCTGCCAGAACACCTAAACCTCCCGAATAAATGTGCAGAACAGTAGTTAAGCCGTATTCCATACTAAAGTAAGCAATAGAAGGGCGGTTGGTATCTGGTTTTACATCTATGTAAGCACGGAAGTCAGCATATATATTGTCGATGCGCTTTAGCATGACTTTATCTTTTTCAATAGCTTCAAGCTTCTCAAAATTAAGACCTTCGAGTAGGGATACCGGATTTTGTCCGCACTCTTTCCAAAGTGTAGGATCCATATCCTTAAATAGCTTGGTAGCTTCGCCGTTCCATGACCACCAAATATTATGAGCGAGCTCAGAGAGTTTCTCTAATTTAGGAGGAAGCGTCGATTTTACAGTAACTCCTCTCCAATTTGGAGTGTTTACATTACTTGTCTTAATCTTCATAAGGTGTATTCTTTAATTAATAATTGATTCTTTTATTCTCTTCTCTGCATTTTTCAATGCAATGTCATAGGCTTCGTAATAATATTTAATAAAATGCTCCCAAAGTGCTTTCTTTGAGATATAGGCTGCGGTTTTACGGATGCTTTTTATTTCATCAGTTGTTCTTTCTGAGAATTTAAGTATTTCATTCTTAGTTTCTTCAACCACTTCAGAATAGTTGTTGTCGGAGCGATGTATAACCGCTATCCCTTCGTCCATTCCTTTCCACTTTTTCAGCGTTTTTACCCAAAGTCCAAAGCCGGAGAGGTCTGTTGTAATAGTAGGTACACGGAAAGCGATACTTTCTAAGGGTGTATAACCCCAAGGCTCGTAATATGAAGGATAAATGGTGAGATCAAGTGCTATAAGATATTCGTAATAGGGGCCATTCAATATACCATCTCTATAATTGAGGTAGCAGGGGATAAATACTAATTTCACCTTGTCGGTACTAGAATTATGTAAGTTTAATCCACGTAACATATTTAGCAAACGATCGTTGTCCATGTCGTGCAAAGTATGTGTAATGAATGGAAAGTCGAGCGGAGTGTTATAGGAAACTTTGCTCGCGAGACGTGCTTGCAGATCAGCACGAGGTGCTTTTACCCATGCGGGTACTGTTACTAAAGCAATGACGTTTTTTTGAAGTTTCGGGTCGCTATTTAGTCGACTCATTGCTTCCAAGAATACGTCAATCCCTTTATTTTGAAATTCATAACGTCCACTAGTACTGACCAGCAAAGTAGTGTTATCCAAGTCTTCTCCTAGTAACTTGTTTACTACGTCTAAAATACTTCGGCGGCCTAATTTTCGAGATGGACCGAATGTAGACTGTGAAGGTACAAAATTGTCTTCGAACCCATTCATAAGTATTTTGTCGCATTTCTTATCAAGTAAAACTTCACATTCATGTCCGGTAATTTCGCTCACCGTGGTAAAGCAATCTACGTGATGTGCGGTTACTTTTTCAATAGAATGTTTGGCTTCTATGTTTAACTCACGAGCCATTTGGTCTCCATTGTATGCAGATAGATAGTCATAAAGAGGCTTTTGGTTTCCAGCAATACTTCGTCCGATGCTAGTTGCATGAGTAGTGAAGATCGTCCCAATTTCAGGACATTTTTTTTGTATGTACAATGCTCCAAGTCCAGTCATCCATTCATGTACTTGATATATTGCTTTGTCATCTTTGGTGAGATTAAATCGGAAGAAACTTTCTACTACCAGTCCGGCAGCATACGAAAACATTGAAGCCTCATCATAGTCGCCATATCCATGTAATGAATCGACTCCGAAATCTTCCCAAGCTTGTTTGTAGATTTGATCCTTCTGTGCATAGTAAGACTGGAAGTCGACTAATATTACAATCGGTTCTCCCGGTATATTCCAACGCCCTACACGTATTGCAAGATTGTCTTGCAGCGTTGCATGTTTTCTCCACTTTGCACACAGTTTCCGATTTTCGATAAAAAGTATATTATCTCTATCTTGTCCCAAGTCAGGGCCTATAAAAATAATGTGATCTTTAAATTTTGTTTGAAGTGTATTTGCTCTCGTTGAAAGGACAGTATAGATACCGCCAACTTTATTACATACTTCCCAACTACTTTCAAAAATATAGCTAGGCGTTATTACGTTCCTCGTCATTTTATAATAATATGTATAATTTCGAGGCAAAGATACATTTTTTTTTTGGGAAATGATCTCGTTTTACAGATTTATTTCACATTATTATTACTAGTGACTTCTTTAACTATAGTCTTAATATGCTAGAAAACAGCTATTTGCTATTTTCTTTTTCTATCGAAACTGTTTAATAGCAGATACATATTGGGGAATAAAGGTTTTGCGAAGAAAGACTCTAATTCGGGTAAAGATCGACGGTCAATCATGCCTGCCCTCATGACATAAAAAGAAAGGTCTGCTATACGTGCGGAGACTATTGCATCGGCTACTAATTGAGCTGGTACGCTGTCAATAATTATAAGATCAAATTCTTTGCGCAATTGATTAATGAGATCTTCCCATCGTGCGCCCGCGAGTAACTCGGAAGGGTTTGGAGGAATAGCTCCGCAAGGGATAAAGCTCAATTTCGAATCTATATTGAGAGTCTGGATAAGGTCGTGAATATCTTTAGTTATGCCTGCCAGGTAAGTAGTAACTCCAATTTCAGAAGACATATTCAGGTTTTTGCTTTGTGTAGCTTTTCGGATATCGGCATCAATAAGTATAACCCGTTTTTTGGTTTTCGCCATGCTGAGTGCCAAGTTTCGTGAAATGAATGTTTTTCCTTCGCTAGGTAAGGTACTAGTAAAAAAAAGAGTTTTGGCCTCTGGATGTTGTAATAAAATAAGGGCGCGTATAATTTCGATACTGTTTTTTACTTGTTCTTCTTCTCCTGATACTTCTCCAAAAATTTGTATATTTTTAAATTTATCATATTCCTTTCTTGTATGTATCAAATAATCTAGTTTGTCAAATAGAATTCCTATACCAAGAGGCAAAAGAATCCCTATTGCAAGTGCGAGAGCTAGGATACGTAGACGGTGTGGATAAATGAGAGTTCGTTGATTGGGTGATGCCGGGTCGATAAGTTGCAGATTACTTTTGTATATTTGGCGTTTGATATTTATTTCCTCTCTTCGTAAATGTAATGAAACATATACGGATAGCATAGTACGTAAGAGACGTTTGTTCTCCGAATATTGACTGATCTTTTCGGTTGCGTGGTTTGTGCTTTGCTCTATCTGGCTTTGTCGACTTTGTAGATTCTCTTTTATTTTAGTAAGTCGATTTACATCGTAATTTAGTGCTTGTATCACTGCTTTATGTAGCAGTTCTAACTCTTTTCGTTTATTCCTTAATAGATCTGATTTTGTGGAACTGCTTTGTTGCAACAAATCGTAGGTTAGCCAAGTTTCGTTATATCTTTTTATTAAACTTCCTGCAAAACGTCCGTTCTCTTGAATATAAGGAAGTAATCCATCTTGCATGCTCATCTTTTCGATTTGCACATATAAGAATTTGGCTACTTGTATTTCCGATTCTACTTCTTCTGAGGTGTATTGATATCTCAATAAATCTTTCCATTCAGAGCTGTAGGCCATACGGGCACTGACGGATTTTGATTCAATGGCAATGTTTGTATTTCCTTGATCAACCTTTTTTATTGTTTGCTGTACTGATAGAATACGGCTTTCCAAGAAAAGAAGGGCTGCTTTACTTGTACGCAAATATTCTTCTCGATTATTTACTATTACAAATACATAAAATTTATTTAAAGTTTGAACGTTGTCTATTGGATCTTTGCCTTTGCAAGTAATGTATAGAAGGGAACTCTCATCTATTGCTTGCACATCAATGCGTTTATCTAAAATTACAGATAAGGAGTCTTTCTGCTCTTCAGAGCTGTCTGGGTAAAGGTAGTTTGCAGCTTCTCTATAGAAAAGAGAAGAACTGATAGTATAGAGTTCATTATTTATGCTATTATCTGCTGCATCGGGTGCTAACTCAAAAAGTTTGTAAGGATCATCTGCATCGCCCATTCCTCGGGCCGGTTTTAGCATGAATAATAAATAGCTTTGATAGATTGGGGTAGAGTGATATAAATAAATTCCTGCAGCACCAAGCGTTAGTAGGAGCGAGATTATAAACCATTTCCATCGATGCTGAAGAATTTGGTATAGATAATATAGAGTTAATTTATTTAGCATTTCTGAGTCGCAAAGATACTTAGAAAAAAGAATATTACAAACTTTTTGTTAACAAATAAAGCAGATTTCCTCATCTTAGGGAGGAAACCTGCTTTGTCGTATCGTGCTTTTAGGATATAGTCTGCTTTATTTTAAATATTCAGCTAGTGGCGATTTTTGACTTTTTAAGGCTTTTGCAATTGTTTTTGCGTTGAGCAATGCACCTTCTAGATTGGTATGAGTATGATCATTCTTAAAGAACTCTTGAGTTTTCTTCTCACCTTTCTTCTGTAGAATTTTTCCGGTAAGAGCGTTCACATCAATTAGCTCGCATTGAGTTTGTGCCGCTACTTCACGTGTCCACTGTGCCGTCATATCTGTATCTTGCTCAATTTTCCCATCTTTCCAGATGTTACGTGGGGTGTGAGTTAGTAGAATAGGAATTCCTCCTTTTTCACGTACATCACCAATGAACTTGCGCAGATACCATCCGAAGGTATAGATAACTTTATTCTTTCCCGTTTCTTCCATGTGAAATACATGACTGCTATCTGCAATTCCATAAATTTCAGCACGTGCTTTTCCTGTGTTGATAGGGCCACAGTCGTTGTGTCCGAATTGGATGAGCACATAGTCGCCGGGACGAACAGAATTATAGACTTTGTCCCAACGTCCTTCGTCAAGGAAAGTCCGAGCACTACGACCTGCCATCGCACAGTTGCTGATTTGAATGCGCGCAGTATCGAGTATCGTTTCTGCAACTGATCCCCAGCCCCACATGCTGTTCTCATCTTTATCTTCATTTTTCACCGTACTATCTCCTGTGATAAATACTACAGGTAAATGTTTTGAACGATTAATGCCTTCAACCATAGGTATTCCTAAACTTTCTGGAAGAAGATATTGCTTTAGTGCTAACTTTCCTTGATATCCCAATGAATTCCCTTGGTAATCTCGAATACCTTCGACCACTGAACGTGCATTTATCTCAGCTCCAAATTCACTGGAATGTATTTTGTCGATGTAAAACATGTAGCTCACCTTCTCATGACCGAATTTTTCAAATTTATTGGCAGTGATGCCATTCAGGTCGATGAAAGGAACTTTCATCTCATTGGCCACAACCAGTGCCCAAAGGCCGAAACTGCGATTTACACGTACTAAAGTGTTCGAATCGTTAGGCATCCAAGCATTACGTGGAGTGAGCGATAATAAAACAGGGTTAGCCCCTCTGCTACGTATATCGCGAATGAATTTACGCATGTATTCGCCGTAACTGTATACCGTTTCTTTCTTGCCGGTCTCTTTTATAGTGACAACTAATGAGTCAAACTTACTATAACCTTTCATAGAAGCCCGAGCACGTCCTTCATCGTACGGTCCATTATCATTGTGCCCTAATTCAATGAGAACCCAGTCGCCTGGTCGAACGCCCTTTAACACATCCGGCCATAGTTTGTTATAGAAAGTGCGGCTGCTAGTTCCACCTAGTGCTTGGTTCTCTACGGTAATTTTATTGGAATCGAAGTATTTAGGAGCAAAATAGCCCCATCCCCATTGACCATTATCTCCATTTCCTAGCGTGCCTGTACGCATGGTCGAATTCCCTACAAGAAAGAGGACAGGGTTATTCCCTTTACGTGATGAACCCGGTACCGGGCGTGCTGTAGAAGCTTTATTTAGGCTGTCGAGTGTAAGATCGGTTACTCCGTTTACATCCTCCATTGGACGAAGCTCGTTTGCCTTTTCGTCAATTTGTGCTGAAAGTCCCATTGCGAGGCATAAAAAGCCAAATAGAATACAGATTTTTTTCATTGTAATGTGTATGCTTTTGTAATTTCTGGTTAGTTCTTTTTAGTAACTGGAAAGTTGTATTTTATTTCCTGTTAATCCTTCACTTTCTGCCGTTAAGGTGATTTCCCCTTTGGCAGAAGTACTGCGTAATATCACTAAGGCAAGTCCGTTGTATGCTTGTACGTAATGATTTTGGAAAGAAGCATGGCTCGTAGCATCTCCATTGTCGGTTGCTACAATTTCTGCAGGCCCGCTGATGGAGAAGCGAATCAAGTTACTAGCTTGTGGAGCAAAAGTCCCTTTACTGTCTTTAATACGTACTGTGATAAATAGTAGATCCTCTCCGTCTGGTTTAAAGTTTGTACGGTCGGTAGATAGTTCCAGTTTTGCAGGAGCAGAAGCTGTCTGCACACAATCTTCAGCCCATTTCTTGCCATCTTTGTAGGCAATGACTTTTAATTCTCCCGGTTCATAGCGAATGCTGTCCCAACGAAGGCGGTATTCAAACGGGCCTCGTTTCTTAGCTCCTTGTGAAACGCCGTTGATAAAGACCTCCGCGGAGTCTCCAGAGGTATACACATGCACGGGAGTGATTTCGCCGATACGTTCAGGCCAGGTCCAATGTGGCAGCAGATGCGCCATTGGAAGATCGCTACGCCAATGTGCTTGGTATAAATAGTAACGATCTTTTGGGAATCCGGCCAAGTCGATGATGCCAAAATAAGAACTTCGGCTAGGCACACGTATCTTCCCGATTTCAGCCAGTTCTTTCAAAGCACGTTCTTTTTCCGCCGCACTGCTATAGTTATTCAATTCAGCTAAATCGCTATTGAAAGGAGTAGGTTCGCCTAAATAGTCAAAGCCTGTCCATACAAATTCGCCTGCTGAAGCCGGATTTTGTTCTTGCCCTTTAAATTCCCAATCGGGTGGTGTAGCCCAAGAAGGAGCATAGAGATCGTATGAACTCATCTGAAAACCTATTATTCCTTCTTTCTTGTCGTTAGAAACAGGGAAAGCATATTCTCCACGACTACTTATGCAAGATGCCGTTTCGCTTCCGTAGAAAGGGATAGTTGGATGGTTGCGGTGGAATTCTCCGTAAAGATGAGGCTTGTAGTTAAAGCCAAAGACATCAATAGTGTTTTGGAAGCCATTGTTGGCTGCCACCGGAATATTGCTGCCGAAAGTAGTTACTCGGGTAGAGTCCTCAGAATGTGCTAGATCCGTTAGCGATTGTGAAATAGCAAATTTCTCAGGTTTATATTGTTCACCGATCTCATTTCCGATGCTCCACGCAATTACTGAAGGATGATTGCGGTCGCGTCGGATGTATGCACGGAAATCTTGTTCGTGCCAGTCGGCATAAAGTAGTGCATATCCATTTTCCTTTTTGGGCATTGTCCACGTGTCAGAGAATTCATCGAGAACTAAAATACCCAAGCGGTCACAAAGCGTTAGAACTTCGGGAGCGGGAGGGTTGTGCGACGTACGTAGTGCATTCACGCCCATCTCCTTTAATATTTTTAGTTGACGCTCGGCTGCTCGCCAATTGAAAGCAGTGCCTAATGCTCCGAGGTCGTGATGCATGCAGACACCATGTAATTGAACTCGTTGCCCATTGAGATGGAATCCATCATTGGTAGTCCATTCGATGCTGCGAATACCGAAAGGAGTAGAGTAACGGTCGATTTCCCTACCGGCTTGTAGTAGAGTGGTTACCGCGATGTAACGATTTTCAGGTGTTTTTATATCCCATAGTTTAGGATTCTTCACTTGAAATTGTTGTGAACAGACTTCACCGTCAGTGAGGTGAGTGAGTGTTTGTTCTGATTGTGCCACCGAAGTGCCCGTTGGCTTACCTTCGGCATCTTGTGCGAAGATATCCGTGTGTACAGTCAGTGCTTGTTTGAGCGAAATTCCTTTTCCGGTTTTCTTCTGAGCTTCTGTAGACTTCAGTGTTAGATTATAATTTATGATCGCTAAGTCTTTCTCAACAGTAGGAGTAGTGAGGTATGTTCCCCAATGTGCAATATGGATTGGTGCAGCCTTTACTAACCATATATTCCGATAAATGCCTCCTCCGGGATACCAACGCGAAGATTCCTTCGGGTTGTCGATACGGATGGCAATTTGATTGGCTTTTCCCTCTTTTAAATATGGAGTGAGATCTACTCGGAAAGAGCTGTATCCGTAAGCCCATCCTCCCGCTAGTTGACCATTACACCATACCGAAGCATAACTCATTGCCCCATCAAGATCGAGATAGAACTGTTTTCCCTTGTCTGCTTTCTCTACAGTAATAGTGCGTCGATACCAAGCCACTCCCCACCAAGGAAGTTTACCAGTTTCGCCCGGATATTCTGATTTGAATGGACCTTCTATTCCCCAGTCGTGAGGTAAGTTGAGGGTGCGCCAAGCACTGTCGTCGAAGTTCCCTTTGGAAAAAGGTCCAGCTTCAGGGCCCTTTCCCTTTGGATACTGAAAAGGAGTACTCAATTGAACGAACTCATTGCTGGTAGGCAATATCCAATCTTTCAGTCGAGAATAGTTAAGTGTACTGTCAATACCTCCGTTGGAGGAGTCACCCTGTTGAAACTTCCAGTCGTGGTTGAGGCTAATTCGGCTAGCCTCTTGTGCGCGTACCGTAAAAGGTTGCAGCATGTAGGCACTTCCAAGTAGAGCACTAAGGGTAAATAGTTGAATCGAGTTTTTCATTCCAGTTCTTTTTGAAAATAAAAATAAAAGGTCAATTAATAGATGCTGCGGGCAAAGATACAGTTTTATTTTGAATCGTGCAAGAAAATAACTCCTCTAATGGTAATCGGAAGATGGTCGCTAAACCCACCTTGGTACTTGTATCCGTAATAGGTACGAAAAGGGCGGACGCCAAACTCTTTTAAATCGGGCTCTAGGAGGAAGTCGTGTTGCACAATTTCGGCTTTTTGGGTAGGAAAATAAAGCCCTTTACATTTACTCTGATCAGCGTTCTCTTTTTGTAATAGAGCATCGTTTACTAAGAATTGGTCGATAATTTCCCATTCTCCTTGCCACTTGTAAGTACCATAGATGCCTTGCTCCTGTTTTCTCTTTTTCTTAGAAATTTCGTATATGGGCAGCATTAGGTTATAGAGCGTTTTGGAGTTAACTCCAATGCTGTCTATGCGACTTGGCGATTGCGCCTGTAGTCCATCGATTACCGAAGCGCTTACTGGAGAATCATTAAAATCGCCCATAACAATGATCTGTGGAGAAGTTCTGCAACTCATAATGCTGTCGATCCATTGTTTCATGCATTGTGCGGCAAATACACGAGCCGGACGGGACTGTAATTCTCCACCACTACGAGAGGGAAGGTGAACTACAAATACATCTAGCGTATCTCCGCTAATGATCCTTCCGCTTACATGCAGCATATCGCGGGTTGGCTTGTGCGCAATGCTATCTGGAAAACGAATGCGGTAGGCGGAGTCGCTGAGTAATCGGAACTGACTGGGTTGATAGAGTAGAGCCACATCAATGCCTCGTTCGTCAGGACTTTCGTGATGTACATATCGATAGTTCGCCTCTTTTAGGAGCGAATATCGCGTTAAGTAGATTAATACTTTCTCGTTTTCGACTTCGGCCAATCCCACGAGGGCCGGAGGGAGCCATCCTCCCGTTGCTATAATTGCCTTCCCGATATTTTGAAGTTTCTTTTTATAGCGTCCATAGCTCCAATATCGACCTTGTCCGGGTAGGAATTCATAGTCGTTCTTCAAAGAGTCGTGTTGCGTATCGAAAAGATTCTCGGTGTTATAAAATAGAATCTGAAAAGGGCGAGTTTCAGGAATCTCTCGGTTTTTATCTTGTATATGAAGTTTCTCTTGTGCATGAAGTGTGATGAATGCTGAAGAAGTTAGCACTATGAGGATAAGTTTGTTGAAAGAGCGCATGATTTGTTGAAAGAGTGTATGGATAGAATTAAAAAGAATCGTTCGAAGCATACAAATATATTGCTTTTTATTGGGACATGGAATTTGTTTTAAACTCTTTTAAACCGATTTTTATAACACCAGTTCCATCCTACCAATCTATAAAACGAGAAAGGATGCAGTTCTTATAGCCTATCTTATCGCTTTGCTCATCCAAAAAGTACTGGCAATTAAGAGAATTCAATGAGCAAAGACAACGAAAAGATAGCTTATAATAGATCTTTTCAAATATTTGAAAAATGCGTTTTTCAATTGTGATATATGCGTTTCACATATTAAGAAAATGCGTTTCAGATATTTGAAACGATATATAGGAACGCAAATATTGTAAATAATTATTTCATTAGAAAATGAAGATAACCTGAAGATTGCAGAGGAACAATCGTCAGCCTAAATGCTTGCATATCAAAAAAATATGAACAAACTGACGATCTGAAGGCAAAACATCGCATTCCAATAGTTGGGCTATAGAACTCACTTTATTTGCTATAGAGTCAATTGTTTCAGACATGATTGAGCTATTCTTTTTTAATTCTGCCAACGAGCTAATAAAATATGTAAAATCATTTTTCGTTCAGTGACAAATAATTATCTTTGCGCTGATTTCTATAGTATAACCTTATGCGTGCGAAGAATCAAAATAAGGAAGCGTACAAAAAGAAAAATCAACCCTTAATATTGCACTATCAATCAAACTTAGCTATTGTTTAAAAAAACACTCACAATGAAGTCACATCTATTTATCCTTTCTCTTAGTTCCATATTGCTGGCTTTTGTGCCGATGAAGTTTCAAGCACAGACTTTACTGCCAAATGCAAACGCTCGCTATTATTTAGTTCATACCAGTGGCAACGTGGCTTGTGCGGATGCCGATGGACGTGCTGTTTTACGTGAAGTATCGGGCAGTAAGCAACAACTGTTGCAGTTTGTTTCTGATAAAGCCGGCTGTTATTGGGTAAAATTGTCTGGGGAAAAGCAATATATGGCTGTAAATGGAAATGGAAGTATCTCTTTTGTTGCAGATTCTACTACAAATGCCTCCAAATATACTGTCGAAAAGGCTTCTAACTCCTGTGTTCGACTGAAATCTAAATTTAATGGCAAGTATCTCGATGCTCAGAGTATTGCAGACGGTTCTTACCTTTATTCTCACAAGAAAGGTGCGAAAGGAAAATGCTCTTGGTATATTTCGGAATATGTAGGTGACTCTTCTGTGAATGCGGTGCAATATTTAATTAATCCGAACGATCGTTTCAAGAAGCCGTTTGAAGGGTGGGGCGTCTCTCTTTGTTGGTGGGCTAATATGTGTGGCAAATGGAGTGATGAGAATATTGACCAGATTGTAGATTGGCTAGTGAGTCGGGATGGATTGAATTACAATATATTTCGTTACAACATCGGCGGGGGCGATGACCCGTTGAACCGTCACTGTGATCCCCATCACATGGGTAAAGGGAAGGGCTTGCGTGCTGAGATGGAAGGTTTCAAAGATTCTATAAATGCTGAGTATAATTGGAGTCGTGATGCAGCTCAACGTAAAATTATGCTGAAAATAAAAGAAAAAAGGCCTGATGCTATCTTTGAAGCATTTAGTAATTCTTGCCCTTATTATATGACTTATAGCGGTTGTTGTGCCGGCAATGTAAATGCTTTGCAAGATAATCTAAAACCGGAATATTATGAAGCTTTCGCCCACTATTTGGTAGATGTGTGCAAGTTTTATAAAGACTCGTTCAATATCGAATTTAAGACGCTTGAGCCCTTTAATGAACCTGTTACCGATTACTGGAATGCAAACGGCAGTCAGGAGGGTTGTCATTTTAGTACCACTGCGCAGATCGCTTTTCTAAAGGTTTTGGCACCCGTTCTTAAAGAATCAGGATTGAAAACTGTAATATCCGCCTCCGATGAAACTAGTGTAGAGCAATCGGTTACTGATTTTAAGGCATATGCCTCAGACAGCATTGCTCTTGGTTTGATTGGACAGTGGAATACCCATACTTATACTGTTAGTAATCATGCTCGAGCTAAAATACGTGCACTTTGCACTACTTATGACAAAACACTTTGGATGAGTGAAGTGGGATCAGGTGGTTCCGGCATCAGCGGTAACCTAACTTTAGCCCAGATTTTGATGAAAGACATTCGTTATATTCGTCCCGAAGCTTGGGTTGACTGGCAATATATGGAAGAAGGAAATGATCAATGGGGTTTGTTGAGCGGCAGTTTTGCCAATCAAACCTGTCAGCGGGTGAAGAACTATTATGTGCGTCAGCAGATTAGCCGTTATATTACCGTTGGTTCGAGATTCCTATCTGTTCCCAATGAACAGATGCTCGCTGCTTTAAACCCTACGGGCGATTCTCTTATTATCGTAGCTTTGAATTCCAAAGCTTTTTCGGTATGTCATAAAATTGATCTTTCGTTTTTTAGTAAGGTTGGAGGTAGTATTACTGCTACTCGTACTTCTAATACAGAAGCTAATGCTGTCGTTTCTGATTTTAAATTACGCGGGACTATGCTTTCTGTATCCTTACCATCTTATAGCATTACTACCCTTGTTTGTCCGGTGAGGACTGCAACAATTAGCCACGAATAAAGATCCTTTGGATAGTAACTGAGATCCCTTTTATTTATAAGGCAGAGAAGTACGATATTAGGATGAGAGCATCTTTGTTGCCTATGGAGATGTAGTCTCTTAAACAAGAAAACCCATGTAGACAGTTAAATCTGCATGGGTTTTCTTATGAGTGGAAGAGCGTGTTAAAACTAGCGGCCTTGGTGCTGCTTATGCCCTTCGTGAGATTGTTTAGAATGCCCCGGAGCCTGATTTTGATTGTATTGCTTGGTAGGTCTGTCTTGTCTAGAGGGTCTAGATTCTCTAGAAGGTCGGTTAGGCTCTGCGTGTCTATATTGTTCTGCATGCCTATTATGTCCAGGTCTAAACTGTTCTGCATGAATTTGATGTCCCCTTGGTGATCTGTGCATTCTTCTTTTTCTAAGATGCTTAGCATACACATATCCGGTGTGCCCATTGTAAACAACTGGTGCCCAATCGCCGATGTAATTTCCACTGATTCTAACAGCTACTCCTCTAGAGAGTACAAATGCAACACTAGCAGATGCATTTGGAGCTGTTCTCATATTTAAATTTGCTGATACATACTCTAGATTTTGAGCATTCAACATACATGTAAAAATAAGACTAGCAAATAGTAATACAACTTTTTTCATAATAAAAAACATTTAAATAATTACCTTATAACTTTATAAGCTGTTTTTGTTTAACTGGTATATACTATCTATACAGCATCAACTTTTATTTTTCAACGATATGCTAAAAGTTCTTTTTTTAAAGGAATATACCAATGAACGGTATAAGCTTATTAATTACCGCTCCGTTGACAAGTTGTCAAAGAAACGAAATAAATTTGATAAAAACGAATATAAGTATAGTTATGTTGCAACTATTTATAATCAATGTTTATAATGTACCAGCTTTTATGAATGCAGAGCTATAAAAAGAAGAAAATCAAGCAGATATTAACTATCTACTTGATTTCTCTTGAGAGCGGAAGACGGGACTCAAACCCGCGACCCTCAGCTTGGAAGGCTAATGCTCTATCAACTGAGCTACTTCCGCGATTGCAATTCTACTAGAACTGTTTATTTCTCGAAAGAAATAAAGTGGGTAGTGGTGGATTCGAACCACCGAAGGCGAAGCCAGCAGATTTACAGTCTGCCCCATTTGGCCACTCTGGTAACTACCCGTTCTCCTTTAGCAGTTTTAGTCCCAATTGCGGTGCAAAGGTACGACTTTTTTCTAAACCACCAAATTTTCCGGAGACTTTTTTATCAAAAAAATACCTATTCAGCAAATTCTTTTAGCATTTTAACCGCTGTGATTGCCCCTTCAACACCTTTATTTCCGAGTTTTCCTCCTGCACGATCTTCTGCTTGTGCCATGTCGTTTGTGGTTACAAGGCCGTAGATAACAGGCACTTTACCATTCGCATTTAGCTGTGCAATACCTTGTGTTACCCCTTGACATACGTAATCGAAATGTGGGGTATCTCCACGTACTACGCAACCCAATACAATTACTGCATCGCAGTCGTATTTCTGAATCATCTGTGTAGCTCCATAGATAAGTTCAAAACTGCCGGGTACTTGTTTTACGAAAATGTTCTCATCTAGTGCACCTTCTTTTTTAAGTGTATCTATAGCACCTTCAAGTAAGGCACCTGTGATGTGGGGATTCCACTCTGAGACTACGATGCCGAAGCGTTTGCGTTGAATGCCTGCTAGAGAGGCTGTCTCATATTCAGAGAGGTTATGAAAAGCTGTAGCCATAAATCGTGTTTTTTTAAATGACGCGCGAGGACTTTTTAAAGCCCTCGCGTATCTTGATATATTAATTATATGAATTCTCGAAGATATTCTTATTTTTGAGTGGCAGCGGTAGCACGTTCAATATATTTGTCGATTTCAAGGCTCATTCCTACATTGTAGTATTTGTTCTTGATTTCTTCATAAAGAGCTAATGCTTTATCGTTCTGTCCTTGTTTCTCTAGAACAAGACCTGCTTGACGTAAGAAAATTGGACTTAGTGAACTGTTGTCTGCCTTATGCGCTGCTTTTTCTAGAAAGGATACTCCTTTTTCTAAATCACCAGCATCTACGTAACAGTTGCCAAGTGCTCCAAGGATTGCCGGAGAAATCATTTCATCGTCGCTGTTGAAATCGTTTAACGCTTCAATGGCTTGTGCTGTTTTTCCTAAAGCTTTGTAGCTAAGACCGATGTATGCATTAAGCAAATTTGCGGTTTTAGTGCCACTATATTGATCGGCAGCTTTTATGAATCCTGTAAAACCTTTATTGTCTCCATTCAGCGCTTGGTCGAAGTTCCCTTCTTCAAAAAGAGTCTGGCCTACGAAAATGGCAGCTTGTGCTTTCTCTTCGCGAGGAGCTATGTAGAGGTATTTGTATCCGAAGTATCCTCCTGTAATTATTGCAATAGCAATAATCGCACCGAATAACAGTTTACTGTTTTTTTCGAGAAACGTTTCAGTGCCTACAATGGCTTTCCCTACGTTTAATTCCTGTCCTTTTTTAGTTTTAGTCATTTCTATTTTAATTTTATTTTTTTACCTCTTAAATGGTTCCACGCATTTTCAGCCAGCAAAAATAGTGTTTTTTTAGGAAATGCAAAAATTTTGGACCGCTTTTTTCGTGATTTGCCGTTTTTTTTCTACTTTTGTATGCTCAAAAGCTTCATAAAGAATGATACTGAAACAAATCTCCATACTCAATTACAAGAATTTAGCGCAAGTCGAACTTTCTTTCTCTTCGAAACTTAATTGTTTTATGGGGCAAAATGGAATGGGGAAGACGAATCTGCTAGATGCTATCTATTACCTCTCTTTTTGTAAAAGTGCAGGTAATCCTATTGATTCGCAAAACATTCTTCATGATGCTGATTTCTTTATGATTCAAGGGGAGTATATAATGGAGGACGGTGTGCAGGAAGATATTTTCTGTGGATTGAAACGTCGTCAGAAAAAACAATTTAAACGGAATAAAAAGGAATATTCACGTCTTGCTGATCATATAGGCTTCTTGCCTTTGGTACAGGTTTCTCCTGCCGATTCTACGTTGATTTTGGGTGGTAGTGAGGAACGTCGTCGTTTTATGAATATTGTTATTTCGCAATATGATAGGGATTATTTAAATGCACTTTTGCGATATGAGAAGGCTTTGAATCAGCGCAATGCGTTGCTCAAACAAGAACCTTTAGCTGATCCTGATGTGTTCCTTATTTGGGAGGAGCAGATGGATGCGGCTGCCGAAACGGTTTATCGCAAGCGAACAGATTTTATAGCGCATTTTATTCCTCTTTTTCAAAGGATTCATGCTGCAATTACACAAGAGAAGGAAGCGGTTGGACTGACTTATACCTCTCACATCATGCGAGGTCCACTTCTTCCTCAGCTTATTGGCGGTCGACAGAGAGAGCACATCGTAGGCTATACGCTTCATGGCATACACAAAGATGAACTTGAAATGACATTGTCGAATTATGCGATGAAGCGTGAGGGCTCACAAGGACAGAATAAAAGTTATTTAATTGCTTTGAAATTAGCCCAATTCCTTTTCTTGAAAGAGCTAAAACAACGTACTCCAATCCTTCTTCTGGATGATATTTTCGATAAGTTGGATGCTTCGCGTGTGGAGCAGATTATTAAATTGGTATCAGGGCCTGATTATGGTCAGATATTTATAACAGATACGAATCGTGAGAACCTCGACTGCATCTTACGCAATATGGGAGGTGATTATCGCTTCTTTAAGGTTGAAAATGGAGTAGTCTCCTCTGAAAATCCTGTGCTATGAAACGTCGTAATGCTTTACCTATTGGTGATATCCTTCGGCAATTTCTTCGTGAAGAAGGATTGGAATCACCTCTGCAGCAGCAGCGTTTGCTGGCTGCTTGGCCGGAGGTTGTAGGCCCTTTTGGAGCTCGGTATACAGAAAACCTTTTTATAAAGAATCAAGCTCTTTTTGTGCATGTTACTTCACCCGCTTATAGGCAGGAATTAAACATGGCAAAAGCAATTCTCATTCGTAATTTGAATGCTAAGGCGGGAGGCCAAGTGATTACGAATATAATATTTAAATAATCCGCTTATAGACAAAAGCCTCTTTTGTCAGTCTTCGGGAATTATTACGCAGTCCATCGATATATCGTGGGGCTCATAGGGGATGCTCTCAAGAAGCTGGCAAGGGAAGCAGACTCCAATTTTATGTGCTTGTATAAGATGAGGAAGAAGGCGGTCGTAAAATCCCTTTCCACGACCTAATCGAATTCCTGACTCATTGAATGCAACGCCTGGAATTAGAGCCACTTCAATGCTTGAGTATTTGGTGAACGTTTCCCCAATAGGTTCTAAAATGCCGTAGGCTCCTCCGGTTTGTAGTGAATCGGCTCCTTGATAGCTCCGCAGTTCTAACTCTTCTCCTTTTACTACAGGTAAAAGAAGTATAGGAGGATTCTCTTCCTTGTATAGCATTTCCAAAAGTGGTGTTAACGAAATTTCATCGGGTAGAGCATAATAGAGGAGAATAACTCTGGCCTTTTGTATAATTGACATAGAAAGCAGTTGCCTACAAAGGCACTGCGAGGCAGTGTCTTTGTAGGCAACTGAAAGGGCACGTTTGCGGCGTGCCATTTCTAAGCGGATCTCTTTTTTGCTAGGCATCCTTTACCATAGTTTGTTTTTGTCAGCTTTGGCTTTAGCTTTGGCAGCTATACGTGCGGCAGAGTCTATTTTTTGAGTGAATGCTCTTTCCTCTTTGGTCGGAGCTTTTGGGTACGACCTATTTTCTTGTAGAACTTTTACAGCCTCAATAACCGTTGGATCGCTCAAATTAGAATATTCAATGCTTTCTTCTTGTCCGAGTATATCATAGATGAGGAAGCCATATAGATCCTTTTCTATTCGTTTTTGCGATTTACGGATCATCAAGTTTCTGCGCTTAAGCCCATTATTCTCAGCATATGTGGCCAGCTTATCTACTAATGCTTGTTGCTTGAGGTAAGTCAGCAATTCTACAAAATTATCATATTCAGACAATGTCTTTCGATTCCTATCAGTATATTCGAAAGCAAATCGCTCTTGAAGTGAGGCATTTTTTGCTGCCAAATACCATGATGTTATACCTAGACTATCTTCCGGAATAAAAATATCTGGCATGATGCCGCTTTGTGCATATATCGGTCGTTTCAATAATGAAGTATAAAAAGTCTTAGTGCGATCCAAATGAATACTGTCCGCATGGAAAAACTCACCATGTTCGTAGCGTGTAAGGACATCTTTTTCATAAGCCTCGTCTATTCCTAAGCTGTAAGGACGTTGTATGCATCGCCCACTTGGTGTATAGTAACGCGCAATAGTTAGGCGAATGGCAGATCCGTCACTAAATTCGATAGGCTGTTGTACGAGTCCTTTTCCAAAGGAGCGTCGTCCAATGATAAGGCCACGATCGTTATCTTGTATAGCTCCTGCGAAAATTTCAGAAGCCGAAGCCGAAGCTTCGTTGATAAGTACTACTAATGGTATTTTCTGAAAACTTCCGTTCCCGTTGGAATATTCATCGCTACGTGGATATTTACGTCCTTGCATATATACAATGAGTCGTCCTTGAGGTAAGAATTCGTTTGCCATTTGTACGGCAGCTTCCATGTATCCGCCGGAATTACTGCGCAAATCGATAATGACTTTTTTCATTCCCTCGTGCGAGAGCACAGCTAATGAATTAATCATTTCCATATGAGTAGTACGTCCAAATTGACTGATACGCAGGTAACCAACGTTTTTATCCAACATATAGGCTGCATCCACACTTTTTACAGGGATGTCGCCACGTATCACAGTGAAGCTATGGAGCTTTTTGTCGCCTTGACGTTTTACACTGATTTTTACTTTTGTGCCCTTTTTACCTTTTAGCTTAGATTTCACAAACTGCTCATCCACATTCGGTCCGGTAAATGCACTGTCATTTATTAGCACAATATGATCACCCGGCATGATTCCTACTTTTTCAGAAGGGCCTCCCGGAATGATGCTATTAATACAAACGGTATCGTTCATGATTTGGAATCCAACACCGATGCCGCTGAATTTGCCTTCAAGGCTTGAGTTTTCGGCATCAAGATCCTCAGCACGAATGTACTTTGAGTGTGGATCCAGCTCTTTCAAAATCAATGGCATGGCATTTTCTACAATTTGATCCATTGGCACATCATCCACATACTGGTCGCTAATAATGCGCAGCAATGCATTGATTTTATTGCTGGAGCTATTGATGATGCCCAAACGATTGCCAGAAAAATGCTCGGTATAAAGTGAACCAATAAGAATGCCTATTACTACGCTAATTGCGATGATAATAGGGGTGAGGCGAGAATTTTTGTTTGTCATATCTCAGTCAATTTTTTTGCTTTTTATTTTGCGTTTGTTTCAAGGAAAGCCACTTCAATGCCGGCTCTTTCCAGCAGTTTCAGTCCTTCTTCCAAGCGATATTTTTCGCCATATATTACTCTTTTAATACCCGCTTGAATGATTAACTTAGCACATTCGATACAGGGCGAAGCTGTTACGTAAAGAGTACTTCCTTCGCTACTATTATGGCTTCTAGCTATTTTAGTGATAGCGTTAGCTTCTGCATGAAGCACATAAGGTTTAGTAAGTTGGTGCTCATCTTCACATACATTTTCGAATCCCGAAGGAGTTCCATTGTATCCATCAGAGATAATCATTTTATTCTTTACGATCAGAGCTCCCACTTTGCGGCGTTCGCAGTAAGAGTTCTCTGCCCATATTTGAGCCATTCGCATATAGCGCATGTCGAGTGCTTCTTGTTTCTTTAGGGATTCCATTTATGATAAATGCTTTTATTCAACGATTTAAGTTGTCAGCTATTCAGTGCGAAGTAATATATAGCTCTTTTTGTCGCTCTGAAAAAGTTTGATCAAATTCTCGTCTCCTCTATAAAAAGTAGCTGTAGCTACATAGTTTAGAAATCGTACTTCAATATCGGTAGCCCCATTGCCTCCTGTTTTTGTGAGATTTTTGATTTTGAAAGAACGATCAGAAGCATTGACTGTCCAAGTACCGGTCCATGTAGTGCTAACACCTTTTATTTGAATCGTGTTAACTCCTGTGCTAACCCGATAATTGGTAGTGTTTTTAGTCTCTGCATCGAAGTCTTTAGTAATTTCATACTTATTATCATTTTCCCAATCGGCGGTGGTAGCAGTGTAAACAGCTACCCATTTTTTATTGGAGAAGATTGCGTTGATATCATCCTTATTGTCACAGCCTGACAGTATGCCGAGCGTGAAAACCGTAATTAGGCTTAATAGGAATCGGGTGCAATATTTTGTTGGTAGCATATTGTTTTTTATTTATTAGGAGTTACTGATAATTCCGTTGCGGCGAAGTAACGCATCGATTGTCGGCTCTTTTCCGCGGAAGCGTTTATAAAGAATCATAGGGTGCTCTGTGCCTCCCTTTGAAAGAATATGTTCACGAAAAGCATGAGCCACCTCAGTATTAAAGATGCCTTTTTCTTTAAAGAGAGAGAATGCATCAGCATCCAATACTTCAGCCCATTTATAGCTGTAATAACCTGCAGAATATCCTCCTGCAAAAATGTGTGAAAATTGAACGCTCATACAAGCTTCCGGAGTGGAGGGGAGAATACTGGTAGATTTCATTGCAGCTGTCTCGAAAGCACGTATTGCAGGTGCCTCTCCCTTGAAATCTTCTTTTTGTGTATACCACGCCATGTCGAGTAGCCCGAAGCTGAGTTGTCGCAAGCAAGCGTAAGCGATATTAAAGTTGCTGGCTTTCTTTACACGGTCAATTAGTTCCGCTGGAATTGTTTCTCCTGTTTCATAATGCTGAGCAAAGGTAGCTAAGAATTCTTTTTCAGTAGCAAAGTTCTCCATAAATTGCGATGGAAGTTCTACGAAGTCCCAATATACGTTTGTGCCGCTTAAGCTATCATAGGTGGATCGTGCAAACATACCGTGTAGTGAATGACCAAACTCATGAAGAAACGTTTCCACTTCACCAAGGGTGAGAAGAGCCGGTTTCTTTTCAGTGGGTTTCGTAAAATTCATTACTAAAGATATATGAGGCCGAGAGTCGTAATTTTCAATTCCGTTGCCAGTCTTTTTCTTTTCAAACCATTGCCCTTTGTATTCCGTCATCCAAGCTCCAGGCCGTTTACCTTCTCGCGGAAAGAAATCAGCATATAGTACAGCGAGGAAAGTTCCGTCATTATCGTACACTTCGAAGGCCTCTACATCGGCATGATATACCGGAATGTCAGTCGATTTTTTGAAAGTGATGCCATATAAACGTGTAGCTAGTCCGAATACGCCCGAAATAACTCTCTGAAGCGGGAAGTAAGGCCTTAGCTGTTCATCGTTAAGTTGAAAGTCGCGTTCTTTTAGCAAGTTTGCATAATAAGCTAGGTCCCATCCGCAGAAATCAGAAGGATCGAGTCCATCTAACTCTTGTGCAAGCAATTGTATAGCTTTCACTTCTTCAATAGCCGTGGGGCGATAAGCTTCTAGTAACTTATCTAAAAGCTGAAAAACTGCTTTTTCGTTTTCTGCCATGCGGCATTGTAATACATATTCAGCATAATCTTTAAAGCCGAGTAGTTGAGCTATTTCTCGGCGTAGGTTGACCATACTTACCACTAGTGGGTAGTTGTTATAGTCGCCTTCTTTGGTGCATCTTGTATTATAAGCAATATACATCGTATGACGCAACTCCCGGTTGCGCTGATATTTCATAAAAGGCATGAAGCTAGGTGCTTGCAATGTGAAAACCCATCCTTCTTTTTCTTCCGACTTGGCTGTAAGGGCTGCCGCTTCCAAGGCTCCTTCTGGAATCCCTTCTACCTCTTTGGCATCAATTAGATGCAATTGATAGTTTCCTGTTTCTTTTAGTATATTTTGACCATATTGCAAGGAAAGCAAGGAAAGCTCTTCTGTCAACTTTCGATAAAGTTGCTTATCATTTGGGGAAAGATTCGCGCCATGGCGTACAAAGCTAATATATGAGTTTTCAAGCAATTTGAGCTGCTCTTGTGAAAGGCTCAAATGCTCTTTTTTATCATAAAGTGTTTTTGTACGTTCAAATAATAATTCGTTCAGCGAGATATCGTTGAAGTGTGCTGTAATATCAGGAGATAATTTCTCGGCAACAGCTTGTAATTCATCATTACTTTCTGCACTGAGTAAGTTCTCCAGTACATTGTATGTCTTTTCCAATAAGCGTCCCGAATGTTCGATTGCTTCTGTTGTGTTTTGAAAAGAAGGAGCATTCGGATTTGTGACAATTTGTTCAATCTCCTGACGGTGAATACGAATTCCTTCACGTATTGCAGGCTCAAAATGGGCAAGTTGTATGCGGTTGAAAGGAACAGTTTGATGGGGAGTGTCCCATTCTACCAGAAAAGGGTTTTGGGATTCTATTTCGTTTTTTCTTTCGATCATATCAATGTGAAGAAGTGCGGATTTATACATTCTTATTTTTCCCCCGCAAAGATACTAAAAAAATATATTTCTGAATAAAAAAAGCACGTTAATTTAATAAAGTTAATTACTTTTGCACTCAATATAGTACAACGCACTCTTTCAATACAATTATATAATGAAAAAAACGGTAGGCATATTCCTTCGAATCTATGCATTTTTAGTAATCTCCTTTTTAATTCAGAAAGTCCTGTTTATGGGCTTTTATCATTCTATTTATGCTCCTCTTGGGATAGGAAAATGGGCTGAAGTTTTGTATCATGGATTAAGCATGGATATTTCTGTGGGTGGCTGTTTTATGGTGATCCCTGGTTTGTTACTTTTACTTTCAGCATGGTGGCCGAAAGTTTGTTTCAATATCCTAAAAAAATATTTAATTGCGATATCTTTTTTTCTGGCTTTAATCTATGTCAGCGATCTTGCTTTATATGGCTATTGGGGATTCCGTTTAGATAATACTCCATTGTTTTATCTCCGAACTCCGCGTGAGGCCTTTGCCAGCGTAGAACTTCCTACTTTGTTGTTAGGTTTAGTGGCTCTCTTAATGGAGAGTCTCGCGTTCTTTCTAGGCTTTTATTATTTAGTGATTCGATACATTCCTAAAAACAAGGATTTTAGATACCAACGTA
>Ga0302170_10000123_pt1 | contig 28968 bp, 32 predicted proteins | sample I_Fen_N2_1_FD_193492 | JGI IMG/M metagenome (GOLD analysis project Ga0302170, IMG submission 193492) | Peat permafrost microbial communities from Stordalen Mire near Abisko, Sweden - I_Fen_N2_1 | ecosystem: Environmental > Terrestrial > Soil > Wetlands > Permafrost | place: Sweden: Abisko...
GTTATGGGCAATTATAAAAAATGAAAATATGAAGAAACAGATTCAATTACTAGCGATTCTACTGATTTCAAATTTGACGATAAGTGGACAATCCCTGAAACCATTGAGAGAACAGATAAAAGACAAATACTCTCTTAAATCTGGTGTTCCTGTTAGAATCGTTGAAACAATTAAAGATTACAAGAATGGTGGAATTGTGGAGAGTAAACAAGAATTTATTGATTTCTCCCAGAACAGTGACACCATATCAAGGAGTAGATATGACAGTGGAGATTTAGAAATGCTTCATATTTGTGTTTACGACCAGAAGAATAATAAAGTTGCCGAAAATTCTAAACGTCGAATAAAAAATAAAGGATGGATAACTCTTGAGACAAATTACTATTACGACAAGAATTGTTTGGCTGAAGTTAAGACAACACATAATGTAGATTATAAAAAAATCAAAATAAGTACAACTGCAACTGTTGGTTGCGACTCTTTGGGAAATCTCACAGATTCCAAATTATATAATTCAGACAAAGCTCTAATTCTTCACGAGACAGGCGAATACGACTATAGAAACAATAGTTGGACATATTCAGTATATGACTCTATTGGACAACTAAGACGACAAGAGAAATTAGAAATTATTCCGACCAAAAAATTCAACGACAAAGGAGATGCTATTCTTTATGCAAGAGACTCACAAGAAAAAAACAAAACTTTTTATCGTGTAGATTACAAATATGATGAGCTTGGAAATTGGGTTGAAAAGAAAATATATCAGTTTAGAAATGGAGGAGACAACATGCAGAATGAGAAACTTTTTCAAATGATAAGTCGAAAAATCGAATATAAAAAATAACTAGCCCATAACACACGCCTATGTTCATTGGCTGGCTGACGTGCATTCAGCGGTCTTTGCTCCCGCATTCACTTTGTCGTTCCACGACAGCGAATGCTCCCGCAAACCGCCAAATGCCCATAGCCTCGGTCGTTAGGGGCAATTAAAAAAAATAAAAAGACTAAATATGGTTATGAGTATAATAAATTTACTAAGAGATATTGGAGTTTTTGGTTTGGCAATGTGGTTTATTCAGTTAACACTTACTAAGTCTGCGGACAGAAAATTTGAAACTTATAAAACAGAACTGAACCATAAGACAAGAGAATTTCAAGCATTACTTGACAGCAAAATGGAGTTTTACAGAGCTGAACTTAATTTGCAAAATTATAAGTCAACACAAACCTATGAAAGACAATTAAATGTAATTATTGATTTGCACAAAAAACTTTCGAAACTAAATAGAGAAATGCAAGCAATGACAGCATTCATAAAAGAAGTTCATGAAGATAGTGAACAGGAAGAGGCAGAAAGAATAAAAAAAGCAGGAGAATCATATAATGACTTCATGGAGTTTTATTTGGATAATCTGATTTTTATTCCAAAGAATACAGTTGACAAACTAGATAGTGTACGGAATGATTACTTTAATAGTTACATGGATTATACATTGGGACGACAATTTGGTACAGAGCCTAAATTTACATATCAAAAATTTAAAGAAGCAAGTAACAGAGTCAAAGATAAAATACAGCCCGCTGTAAATCAACTTGTAATTGACTTTAGAGAATTAATCGGTGTTGAGAATCAAATTTAATTAAACTTAAAAAGAATGAGAAATATGAATTCATTAAAAGTAAAAATTATAGGACTATTATTATCAAGTTTCCTTTTTTCATGCAATGCTGGAAAGAAAGATGAAGTATTTGTAATAACTCAAGCATTTAATGTTGCATATAATGTCGACGTTTCAGTAAATGACATTGATAAATACTTTCAATTCCCTTTTTTCAATGATGGGTTGATTGAGTATTCTCCTAATGATTTTGTTGCATTTTTAAAGAAAACAGTAACTTCAAAAGAAGATGTTGAAAAATTCAGAAAGAGCCTAAAAATAACCATTTTAGAATCTTATCCTTTAATTGATTACCCGAATTCTATCGTAGAGGATGAGAAGATAGTTAGATTTATCGAACTCATTAAAGATAAGGGTAACTATAAAGTTTTAAAAGTATCTTTAAATTCAGAAAGCTATATCGAAAACAATAAAAGAACTTATGTAATTTTAAACTCAGAGAATCAAAAAATAATAGGAATTGTTGAGTTCTGAAAATGGGAAAATTAACTGCCCCTAACACACGCCTATGTTCATTGGCTGGCTGACGTGCATTCCGGCAGTTTTGCTCCCGCATTCACTTTGTCGTTCCACGACAGCGAATGCTCCCGCAAACCGCCAAATGCCCATAGCCTCGGTCGTTAGGCATAATTAAAAAAAGTGATTTCGACAATGATGCGTTTATTTTGAACAAACGAAAAAATATGAACAATAAATTTGAATATCAATTAAAAGGCATCTACACAGAATTCTTAAAGAATAGAATACTTGATCAAGATTTTGAAATAGTAACTATTGCTATGACGAAAATGACAAATATCATACTCGAAAAGGCAAAAGATTCAAATGAAGATTCAATTAAAGATTTTGTTAAAAGCTATAAAGATTCAACTAAGAACATAACACTTAATAGTAAATTATATGATAGTATAATATTTGAACGATTGTATATAAACAACTATTTTTATTTTGAAGAATTCATTTCAAAATGCTTTTCAACTCTGTATATTAATTTCCCAAAATTTCTTATAGTTGACGAAATAAATATTGATTACGAAGACCTCTTTGAGCAAGATGACATTAATTTTATCAGGAATAGATTTATTGATAAGAAAGTCAAATCAATTATGCAGAGCTCAAATATATATTCAATATTTAAAAAGTTTGATTCCATCTTTGCTTTAAAAATAAAAATAGATAAAGATATTCTCAACAATCTTTTTATAATATCCCAGAATAGAAATATTATAGTTCACAACAAAGGACTTGTTAATAGTATATATTTAATGGAGCTCCGAAAGTATTCAATTATATCAGATAAAGAAGAAGGTGATTATATATTATCTAGTTTAGATATAAATACTGTATTGAAATCACAATTTGAATTTATCGATCAAATTATTGAAAAAGTCATGTCAACATTAATTGGTGATTACAAAAGGATAGTGGAATATCATAACGAGATCAAACGAAAATAAGAATTAACTACAAATTAACTATGCCTAACACACGCCTATGTTCATTGGCTGGCTGACGTGCATTCCGGCGGTTTTGCTCCCGCATTCACTTTGTCGTTTCACGACAGCGAATGCTCCCGCAAACCGCCAAATGCCCATAGCCTCGGTCGTTATGGGGCATTTTAAAAAATGAAAAACAATGACATGGACAACTAGAATATTGAACGGAATTTATGTTTTAATAATCATACTTTTTCTTTTGGACAGCTTAACGAGTTTCGACATAAAAAGCCAATTATTAAAGACATTCGTTTACTTGGGACTCTTAATAGGAACTCCCGTGACTTTAACATGGAACTTTTTTGTTTTAAAGACAAAAAACAGAAAAATTATTGGAACAGTTTTTCCGACAATAATCCTAATTTTCATTTTAATTATTGGACCGGTGAAGATTATATTCTCAACAAGTGCTTGGCAGACAAAGACAATTTTGTACACAAATGGACATTTTAGTTTTAAAACCATTGAATTTCAAACACAAGACATGGGTGCATTGGGTTACAATAAGCGGACAGTTGAAGTGCTTTATTTGACAGACTTTTTTATGATTACAAATGAAATCCCACTTGAAATTGACAAAAAAGTTGAATGGATTAAAGTTGACTAGGAAATTAAAATAGAGAACCATTTTCAATGAAAAACAATAAAACAACTGACTGGCAAGACTATTGGAGAAAATTTGATGAACTAATTGAACTTTTAAAAGCAGACAGTAAAATTGAGATTATAGCCGAATTTAAGGAAGCTCAGAAATCAGTAAACGGTTTGACAGACGGTTGGTTTGAATTTAAGTTTGCTTTCGAGAAAGTTATAAAATCATATCGACAAGAAATGACTGACGAACAAACATATATAGCTGTTTTTTTGATTTCGACTTTAGACAAATCACTAACAAACAGATAAAAGGAAAAAAACGACCCCATAACACACGCCTATGTTCATTGGCTGGCTAACGTGCATTCCGGCAGTTTTGCTCCCGCATTCACCTTGTCGTTTCACGACAGCGAATGCTCCCGCAAACCGCCAAATGCCCATAGCCTCGGTCGTTAGCGGTCATTGTAAAAAAAAATAAAACAAGTTTGTCTCTACGAAGCAAACTATAAAAAATGAGACTATGAAGAAATATCTAATCCTGATTTTAGTAATACTTACCATTAACTTGAATGGACAGAAAAACATAAGAAGTTCTAAAAAAGCAATAAAACAGACTTCGATAAATAAAGTCTCGAAACGCAATCTATACAATTTGAAAGACACTATAAATTACAAAAACTTTGAAGTAATATACAATTTCAATGCTGGTGATGTGAAATACTCGTCATTAGACTCAACATTTCGTCGAAGTTACATAGACACCTCTAGAATTGTAAAATTTGGATTGACAAAAGAAGAAAAAGCTTTGATTTACAAAATAGTTAAGGAAACTGACTTTTTTAATTTACCGAATGAATTAGAAATGAGAACTGACATGTCGATTTCACCATCTTTCTCAACTGAAATAACAATTACAATCGAAAAAAAGAATCATATTGTTTATGATAGGTCAGGCTTAATTCGTAACGGCTCGATTAAGAGAAGGTTTGACAAAATTGAAAAAGCAATAAGCAATATAATCTTCGACAAGAAAGAAGTAAAAAAACTCCCTGAATCTGATAGAATTTATCTCTAAATCTGGTAAGTGACTAAACTAACGAAAAACAAATGGCAGAAACAACGAACCGCTAACACACGCCTATGGGTCATTGGCTGGCTGACGTGCGTTTAGCAGGTTTTGCTCCCGCATTCACTTTGTCGTTCCACGACAGCGAATGCTCCCGCAAACCGCCAAATGCCCATAGCCTCGGTCGTTAGCAGTAATTGTAAAAAAAATAAAAGGCGGAAGCGTCATTAATCGAATGTAACCAAAATATGGAGAATTAGCTCAAAGGTAGAGCGCGGGTACTGATGTGCGAACTGTAAGTTCCCAAATTATTGCCTGATATGTAGGTTCGAGTCCTACGTTCTCCACTAAAGAAAAAACATGAAACAATCAGAGTCGTATATCGAATTCAAGAACAGAATTCAAGAGATATTTAATTTTGCAGTACTAATTACACTTAGTGTGCCCGTACTAAAACGAAACTTGAAATTATTTAACGATGGCACTATTCCAAGACTCCCCGAACCAGATTTCTTTGAACCATCCGTCATGTACGAAATAAAACAGCACAGTCTTGATGAACTAACTAATAAAGGAATAGACTCTTCGAGAATAGAACAATTAAGTCTTTTACTAAATATCCCATTAAACAATAAAGAATTCAAAGACAAAACAATACAGATATTAGGAGAAGAAGATTATAAGAAATACAGAAATATCTTCAAACTACAATCTTCAAATTACATTGAAAATATATCTAATTGTACAGCTAATTATCAATCTAAACTTGCAACTTATTTATATTTCTCAGCATTTTCATATTTTGAAGCTTTCATTTTGGATTTAGCAAAAGAAATAATTGACAATTTTGCGACAGTTGACAAGAATCAATATATTAATGACTTTGCTCTTAGCAATGACAAAGAAGTTGACATGACAAAACTTGATAAAAAGTTTGATTCAGGGAAAATTGGCAGATATGAAAAATATTCTAAAATTATTCGTTCTAAAGGTTACATTAATCCTGAGAAATTAATGTTTTCAACACTAACTGATATTTACAATACAAAGATTGACAACCTCAAAGCAAATGAGATTCCCGATTTCTTAGAAAAAACCTTGCTATTTATTATGACTCCAGACGAGAAAGAAACTTTCCATTCAATAAGAAATAATAGGAATTCAATTGGTCATGGCGAAAATAGTTATTCACCATGTTTAAATGACGTAATAAATGCCAATAAGTTTTTTAAAGGACTTAGTGATAGAATTGACAAACATGCTATTTTCTATTTTTCACCTCTAAAAAACTATAAAGAATAGAAAACAACTACTGCTAACACACGCCTATGCGCATTGGCTGGCTGACGTGCATTCCGGCGGTTTTGCTCCCGCATTCACTTTGTCGTTTCACGACAGCGAATGCTCCCGCAAACCGCCAATGCCCATAGCCTCGGTCGTTAGGTGCAAGTGTAGAAAAATAAGACTCAACATATTATCAACTGTAAAACAATTAAAATTATGACAAAACTAACAACACTTACATTGGAAACTGGAATTTCAGAAGGTTTGAAAATTCAGTTTATTGACGAATCAGTTATCTTGTATAACTTATCAACTTTGACGACTTCTAAAGTAATCGAAGATGATAAAATAAACATTAAGACGAGTAATCACAAAATGCTGAAATACATTATCAGCAAAATTGACAAAACACAACTAACTGTTTCAATCAACAGCGAGGACGACACAGTTATCGTCTTGTCGTGAGTTGACAATGATTTCATTTTAATCGTTGAAACTAATCATAAAAGGTTCGTTTCTTGACTCAAGAAAGTCATTGAAACCAACAATACAGATATTTAAAATCTTGGTTTGTAAGTTTAAAATGTTCTTATACTTTGCTTTCTCATTCGGAATGGAACTGGACTTTACCACTGTTTATTATTTATTAACTTCAACATTAATTTTTATGACAACAAAAGTAAATAACATGAAAAATCCGATTAATATGACAACTGTATTATGTGTAATGGGGTATGGCGCACAACTGGAGAGTCCAACCATTCCGATTGCAAGAACTGAAATTTATATCCATTTTGGGCTGAACAAGAGAAGTGCGTGGGAGGGAAACCTCCCACTCTCCACCACAAATTATAACATTTCGATTTCAAAGACCTTTATATTTTATTCGACAGACAACCAAACACCTAGCACCTAACACACGCCTATGTTCATTGGCTGGCTGACGTGCATTCCGGCAGTTTTGCTCCCGCATTCACTTTGTCGTTTCACGACAGCGAATGCTCCCGCAAACCGCCAAATGCCCATAGCCTCGGTCGTTAGGCGGCATATTAGAAAAAGAAAAAAGACGTAAAATCTATGAAGAAAATAATTGCAATTCTAGGACTTTTTATCTTGACTTTTGCCTTTTTCGGGTGCAGACAACATATTGACATTAATGATTATATCGACAAGAAATTACCGTTAGAATTAAAGATTGGGGATCAACTTAAACGACCAGACACAATTAAAGTGAATTCTGACAAGTATAGAAAGCTGGTTGACTGGGGAAAGGCAAATAAAGACGACTGGGAATCGACTTCTGTTTCTTACATTGCAGACATTTATGTTGGACAAGGAAATTTCAGACTAATATATTTGCCAGGAAAAGACGGAGTTGTTATTGGATTTACAGACAATCAAGGAAATCCAAAACAGTATTCGAAAAGAATTAGGAAAGATGAACTTGACTTTTTAAAAGAATGAGAATGAATATAATCCCAAATGAAATAAGAATACTGTTGGGCGCACTGGTCACATTTTTTCTATCATTATTATATATGGTTGCTTCATTTTTGCCACCATTTCATTTATTCTATTTGAACTATTCTTTCATGAGTTTGTCAGGAGGACTACTTTTACTGTCTCTTCGTAGGTATAATCTACGAAAAGACAAGAATCCGATAATAAAATCGAAATTATTAATAAGGTTTATTTTCCCGTTGCTGATTATAATTGATTGTGCTTTGTTTTATGCTTATTTTATAAACGAAAAGATTATTATAATTGATGGAGTTCAAAATATTAAAGAATATTATGGCATTTATTTGCTTATAGTTTCATTTTGGATTGGCATAATCACACTTTTGAAAATCAGAAGAAAAACGACTTGAATGAACTGAAGTTGCAACAATTTCAGACTGAAGTAAATATTGAATAATACAAAATACGACCGCCTAACACACGCCTATGTTCATTGGCTGGTTGACGTGCATTTCGCAGTCTTTGCTCCCGCATTCACCTTGTCGTTCCACGACAGCGAATGCTCCCGCAAACCGCCAAATGCCCATAGCCTCGGTCGTTAGGCGGCAGTTTTAAAAAAAAAGAAATGACATTTATGAAAGCACATAAGCATTTAATGTATTGTATATTTTTCCTTATGACAGTTAGTTGTAATCAGAATATTGAGCAAAAAACAACTGATTCTATAAAGAGAATAATTAAAAAATTTCCACAATTGGAGACAACTAATAAACTGTTCGGCAACGACTATCAACTTGTCAAAAGCGTAAAAAATGGAAAGTTCGATTTTGAAATACAACTTTATTCTGAGCCAGACACAATTGAGGGGAAGCAACAAATTATTGTCATTATTAATTCCCAAAAAGAATGTTGTGCTATTCCATTCTTCTCAAACAAATATAAAGATTATTGGATATTTCCATTTGACAAACAAATACCAAATATAAAAAAGACAAATTCCAGCTTTAATTACGAGTTAAATAATGCATTAAAAAAATTGGGATTCATGGGAAAATCTCCACTAAAACAAAATGGAGATATTATTTATACACATATAGTACGTGAACTCTTTACGTCTGTGTTGAATTGTATAAGCTTAGAAAATTTACAAGAAAAAGATAGTACATTAATTTGCGGAACATTTTTTCAAGCTAGTGATATGCCACATGAGACTTGGGATTCAGCGAGTGTAAGAATACGTAAAAATTACAAACTTATGAAAAAGCAATGCGACTCATATAATTATACAAACATCTGGGGTTATAATTGCTATCTTGATAGGGAAAATGGAAGATTGTATCAAATAAATTTACATAAAAATATAATTGATATAAAAAATTATCGGCAAGACTTTGGATTTCAAGTTGTAGATTTATAAACAAAAAACCGACCGCCTAACACACGCCTATGTTCATTGGCTGGCTGAAGTGCAATTTGGAGGTTTTGCTCCCGCATTCACCTTGTCGTTCCACGACAGCGAATGCTCCCGCAAACCGCCAAATGCCCATAGCCTCGGTCGTTAGCAGCTATAATAAAAAAAGAAAAAGAAGTGAAACAATGAAGACTTTACAAAAAATATCATGGACGATTATTTTAATCTTCTTTTGTATTCAAGCAGATGCTCAGAATATATTAGGGAACTGGATTAAAACAAAAGTTACATACTTTGACGATACAGAATTACCAAATAATAATGCTGTTAAATTCCAGTATTTGAGATACACATTTGAAAACAACAAGTTATTTATGGGTTTCGCCTTTGACGATAAAGGAACACTTTACAACTTTGAATCAAAAGACCAAATTGTAAACATAAAAAACTCGTATGGTTATATAGTAAATAGCTTCATGATTAATCAGCTTTCAAATAGCGAACTAATTATAGTCCAAAAAGGTAAAAATGGCTTTACAGACAATGATTGTCTTAAGTATTATTTTATCAGAGAGCAAGATTATCAAAATCAATTGCCAATTAAAAGCTCTGACATACTTTTAATAACTAAGAATGATACCGTCTATAAAGCAACAGAAAAAATACACGCTAAATTTTCAGGAGACAAGTCATTTCACGACTTTTGTTCTGAAAATATTCCAGAAGTAGATATAGTAATGTCTACTAACAATCTATTCTTAGCGACTTTTATAGTAAGGAGTAATGGATTAATTGACAGCGTACAGGTTTTGGAAAACATAAACAAAAAATTTGAGAAACAATTTCGTAAAGCTCTTGAGAAATCAAAAAAACTCTGGTTAGCTGGAGAACTGAATGGCAACAAGGTAGATGTCCAAATGAAAATTTCATTTAGATTCATTTCTTCCGACAAGTTTTTACCTAAGTATGATTATTCTCAAAAAGGGAAAGCTGCCATGAATAATTCAGATTTCACAAGAGCTCTTGCATATTTTGATTTAGTATTGGAAAAAGTCCCAAGTGACTATGAAAGTCTTTATTATAAAGCAGTTTGTGAAATGAACCTAGGAAATAAGAACGCTGCATGTGAAGATTTAGTGAAAGTAAAAACCTTTGGGAAAATGCAAGTGGAAGAATTAATTGAAAAAAATTGCAACTAAATTACAGCTGCTAACACACGCCTATGGGTCATTGGCTGGCTGACGTGCATTCCGCAGGTTTTGCTCCCGCATTCACTTTGTCGTTCCACGACAGCGAATGCTCCCGCAAACCGCCAAATGCCCATAGCCTCGGTCGTTAGCAGCAGCCCTAAAAAAAAAGAAAATGCAGAAACTGACAATTTTTATATTAGGATTAATTCTTATTTCGTGCAACCATGTATCTACGAAAAAACAAAAAACAACTATTTCAGACTCATTTTATGTTGAAAAGACAAGTGTAAAAGAGCTTAAAGATTCTGTGACTAAACTTCTTGACATTGCGACAATGAAAGACACTTTAGAATTTCAATGTTCTGAACCATTTCTGTTTTTTAAATCGGGAAACATTTTAAGCTCGACTGAAAAGAATGCAATTGTAATTATTTGTCCGACTGACACAACATATGCCGTGAGACTATATTCTCTAAGAAACAAAAGTTGGGAACTTACTGACAGTGTTGCTAAACTTGACGCTTTCCCGTCTCAATTTGAGTTGACATTGGACGACTACAATTTTGACAAACAGAAAGACATTTATATTCAGGTTTCTGCTTCTCAAGGTTGGTCGCTATCAAGAGGACATTTATTCATTATCGACCCTGTGACAAAAAAACTCACAAGACACGAAGAAGCACGGAATTTAGCGAACATGAAACCAGACCCGAAAACGGAAACCGTTGTTTCTGAACAATGGAACGGCTATAATGACAAAAACCAAAAACAGTTGACAGTATTTACGAACAAGTGGGTGAACGGAAAACTGAAGACGATTAAAAAGAAGAACATAACAGTAAAATAACACGAAAAAAGGGTATGCTGCTAACACACGCCTATGTTCATTGGCTGGTTGACATGCAATTAGCAGGTTTTGCTCCCGCATTCACCTTGTCGTTCCACGACAGCGAATGCTCCCGCAAACCGCCAAATGCCCATAGCCTCGGTCGTTAGGGGCAATAAAAAAAAATAAAATAAAATAAAATAAAAATGAATGAAATAACAGAACTTTATAGTGAATGTGTAGATTTAATTATGCTTTACGGTAGAATAAACAGAACTTCGTATTCTGATTCTAGATTTGATTTCCCGTCGAGGCTGCTTGTACCTCACATTGAATATGCAATAAACTTAGAATGTAAAACAATCTATTACAAAGAGAAAGAATTTGAATCTGAATTTTTAATCATTGATTATACAATACACGAAAATCGTAGTTGCAGTAAAATGAAATTTGAAAATAACATCTCATTTTCAAATGCTAGAAGTGAAGAACGTCGTTCTTCAACAGATATTAAACCTCAAATAATTTTAAATGAAATAAAAACTTCAATCGAAAATTGTAATAAAGAAAAAACACTAAAAGACAAATTGAATTATTCTTTTGAATCATACCTTCAAAGTATATTCTCAGAATTATTGTATGAAACAAAGACAACAAGTGGTCATTCGTTTCATAAAGACTCTGATAATATAAAAAAAAGGAAAAAGGAAAATTTTTATGAGGAATGTTTAATGTTTAAACAAAAAAAAGTTGAAATGAAACTAAGTTTTATACCAACATCTTTTAAACTGTTTAGATATATGGGATTTTATTCTATAAATGATGTTATTATATTTTTATCAAATAATAATACACTAAGATCTATCAAAGAAAGTAAATTAATACAAGAATTAAACATTGAAATTTCATTAAAACAAATAACACCAGATATATACTTGATAATAAAATAATTACTGCCCCTAACACACGCCTATGTTCATTGGCTGGCTGACGTGCATTCCGGCAGTTTTGCTCCCGCATTCACCTTGTCGTTTCACGACAGCGAATGCTCCCGCAAACCGCCAAATGCCCATAGCCTCGGTCGTTAGGGGGCATAATAAAAAAAAGAAAAATGAGAAAAAGCAAAGCCGTTTCTTCACTAAAGAAACAAATTAACAAACTCGACAACAGCGAAAATATGAATCACAGTTGGTGTGTAGAAACGAGAACATATTTAAATGCATATTTTGGTGAAAACTCGGAACAAAGCAATAATTTAAAGAAATTTGAATGGGACACTATTAACGACAAAGAAAAATATAAAAAATCAACAGTAACATATTTAGAAAGTTGTATTGATACAATTAATAACATTGGTATTAAAAAAGAAAATCACGACAATTGGTTTTCTAAACTACCAACATGGGCTATTAATTTAGGACTTACTGGCTTATGTTTTATATCGTTTAGCACTGGAATTTTGCTAACAAATAACAACAATTCTGAATTAAGACAAGAAAACAAAGAAATTAAAGAAAAATATAAGAACTTGAGAGACAGCTTATCTGTCAGACAGACATTTAAGGTATCCGACAAGATATCCAACTAAACAGCTTAGACCAGAAGCTAGTAACAAGAGTACAAATTGATACGACATAATTATTAATTTTAAGTGTAAAAAAATGGAAAAAGAAAAAATAGAAATTATTGACGCTATTTTGAAATTCATGTTCAGTAACGGCTATGAATTTAATACTAACAATAATAATGAAAGCGACCTTACTCCGGCATTTGAAACTAAATTTTTCAGGTCTGAATTTAAGTCGTTAGTTTCGGAAAATAAATTAATCAGGAAATTTGAAAATTCAGATTGCGTTTTCATTCTTACTGACGAAGGAAAGAAAGCTTCAAAAATCGGAATTTCAAAATATCTTGACGAAATAGAACAAAAAGAACAACTTGACATTAAATCTAAGACCGCAAGCGTAGATAGCGTACGTCTATCTAAATTGGCGATTGGAGTTTCTGTATTAGCCATTATTGCCTCTTTTGCAGTTCCATTCTTAGTTGTAAATAACGAACAACATATAAAGAATCCAGAAAACATTAATGCAACAAGCCAACAAGGACAAAATGAGACCAATAAAAGCCAATCTGTACGACTTACTGATTCGGCATTGATAGAAAATATTACGCATGACACAACTTTTTTGAATGAATTAAAACTTAAATTAAAAAGTAATACGACTGAAAAGAAAATTACGACCCCCTAACACACGCCTATGTTCATTGGCTGGCTGACGTGCATTCCGGCGGTTTTGCTCCCGCATTCACTTTGTCGTTTCACGACAGCGAATGCTCCCGCAAACCGCCAAATGCCCATAGCCTCGGTCGTTAGGCGGCATAGTAAAAAATGAAAATTCGTCATTAACAAAAGACATGTTTCATAGTGGGTGATTGTGGTATCCCTACCTAGACGAAGAAACATATATAATTATTAATCACAATATGCAAACAGAGATGAGAATTCCTGAAAAAATACTAAAAAAGGCATTTGAAATTGGTTTCAATTATCGTAAAGAACCTTATTGGGACAGAGCTTCAGTTTCTGTTCCTTGCTGTGTGAAAATGAAATCAGGTCAACTATATGAAATGGCAGAGCTTCTCCTTATTGATAAATTATACAAAGAGAGTGAGTATACATTTTTTCAGATAGAAGAAATTGATATGATTTTCAGTTCTGAATTCGCACTATCAAAAGAATTACGGAGAGCTTCAATGAATACACCTGAATATCGGGATGATTGGCCGTTCTTTATTAAAACCAATAAAGGATTGATTTTAGGATTTAATGCATTTAATCCTGTTAATTTTACCTATAGAAAAGATATTAAAGGAAAAGATATTTCTAAAATTATTGATTTTGACAAAGCTCAATTAAGTGGATTTGAATTCATAGATTATCACTCAAAAAAAAGTATAAAAATTTTATGTGGTTATGATAATGACTTAATTGAGAAAATAAAAACTTTGTACACCACAAATCAGGCTAGCGAAACTAAAATATAGCTTAACGAGATAATTTACAACGAAACTATTGAACGTAAAACCAAACTACGACCGCCTAACACACACCTATGTTCATTGGCTGGTTGACGTGCAATTAGCAGTCTTTGCGCCCGCATTCACCTTGTCGTTCCACGACAGCGAATGCTCCCGCAAACCGCCAAATGCCCATAGCCTCGGTCGTTAGCGGTAAGTGCAAAAAAAATAAAAAGACAGTTTAATTATAAAAATAATAAGATTATGAAAGAAGACGACATCCAACAACCACAGATCCAACCACAGATCCAACAAGACAATCAAGACGTTTCTATTAACACAAACCGAATTGAAAGGAGAGGTTTGAATACTTCTACGATAAACAAGTAGAAATAGAATAGAAAGCAATTAAAAATATAGGCATGATTACCAATGCTATGATTACAAAATCTAGCCTTTTTACTCGTGCCTTATTTTTATCGTAATTAAAATTAATTCTATCGTTATAACTTGTTATTTCTTCATGTAATACTTTCTTATAAAAAACATTTTCTTCCATTCCATTTGGATGTTCAATATACAAATCTTCTGGATAACTGCCAGTTGGCTGATATTTAAAAGAGAAAATATTCAACGCTGAAATAAGTATTAAAGAAAAAACATATAATGAAAGAAATACAACTGTCGCTAACTTAGGACAGAATACGCCATTAAAGTCAATATTTGAAAATAAATAAGCTAAAGATGCTGATAATAATCCAACAGAAACTGACAAAACAACAACAGTCTTGGTTGTAGTATATTCATAAGACTTACAGCTATCTTCAAGTCTTTTCTCTGCTTGACTAAAGACAAATTTTAAATAATTCTCGCTATGAGAATCAGGTAGAGTTTTTGAGAAATCTTCTTTTATCATGACTAATTATTTTTGACAAAATTATACATTATATTTTGAAAGACAATGACACGACTGACAACCAAGCACCTAACCGCTAACACACGCCTCGGTCGTTATGGGCAAGTGTAGAAAAAAAAAGAAAGACAGATAAATTGAGACTTTTAATCTAGTGAAACGAAAGAAAAACAATTAATTAAATAGAAAGAAAATGATAGAGAAATTTTTAAAAGCGAAGCATTGGCAGATTTTCGTTGCAGTATTTGGACTTCCTTTTTTGTTAGATTTAATACTAATGCCTAGCTTTATTGAGAGTGATAGACCTGGATATATAGACAAATATATTCCATTAATCATGATTTTATTTGCTGGAGGACTCATAGGATGGCTTTGGTCTGTAGCTATTGGACTTCAAAAGAAAATACCTTCGGGAATCAAGATGAAAGTTAGAAAATTTAAAATTCTCTTGATTATCCCTATAGCTTACATTTCCTTGATGATAATTCTAATATCAACAGGTTTTGGTGGTTTGATTCATAACGGACAAGAACCAAGTGGTGCTATGATTGGGACTTTCTTTGCAATTATACTACCGTTACACTTGTTATGTATGTTTGGAATGTTTTATTCACTTTATTTTGTTGCTAAGACATTTAAGACAGTTGAATTACAAAGAGAAGTAACATTCTCTGATTTTGCAGGAGAATTTTTCATGATATGGTTTTTCCCAATTGGAATATGGATTATACAGCCCCAAATAAATAAAATGATAGAATAATATGTTACAAAAAAGTAGTGCGTTTGTTTTCTGGACTTCTCTTATTCTAGGACTTCCAATACTTATCTGGATTTGGGATATTGGTATTAAATTACAGAAAGAATCTTTTGCGGTGAGCAAATTGAAATTATTGCTGTTCAAAATCTCTATAATATTTCCATTAGCATATATTGCTTTTTTCTTCATCTATTTTATTGGTTTCAATGGTGACATTATTATGTCATTGCATTTCTTCGCAATGCTAAATATCTTCTATGCTATGATATTTGCAGCTAAGACACTTAAATCAGCAGAATTAAATAGGGAAGCATCATTGTCGGATTATTTGGGAGACTTTTTTTTAATCTGGTTTTATCCTTTGGGAATTTGGATATTGCAACCAAGGATTCATAAACTGATTAAGAAAGAAGAAAAACGCTTCGCATGACAAAACAAAAACAAGTATAACAATCAAACACCTAGCCCATAACACACGCCTCGTATGTTCATTGGCTAGCTGACGTGCATTCCGGAGGTTTTGCTCTCAGTTCAGCGTAGGTTGGCAGCATGAAGTTCGGCGAAGTCTCCAGACTTCGTCGTAGTAAAAGCAAGGCTCTTGCCTTACGTATCAAAAATAGAATATGGAAAGCAAGAGCTTTCCTCCAAGCTTTTACATAGCGAGACGCTATGCCAAACATCGGGAAAAGAATTAATTAAGCTACGGGGAACGGGGGAAATATAATATGAACTCGATTCATTCCTTTAGAACTAAAGACAAAAGAAAAACTAATTATAACAACAAAAAAAATAAAGATGGAACTGAAAACTGTATTAATAATTATTGGGGTAATTATAGTTGCTCTTTTTCTTAAATCTTGTGTTACAAACAACAAATGTAAAAATGAAAATAGACCAACAAATAAAGAATTACCAAAAGATAAAATTTCCAATGACAAGATTATGCTTATCGAAAATGTAAACTTGGAAGACCTAAAAAAGGCTATTCAACAATTCTGCAACAGTTATAATCAAGACAATTTCAAAGCTTTACCTTCATTATCCATTATATCTGAGAAAAAGTTTATTGTGACATTTCCTTACGATATTGAATTTGAGACATATTGTTATTTTGTCAATTACTTATATTATCCTAACGACATTACTTACAAGCCAATTATCAAAGCTTGGACAACAACAAAGACAAACGATATATGGATGAAAGATGACATTGTAAATAAGAAAGTTATGCTTTACATTCCAAGTGACGATAAAGACTATGACAATGTCTACTTGACAACTTCAGACAATATCGAATATAAAATGGGGTTCGCATTAGGAGAATCAAGTAAGAAACTGAATGAAACGAAACAAAGATATTCAGAGCCGGTAAAACAAGATGAACTAAAATCGCAAGAAACTATTCAGTTCAAATAAAAAACTACCGCTAACACGCGCTCAGTTGGCATAGGTTGGCGGCATGAAGTTCGGCGAAGTCTCCAGACTTCGTCGTGCTAGCAGCAAGGCTCTTGCCTTGCTTATTAAAAATAGAATATGGAAAGCAAGAGCTTGCCCTCAAGCTTTGACATAGCGAGACGCTATGCCAAAAATCGGGAAAAGGATTATTTAGGCTACGGAGAAAGCGGATACCATAAAGACAGACTTAGACACTACAGTATACAAAAATAAACAAGCAATAGAAAAAATGAATGAATTAAGAGAAAAGTCAAATACAGATGAGACCATTGGTTAAGAATAGAAAAAGATTAATTAGGCTAGGTGAGTACTTAGGGGTAATCTGTTTATTAGTTTCGGGATTAATGTCGGATGTTTACTATCCTCATTCAACTTCAAAAGAAATAGGTTATGTAGATACAATTACTATTGACAGAAAGTCTCACATTGATAAGTATAAGACAACTTATTATTACGTATACATATTTTATATTAACAATAAAGAATATGCTACATTTGCAGATAACGTCAATTATAACTATCTAACAGGGAAGCTTATTCAATTAAAATATTATACTGATCCACTTTTCCCCGATGGATATGAAATATATGAAATAGCTTACAATAACAAAGTTGTATTCTCAATGGATGAATATAAGCCAACCTTTATTAAGTGGCTTGTATTATGTATTATAAGCCTTACATTTTGTATTTGGCTATTGCTGCTAAAGTTCAGAAATACTGAAACTACACCCAAAATAGACACCACAAAGATAGAGGAATATTTCTTTGACAATTGGAGCATTATGAAAAAAAATGATAAATACATATTGTCCTACATATCAAAACTCGATAGAGACATAAAGAGAATAAAAATAACCGAGGAGGAATTTACATTGACCAAGCTAAGTAAAATGACACTCAATGATTTTATATCTAAATATAATCTATGGTAAACAGACCTTTGTCCATATTGATATATAACCTCAGCCAGGCGTAGGTTGGCAGCATAATTCGGCGAAGTCCTTGTCCTCGCGGATATATAACCATTACCTACCTGCACAAAGGTGCGGGCTGATCGGTGGGATTTGTAATCCCACCTCTTTGTATTCTTAGGATTTGTAATCCGTTCCTTCAGATTATAAAACAAACTTCTTTCGTATAAGAAAAATAAAACATGGATATACAACATCGCATAACAGGAGACGTATTTTTTGTAACTGATACAGTTGTTGATTGGGTTGATATATTTTCTCGCCCCATTTACAGACATATTATTCTTGATTCGTTGCTATATTGTCAGAAAGAAAAAGGTTTGATTATTTATGCTTGGGTGCTAATGACAAACCATATGCACATGATTGTAGGGAGCAATGGAGCAAATAAAGTCTCAGACATAATGCGGGATTTTAAGAAGTTCACAAGCAAGGAAATTCTTAGGACTCTACTTGTAGAAAGTACCGAGAGTCGTAGAGAATGGCTGTTGAACCGATTCGAATATTCAGGTAAAAATGATAGGAAGATAAAAAACTATCGTTTCTGGCAAGAAGGAAATGATTCGCAAGCTATTTACTTCAGTGATTATTTTGACCAAAAACTGAATTATATTCATGCAAACCCAGTGAGAGCCGAAATCGTAAATCGTCCGGAGGATTATCGGTATAGTTCAGCTATTGATTATGCAGGTGGAAAAGGATTGCTTGATGTCATGATTGTTTGAACAAAAGAACGGATTATAAATCCTAAGAATACAAAAGTTGGGATTGCAATTAGCTACGCTGACCGTTGGTTCCAAACAACGAGCCCGCACCATTCTGCAAACAATAAGATAGATATATCCGGAGGGATGGGTGTTTCTCGCAGAAATAATTTACAAAAGTAAAAATCAAATATAATTACACAACAGAAGAAAAACTAAAATCTCAAATTATGAAAGAATTAAATGAAAAACAAGAGAAGTTTTATTCAAATTGGAAAGAACGAAGAAATAAACAGTTTCAGTATATCTTTCTACACGGAACAGTTTATTGGGGCATTCCGACTGGAATATTATTGTTTTTAATTGACAGTCATTTTTCGAGAGAAAATATGGATTTATCCAGATTTATAATCTCAATAACTTTCTTTGGTATTGGAGGACTATTCTTTGGACTAAGTCAGTATAAAAGAATTGACAACATATATTTATACCTAAATGAGGACAACAAGATTTTAGACGGAATAAAAAATTTAGAAACTGGAAAAGTTTGGAATTATGAGAATCTAGTAATTAGCAAGGAAGACAATGAAACTCTTGTAGTAAAGAACAAATTATTTTGGCTGGATAACTCGAACGCTTTATCAGAAAATTTAGATGAATGTTTAAACATAGTCATGAAAGACTTTGAACGACTAAAAAAGAATCCTGATTTTGATATATTTTCAAGTGAATTCAAAGTGAGAATTCAAGTATATAATAATTCCGAAAAAGCAAAACCGTTAATTGAAATGTCAATATAACAAGATTATTTGAATCCTCCGCTGCCCCGGGTCTGAGACTACAAGGGCAATATCACATAGAAGATAGCAAAAAAGAATATTCACCAACAAACTAAATGACATGAAAACAATTATGATCTTTTTATGCGTGTCGATGTACACGATGATGTATGGACAAAACCAAGAAAGCAACAAAACCACTTTTCTGAATGGGAAACAGGGGGTAACGAATGTAAAGGATGTAGTAATAATCCCCTGCGTTTATGATAGTATCGAACAAATCAGTATGAAATATTACAGAACAGTGAAAGAAAATAAAGTTGGTATTATTGATATTAGTGGGCAAGCTGTGATTCCAAATCAGTATGAGGAGATAGAACAAATTAGTGAAAAGTATTTCCAAACTACAAAAGATAAGAAAGTTGGAATTGTTGATATAAACGGAAAAGTCATTGTGCAAAATGAATATGATAGTATAACACAAATTAGTTTAGACTATTTTACAACAACAAAGAACAATAAGACAGGATTAGTTGATACGAATGGGAAAGTTCTAATTCCAAATGAGTATGATGACATTAGCATGGTAGCAGTAAATAAGTTCAAGACAAAGAAGAATGGAAAATTCGGAATGTATAACTTAAATGCCAACCAATGAGAACGGAATAGTGATTGTTCTCCATGGAACTTGAGTCCGACGAGCGAGGTAAATTCCAAATTTCCATCCCTACATCTCCTACAGCCGAAGGAGATGTAGGGATGGATAAAAAAAATAGATTTATTATATTCAATTAATTACCAACAACTGGTAAGAACTCAAATAAGTTATAGTTTACATTTGACTAAAAATATGTATTTTTGTCATGAACTTATGCAAATACAATTTATGGTCAAGCAGTTTCGACTTATATTTGTTGTATCTATCTGTATATTTATGTACAACTGTTCGGTTATGCCAGATAGCTTGAAGACTGCCGAAGAACTTATCGAAACGAATCCCGATTCGGCACTACACATTCTTCAGAAGTCACCCCCCACAGCATTAAGCTCCGACGCGCACCGCGCTTTATACGGATTGCTGCTTTTCAAAACACTAAACAAAAAATTACTACCGCTCAAACCCGATTCCGTAATCAACTTTTCACTGAACTACTACGAAGAGCATCATGACAATGAACGGCTGGCAGATTGTTATCTGTACAAAGGAAGAACCTATATGTATGCCTTTCAGTTCGAAAAAGCCATGAATTATTATTTAAAGGCCATAGACATAGCTCAGGTGAATAAAGATTACCTGTTACTGGGAAGAATAAATTCGGACATAGCCAATATATATACTTCCCAACGGGATTACAGTTTGGCGCGTAAGAAGTTCAAACTAGCATATGAGTACTTTACACGATTGAAATTACAAGACAAAGCTTTCAATTTATTGCTGGATATTGGTCGAACCTATCATAATGCAAAAGAGTACCGTAAAGCACAACGCCATTACAGTACACTCTATTCGCAAGCTGTCGACTCAATGCAGCAGGGTGCTTTGCTGCAGGAAATTGCCATCAATTATTATTCATCCCTGAAAAACGACTCGGCATTGTTTTATTTCCGCAAGATAATCCCTTACCCTTATATCCTAAACAATCGCGCCATTCGGTATTATTATTTAGCCGATCTGTTCTTTGATTTAGATCAACTGGATTCGGCCCGTTATTATGCTGAAAATTCGTTTAAGTACAAACCGGACATTCGAACCCAACATGAATGTTATCGCATCCTGGCTAATGTGGCCTATGCAAGAAGAGATACAAAAGAACTGTTCGTAAAAATGGAAAGATATGTAAAGTTAGGAGATTCAATCCGAAAAATTGATGCACAGACCAAGGGAAGCATTATCGAAAAAATACATTCAACAACTAAGGATGCCGACAATACAAGAAGGCAACGTTTCTATCTATTTGGACTACTTCTATTGATTATTTCTACCGGGCTCACTATATTCTTCTATGTAAAAAAACGTATCAAGAAAGAAAAAAGAAGACTGGAAACAAACCACTTGGAACAAAAAATAGGATTGCAGAAAGAAATTGTGAACAAACGTCGCGTTACATTGCTCCAACAAATAGAAGAGATGAAAGCGGAACATGCATACGAATACAAAAAAGCCACTCCGGATGCAAAAGAAAAAATGGATCAGCAACTATACAATCAGCTTATACATATAAATAACAAAGAGAACTTTGAGAGAGAGATGAATTTGATACTCAATAATATGGTAAGCAAACTAAAAGATCGCTATCCTTCACTTACCGAAAAGGAAATAACATGGTGCTGCCTGCACACGCTCAACATCCCCACTATAGACATTCTGCTCTTGCTCAATTACAAGGTGGACAGCCTTAATAAAATGAAACAGCGATTGGCACAAAAAACCGAAATTAAGGGCGTACCCGAAATCAATTGCTTCCTCAACAATATCCTATCCGAACTTGATTAATTGAATAGCTTGTTTTTCTCCTAACTCTGATTATAGTACTGGTCAATGTCTCAAAAATGACATTATTAGGAACAATTTTCCTCCACAAAAAAGTGCGTCCTATAAATAGTCTAATAAAACATCATAAACAGCTGATTTTCAAATACAGCAAAATTAGTTGCGTCCTATCTTTTTTCCGTTAAAAATACATCTACTTATTAAAACTATCATAACTTAGCAGCGCAAATTAATCAAATCAAACGGTTTATTAAAGCTCAAAGTTATGAATAAATTAAACTCAACAGTCTGTTGTCTCTCTCTTTTGTTATTGGGTTTGTTCACTCCTCAACTATTAACGACAAGCGTCGCTCGTGGTCTTATGCCCAAAGAGGACAATATTCCACCTCAACCGGGAAGAAACTATGCTCCTTCGGCTTTCGTAACAACAACAGACTTTTCAATCGATGATTCAGTGCTTACTGTCGACTTCGGCTATCCGACAGGAACGGTAACCATTGTTGTTTACGACGAATCAAATCAAATTGTTTGTATGGAAACGGTTGACACACTCACAACACCAACATTTTCGACACCAACCGATACATGGGATGGGGGAAACTACACTATCAACGTTACTTGCGCCAACACAACCTTATACGGAGATTTTGATCTATAAAAGGATTTTAAGTTGCGCTCGAAAAAAAGGTCGCAAGATGTAAACTATAACATTAATTCTATGAGCAAAACGAATAACGAAAACAGAGTAACGAAAATTCCTGGAAATCTGGCAAATTCCCAGACAATTGATTTAAATGTAAGGTCTTATGCTGGGTATGCAGAAACAAATGTACACGGCATTAAAGGAAACTTATTTTATTGGTTCTTCGAGAGTCAGGAATTTTCTCCACAGAACTTGGGAGATGAAAAAGAAATAGCAAAAACACCTTTAATTATATGGTTAAATGGAGGTCCTGGAGCTTCGTCAACATTAGGGCTATTGCTCGAAAATGGTCCTTATAGAATGAGCCAAGAACAATTAGGTAATTTGGCTGAAAATTCTTACACCTGGAACAAGAATGCACATATAATGTATTGGGATCAACCTTTTGGTACAGGATATAGCTACTCAGAAAATTCAAATAGTGAGCAAGTATATGTAAAAAATGAAGATGAATTGAGTGAAATTTTTTATCATGCATTACTAAATTTTTATTCAAAACACCCTCAATACAGCAACTGTCCGCTTTACATTACAGGTGAAAGCTATGGTGGAAAATATGTGCCCAATATTGCGGCAAAGATTCATTCCAAAAATGTAAACAAGAATAACTCCATTAAAATCCCCCTACAAGGTATTGCTGTGGTAGATGGTTGGATAGATTCAAAACGACAGATTCGCATTTATATTGACTATGCTTACAGTCTAGGCTATATAGATACAAATCAAAAACAGATTATTGATAAAGACTATGATAGCTTTTGTATGGCTTTGAAAAATGGACAGTGGAATGATGCATATCAGATCTCTAATAATATTGTTGCAAATGTCTCAGCAATGGGAGGTAATTTTAATGTATATGACATTCGCACTTTCTCAGATGTTTCAATGGATAACGTTAGAACTTACATGTCATTACCCGAGGTTAAGAAAGCTCTCAATATTCCCAAAGAGCAGCCGTGGAATTGTGCCGACAATGATGGTCCGGTTGCAACTAATCTAATAGAGGATAACATGATAGATTCATCGGACAAGTACACTGAAATAATAAATCATGCTGAGTTATATAAAGTTCTAATCTGCACAGGTACATTCGATACAGCTTGTGGTTCTCTGAGTACGGAAAAGATATTGTATGATCTAAAAAAATGGGATTCATCCTCCGATGAAATTTGGAAAACAATAGAACGAAAAATCTGGGCACAGCCAAGCAACCAAACAAAAGGTTTCGTTAAACAATATAAAAACCTAACTCAGATAGTATTCCCTAATTCAGGACATCAAGTTCCTTACTATTTGCCTGAAACAAGCCTTGAAATGATTGAAAAATGGATTCAAGGAATTGAATTCCCATCATATTCTCCACCATTAAAAAAGTAATAGAAAAAATCCATAAGGTAACTATGTCTAACTTAAAAATAAGAGTAATGAAAATAATACAAAAATATTTGAGAACAGCAATATTTATTTTAACCCTACTAGTTGTATATTCGTCTTCCATAGCACAAAAAAAGGTAAGTAATTACGATCCGGTAGTCAAAGAACTGGATGCTATTTACAAGACAAATTCTCAATTTAAAAATTTAATAAACAATGCATTAAATAGTGCCGTCCCGACCCCTGAAGGTTGGTCTAAAGCCCCTTACGGAAATACAGATTCATTATATATATGGCCAAAGAAAACATTTAACGACCTATTAGATTTTTTCAACAATTGGCTGTCTTTTGTTCCGAATCCCCAAAATGGCATGCAGTATTACGAGCTCTTATATGGTTTATGTTATGAAAATCCCAGTGCCATCCAATTTGTCTCCACAGAGCCCGGGTTAAGCTGGACAAGGAAATTTGTTGTTGCCCGAGGTAAGTACATGGACAGCAAAGAATCAATCAACAAGAATGTGGATGCTATGAAACAATGGTATAAGTCGATGGGAACATCCTGGTATCGATTTAAGGCTCCGAATGATACTACGATAGGCTTTAAAGGCTATACAACCTTTAACGAATTTTTCACACGAGAACTTAGAGAGTCATACAAACCGGTTGACTCATTAAGCAACCAATTGCTAGCTCCCGCCGATGGACTTGTAAATATCATAAATTCAAACTTAAATACTGATTCAAAGATACATACTAAATATGATGAATATCTCAATGTAAGTCAACTTTTAGACGGTTCTCAATATGCCAACCTTTTTGATGGCGGCACAGCAACAGCTACCGTACTGTTACCGGACGACTACCATCATTATCATTCCCCAGTATCTGGAAGCGTTATTGAAACAAAAGCTGTTGATTCAGAAGGCGGGGTTTATTTTGGGATGAATGGTGAGTTCTTTACTTTCTCAAACAATGGTAACATCGGCGGATATAAGTCAAAATATGGTGTATTCGGTGTATATCACAGAGGATATTATATTATCAAAACTGATAACTATGGGTATGTTGCAATGATACCAATTGGTTTAGATGATATAAGTTCGGTTAATTTTGAACCAAAATTTAATCCATCCAAAGCTAAGTTGCCCGTCGTAGTAAAAAAAGGAGAGAAAGTCGGCCATTTTGCTTATGGAGGTTCAACTGTAATTCTTCTATTTGAACCAGGGATTTTAAATGGACTAAAGTTAAAACAAGGAAGGCAAATGGGAATATTGAATGCCAAATAACATAGAAAAAGTAAAGTGGAGATCTGAAACCACTCAAATAAACGAGGCGAACACCGAAAAGCCAAATGAGTAGGTAATTTAAAAGTTAATAATTATGGAAACATCAAAATTGTTATCACTTGCTGAAGAAAAAACAGGTGTAAAGTTCATTGGACTTCTAAGAAAAACAGCCAGAATCAAAAATGGTATGGGTAGTTCTGCTGAAGCCATCTTAGGTTGGGATGTTGTGCTACGGGCAAAAGATGGTGATTGCTACGAGTACTATGTTGCTCAACCACCGTTAGAAGGGATGACACAAGCTCAACCAATCAGTTGCCCGTTAGGTTTAGTTGCATTTGACGGATACAAAATTGACATCAAAGAAGCAATTAAAATTTTCCATACTCAAAACGGCGGCGATAAATTTACACATATAGCATTAAGTTGGCCTTTAGTTCACCCTGCAGCAAAAGAACCATTCTGGCATTTCAGAACTAATCTTGGCGTAGAGGTTGTTATTGGTGCTATTTCTGGACAAGTCAATAATTCACATTTGACTGTAGGTCTTTACATGGCAAAACACAAATAAAATAAAGGAGTTGATATAGAAATTAAGTCCATATCAACTCCTTTCTAAATAGCTATTGCCTATGAAAAATCAGAATACTTATACTCCATATTTTTGTGTTTGGGAAATCACATTGAAATGTAATATGAATTGCCTTCATTGTGGATCTCGAGCCGGTAAAGCAAGGAATCAAGAGTTATCATTATTAGAGGCATTTCATGTGGCGGACGAACTTATTGAATTGGGCTGTAAAGAAATATCTTTTATAGGAGGAGAAGTATTCTTATACGCTGGTTGGGAGAAAATTGTCCGTAGACTTACAGATCATAATGTTGCCACTAATATTATTACAAATGGATTCCTGCTTGGAGACAAACAGGTCGAAGAGGTTAAATATTCCGGGATTAAAAACGTAGCTATTTCGATAGACGGAATGGAAGCCAATCACAATAGAATACGGAATAATCCAAAATCCTTCATGCAGATAAAAAAAACCATGGATAGGTTGAATGCAGAAAACATACCAATAGGAGTTAACACTACATTACTCGACAGCAACATTGACGATCTAGAAACATTGTATGCCTTCCTGCTAGACAATAATGTCAAAATATGGCAACTTCAATTAGCTAACCCTATGGGCAATCTCGCAAATTCAAAAGGATTGCCGATTAGTATTGAAAATATCAAAAAACTTCCTGGTTTTATTCTCAAGAAACGCAATGAGAATAGAATGAATGTATACACAGGAGACAACATAGGTTATTATGATGAAAATGAAAGATCGATTAGAGGCAAAGTAGGTGATATTAATTATTGGCCGGGATGTCAGGCCGGGCTAGCAGTTATAGGCATTGACAGTATTGGCAATATAAAAGGGTGTGAATCACTGTATGATACAAGTTTTATTGAAGGTAATGTGAGGCAAGAAAGTCTTTCAGACATCTGGAACAAAGAAGGAAACTTTGCCTACAATAGAAATTTTGATACTAGCTTACTGAGTGGAAAATGTAAGGAATGCGATATGGGACAGTATTGTAGGGCAGGATGTCGCGGAGCTTGTTACTTCACCAAAGGTAAATTCTATGAAAATGCCTATTGCATTTATAATGAATAGATTTTGGAAGACTCTAATTTTGTTGTTGGCACCATTTTAAGCACATTTAACTAGAAAGAAGTGTTTGTTTTCCGAAGAGAATAGGTTGGTTTGATTCAATCTATTCTCTTTTTTATGTATTCATTCACTATAAAATGAAAAATACTGCTACAATTTAAAGAAGCTAGCTGCATAGAAATGGGCTTTACCGGCCGATGAGCAGCAAAGCAGCTTCATATCCTAACGAAAAGAAAATTTCATAGCACTTCAAATTAGTATTATAGTAGATTATTAGCCGGAGAAAATCAGTTATTTCCAAAAAATAGCAATTATACATATCATTGTTTATCTGACAATTAAAACCCTATTTCAGTACTTTGTAGTACTAAAATAGGGTTTCCTTTTTTAGTGTTTATTTACAGTAGTGTTCTTATAGGGTCAAAAAGTTTGGATTAAGAAAATTTCCACTGTTACTTTGCAGCGTTAACCTTTTACAAAAGAAATCACGTTGCCATGAAAACAAACATCAAAGTACTGTCGGGAGCACTCCCTCCAATAAGCTCGCAGCACTTCCACTCAGAAGAAAACAGTTCTTCTGTTGCTACATATACGACGGCCCACGCACGCACACTCTCCAAAACGGCTGTCGAAGAATCAAGGTTAGAATTATCGTTGTTGTTTAGTTGTTGCCTTACCAAGAGGATCAAACCGCTTCTCCCAATTCGATTGGGAGAAGCGGCCTCGTGGGTTGTAGTCAGGTCTGAAAAAGGGATGAGCGCAGCAGCTACCCCTGTAGTTTACTTTACAGTTTTAAGTTAGTCACTATTTACAAACCGGCCGACTTATCCTCACAAAGTCCGCCGCCAAAAACAGAATGATATGAAAAAAAGAATATTCCTTTTTAGCCTGCTGGCTTTACTCATTGCAGGTAATGCTGCAGCACAGAAACAGAATTTCGTTGTACCCGAAGGGATGACCGCAACAGCCTATCCGGGACATACGGAGTTGAACTGGAAAAACCGCACTGCATTTACCTACGAAGTATATCGCTCCACGGATGCAGGTAAGACTTTTACAAAGCGTGCGGAAACGAGTGCCGACAGTTACATGGATTTCTTTGGAAAACCTTTGCTAAAAGCACAAAGCTATATCTACAGAGTGATTCCTAAAGGTGTATCGCCATTGAGCAAAGATGCTGCTAAGTTTCAAACCAAAGTGCTGGTGCCGGTAGTGACTGATGATGCATTGCTGGACATGACCCAACGCTACACTACCCGCTATTTCTTTGATTTTGCCCATCCTGTATACGGGCTGGCACGCGAACGCAGCAACGATGTGAACGGCGACATTATTACCACCGGCGGAACAGGCTTTGGCATTATGGCCTTGGTGGCAGGTGCCGAACGCAAGTACATCAGCAGGGACGATGCCTACAAAACCATTGAAAAGATAGTGGCTTTTCTTGAAAAAACCGAACGGTTTCACGGAGCATGGGCACATTGGTACAATGCCGCTACCGGAAAGTCGTTTAGCTTTAGCGAGTACGACGATGGTGGCGACTTAGTGGAAACTGCTTTTCTAACGCAGGGATTACTTACCGCACGCGAATATTTCCGCAACGGAAACGGCGATGAACAACAACTGGTAAAACGCATCACGCAACTTTGGGAAACAATAGAATGGAGCTGGTACACCCAGAGAACCGATGCACTTTACTGGCATTGGTCTAAAAATTACGGTTGGAAAATGAACCATCGCATCACCGGTTTCGACGAAACAATGATAACCTATGTTCTGGCAGCCTCCTCTCCTACCTATCCGATTGAACGTTCTGTGTATGAGAACTGTTATACTA
>Ga0302170_10000126_pt1 | contig 28728 bp, 28 predicted proteins | sample I_Fen_N2_1_FD_193492 | JGI IMG/M metagenome (GOLD analysis project Ga0302170, IMG submission 193492) | Peat permafrost microbial communities from Stordalen Mire near Abisko, Sweden - I_Fen_N2_1 | ecosystem: Environmental > Terrestrial > Soil > Wetlands > Permafrost | place: Sweden: Abisko...
TGACTTGGTCAACCGGGAAAAAATATATTGGAGAGTTTAAAGAAAATATGCCAACAGGACAAGGAGCATACACATATCCCAAGAATAGCAAAAATTAAACTTCTTTGTAAAGGAACACCTGTCGAATAAGTTGTTCGGCAGGTGTTATATATTAATCCAGCTCAAGTAATATCAAAGATACAACACATTTCGTAATTTATTAGACCACTAGAAAAACACAATTCGATTTAACTGTTTTTCTAAGTATTGCGAATGACTTATTTGCTATTTTGGAAAGCTAACTTCTTTATTTTAGTCATAGTATTAATATGAACATTTGCTAGCTTAGCAGCCTCAGTCAACTTATATCCCTTCTTGATAAAATCCAAAGCTTTCTTGTTTTTCGGCTTATTCAGGAAGGCGTGTACATCTTCTACTGTTCCTTCTTGCCTACCTTTATATACTCCTTTAAATTTTGCAATTCTGATACCTTCAAGTTGTCTTTCTCGTATTTGTGATTTTTCCATCTCACCTACTGTTCCCAAGATAGAAATCATTAATTTGGTAATTGAATTCTCTTTATTATCCTCGTCAATTGTGCGGAGTCCCTGACTCAGAAAAACAATTGGTATCTTTCTTTCACTAAAGAAGTGGATAGTATTAAGAATGTCTCGAAGATTTCTGCCGAGCCTATCTATTGTCCAAATTGATAAACATGATACCAGAACCCCTTTTTCAATATATCTCAGTATTTCTTTTCCTCCTTCTCGTTCAAAGAATGGAATTGAGCCTGAGCATTTGTCTTCTATGATAATTTTAAAATCCTTCTCATTTACACGTTGACGATCCGTTTTTTGATCAATCGAAGAAACTCTGGTATAAAGTATGTTCATAAATTCATATTATTAGATTAGTACCATTTGCACATCAAAATTATGAATTAATTTTGAGAGGGGCAAGGAAATTTATAAAAGTATCGTAAAAATAGATTCACATTTTGGAGTAGACTCTAATTATGTGAATTACAATAAAACAGAATTCAAGTCTAATACCTGAATTCTATTTTTTTGCAAATAGTTGTTAAATTACATTCTTCAATAGTCCCATTTTCGATATCTATTTTCTTATGACACTCAACAGAACCATAATCATCTCTACCTAGTCGACATATTAAATTGCGACATATACATGTAGAATATTATCTTCGTCTTCATAATATGTGTATTAGGTTATTCTATAGTTCCCAAATTCCAATAAAATGCTCCTAAATAGAATTCCTTCAACACCAACATCCCTAAAATTTCTTCAAATTTGATATTTTGATAATTTTGTCAGATTCAACAAATGGCTTGTTTTTCTAACTTCATAATTTAATTGTTTAGGTTAGACTGACACATTCAATAGAGTATCAAAACAGCGTTTCTAAGATTATATTGATACATTTTTAAAATGACACAAAAAATGCCGCCAGCGAAATAGTTAATATTCAGTGTAATTGTTTATCAAGTTGTATTTTAAATATTCACTTTCAAACGGAGTAAATATATTATAACAAACCAACTTTATGTAATTGCTGTAAGATATAATAAATTATGCAATATAATTTTATACTGACCGAGGCTATGGGCATTTGGCGGTTTGTGGGAGCATTCGCTGTCGTGGAACGACAAAGTGAATGCGGGAGCAAAGACCGCCAAATGCCCGTCAGCCAGCCAATGAACATAAGAGAGTGCGTTAGCAAACGTACTTTTTCTTCTTTCTAAAAATCGATATTAAACTGAGTGTTATTGATAATACAAGTAGTGAATAAATGATTATTATATTCCAGTTAGTCAAATCAATACTATTCAGCGTGTTTGTGTAAAATTGAATTGTCCCTTGAATGTCAGGTGTTTGATTAATTAAAAACCCAAGTAGTAAGTTAATTGCACAAAGTGCAATCGTTACTATTGCTCTCTTAAAGTATTCTTGTGCCATTACCATATTATCAACTTTTCTATCAATTACGAAAGAGTTGCTTTGCGTATAATTTACAACTTTAGCGATAACTTTCTTATAATATGATTCATTTGTTATATTGAAAACCTTAACAGATAACACATGATAAGGTGCTCTTTCTAGAACTTTTATTGAAAACCAAATAGTCCTGATTAAATAAATTGTAAGTAAGAACAAAAGAAAAAATAATACATAAGAAAAGATAGTTGAATCTTGTGTCTTTGTTAGTGAAGACGATATTCCAATCACAACAGAGATAACTATACTTATTGTACCAATAAATAATGAAGATTTGCCTTCGATTGTCTTTCTTCTGTCTTCTTGAGCATTAAAACTATTTATTGCGTATTCAAGAGTTTTAGACAAATGCTCTTCATCGACTATGATTTCATCTTCACTCAAATCTTTAGGAGGTTTAGGCTTGTCGTCTTTATCAAATAAAGGCCAAAAAAATTCTCGAATGCTTTTAAAAATTTTCATATTCTAATAGATTTACGATCTCTGTTGATATTTTATAACCAGTTTGTCTTTCAATCCATGCCCATTGCCCATTTGGGTTTATCTCTAAAAAAGTAAATTGTCCTTCTTCATCCATAGTTAAATCAATTGCGCCAAAACGAAGATTCAATTCTGACATTAGTTTATTGCAATTGTCAATAATGGAACTTGGTAGGTCAATTCTAGTATGTTTAAGCTCAGTTTCTCCTCGTCTCCAATCAGTTTTCGTTTGATCTTCGTTTTGAGAGTGAATGAACGTGGCAAATATTTTATTACCAACTATCGTAACTCGTATGTCCCCTTTCTTATTAATCCTTTTTTGAATGAAATTTGGGGAGATCTCAAAATCAGCTTTTGAAATTGAAATATCAGATATCTTATTTGTAAATATCACTTTTGATCCTGTTTCGTCTTTTATTAATCCTGATTTAATAGGTTTTATAATACAATTTCTATCATTTCTATCATAAAAGTTTATAAACTCATCATAATTATTGGTGACAATACTTTCAGGAACAACAAACCCTATTGATTTGGCAACATCTAATTGATAAATTTTATTTTCAGCTTCTCTAATTGAAAACAATGGACTAACCCAATATGCATTGCGGATAATTTTGTAAACTCCTTCAAGTGTAAAAGCAATCTCGTTCTTAAGAAAGGTTTCCTCTCCTATAGTTAAATTCAAATTGTTGATAGTAGGTAATTCTGGACGTCGGAAATAGACTGAACTAAACTCTCTAAGATCATTTATCTTATTTGTTATTGCATCATGAATTGTGAACGAGTCCTTTGTAAGATCCAAAGAAATGAAACAAGATTTTGTTAGTTCTTCAGTATTAAATCTAAAAAAATCAATATTTCTTTGTTTTAGTTCTTTTATTATAAAATCTGTCGTAACATCTAATTTATTAGATATAATCAAAACTTTCGTCATCTCTTTCTCTATCAGTGAGTGTTTTTGTTTTCATTTCAAGCAATGTGTCCAAATAATCATCATACTCTCGTTTGATGTTTTTTGTTGATGTATGAGATTCTATTAAGCTCAAATCTGAATCTGACCCTTCTCGACCTGCTTTAGTTTCTGTAAATAAAGATATATCACTTGAATGCGAGTCAATAAATGATATTTTCCTTTCGCTATTTTTAATCATGTTCATTGATTCAACAAAGTCATATTCGTACAATGTCTTTTCTTTTCCTTCAATTCTTTGTTCTGCATAATTCAAAATGATTGGTCTCATATCTTTTTCTTTTTTTAGTATGTTTGCAAACCTAAAAGCGTGTGTTAGTGGCTGGCATTTCTTCTAATTCGTTTATCCATTAATGCCAAATATTTCAAACCAGATTGGTCTCGAATTTTCTCTGGTGTTTCTATTTGAATTGCAGAATATATTGCATTTGCAAATCCGGGTAAAGCTCCAATAAATGCACCTGTTGTTGAAGCAGTCAATCCGATAAATGCGCTAGCAGCACCACAAATTGTTCCAAAGAAAATAGGACCCAATTTACTTTCATTCATTTTGGAAGACAACTCATTCTTATTCTCTTTCAATTCAACTATCTTTTCATTAAATAGCCTAGAATTTATTTCCACACTTGTTTCTAATGCGATTAATTCGACTTTATTTTTAAATGACTTCAATAAATCAACATGTTTTTCTTTAAATGCTTTGAGTTTCTTTATGTCAATTTCTTCAGGAAACGGAATTAATTCTCGTAGAATTATTTCTCTTTTCTCAATTTCATTTCTATATATCTCTAAATTATTTGTCTCATCACCTACTATATCATAATAATCACTATTCCCATCATTTACAGGCTGAAAGTCAAGCTTTTTTCCAATAACACTAGCTAGAAAAGTCATGAGTTTACTTGCTGTATATTCTTCAACCATATACCATTCATAATTTTCTCGTCTCGCTAACCCCGCCTCAGATAATTGATAAAATATTTCACTTTCAAATTTATTTACGTGAATTCTGCTTCCCACAAATTTTTGTCTATGAACATGTCCAAATCTTCCTCCCTGAAAAATATTTTGTCGCTCTTCTAAAGGGAACTCATCACTTCTTATATAGTTGATAAATATTTCCGAGATTCTCCATGTCGTCTCTACCACGTCCATTGGATTTATAGGTATAACTAATTCTTCTCGTACCATTTGCCTCATAAATGGTTCATATCTTTCAGGATAATGAAAATAGTTTTCAGGAACTATTGAACCAATTTTCTCATAATACAATAAAGCTCTCGCTGACCAATCAGTTCTTGGTAAGTTAATATAAGGGTAATAAAGTAGATTTTCCATGTTATTATTGTTGAGTTGTTATTTTTTTATGCTTGCCACTAACGACCGAGGCGTGTGTTAGGGGCAGTCAATTTGTTGTTATTTCAGTCAATTTGTCTATCAATTTTTGCTTTTCGCCACTACCAGTTGTCGAGAAACGAAGTAATTGCAATTCATATTTTGCTAAAATCCTGTCTTTCTTCTTGTCTCGCTCGGCTTGTTCTGTTCCTGCTTTGTGATACTCATAACCATCAACTTCAATTGCAAGTATCGGATTTTTGCCAAGTTTGTTGTAAATTAAAAAGTCCAAGTGTGTGTTGCAGTGTCGCGCGTATTTTTGCTCATCTTCTGTAAGCTTGGAAAAATCTCTAATAACATTGCGTAGAGGAAAGTGCAAAGCGACATCGTATTTTGAAAATTTGTCCTGTTTGAGTGTGTTTGAAATTAATACGTACATCAAGTTTTCGCTGTCAAAGTCGGATTTATTGCCACTTTTTGATATTATTTCAGCACGTTTTTGCTCGTAACCTTTGTACAAATAATCGAAAACAGAACGCAATTTGCTTTCTTTTACGGAAAAGTTGTTGTAGTCAATGTAACGGATTAAGTCAGTAATGTTGCTGTCTTTGTCGCTGTCGTTACCGTTCACAACCAAAATAAGTTGTTTGATTGCTCTCGAAATAGCCACATTTAAGCGATTAGGATTATCAGTAAATTCTGAAATTTCGTTATCAACAGTTGAAAGAATAATGACATCATTCTCTCTTCCTTGAAACTTATCAACTGTGTCAGCTATGATTTGTGTTCCACTAAATGCTTGTTGCAAAGCGTTTGTCTGATTTCGATAAGGAGTAACAATGCCTAAATCAACACCTTCGAGCTTTTCTTTTGGAATAATCTCGTTGGTAATCATATCAATTTGTCGTTGATTTGTTTTCTGGCGAGCGTGATTGCCCGCTGTAGTTTTATAAACCATCAATGGCTCTCGATCGCTTTTAGACTCTGTGAGTATAATAAGTTGATTGTGATAGAATTTCTGATTGCAAAATTCAATAATTTTAGGATGACACCGGTAATGTTCTCTCAAAAGTGTCTTGGGAATGTATGGGAAAATTTCCATAATTGATCCAAGCAAACTATGATTAGAATAGCGATATGCTTCTGGAATCGAAAGGTTGTTGAAAACAACATCAGTTTTTTCTTTCATTCTGTCATCAACCACATTCGGAAGTTGTTTTAAGTCTCCAACAATCACTGCTCGTTTGGCGCAAGAAAGAGCAAGCGCACCTGTTGCCAAATCGACTTGCGAAGATTCGTCAATAATTACAAAATCATAAGTTGTTTCTTCAGACAAGCTTCTTCGTAATGAATAAGTTGTACTCATAATTACAGGGTAATCCCTAAGGAATTTTTCCGAATTTGAACGCAATTGCGTAATTTCATATTTTTCTCGTTTGTTACGATTGTATTTTGTGTAAAGTTCCGATTTAAAAAGTTGCATTGAAAGTTGGCTGTATTCTTTCATTTTTTGGTCGAAAGAAAAACGATTGAGAGATATTTCTAATACATTTCGCCGATTTTCCAACTCATCAATTTTCGTGGGATAATAGTTTGATTGACAAATAAGTATTGCTTTTTCGGCAGGAAAATCAAATAACGTTCTTTCCTTTCTTCCATATCTGAACCCATATAGCAGTTTTCGCCACCAAGTTAGTCTTTTGTTGGTTAATGCTCGGTTTTCAATGGCAACCCAAAGAGCAAGCAAACGGTCAGCTTCTGTGTTTTTCAAAAAATCAATATCATTTTCTATTTTATTTTCGTCTTGAAAATGCTTGTATTCCGTTTTCAAAGACTCAAGCTCTTGTTTTAGTAATGCCAATTCGTTCTTTTGCTGAAGATATTCCGAGAGCTGATTAAAAAGGTTTTCGCAAATGTGATTAATGTCTGATTTTTCTTTGTCCGACAAATTAAATTGTGACAAATCAGGAATATCTGTTTGATAATCAATGAATTCTTTTTTGTTGTTGGTATTTCCAAGTAGTGCGGCAATAAACTCAATTCCATTCTTTTGCAATTTTTCATAGACATTTTTTGTTGCTGAGTTGTTGCTCGATACAACAGCAACGCTTTGTCCATTCATTACCGCGTTGGCGATAATGTTCAGGATTGTCTGTGTTTTGCCTGTTCCCGGAGGTCCTTCGATTACACTCAAAGGCGAAGTAAACGCTTTATTTACTGCCTCTTTTTGACTTAAATTGAACCCAAACGGAAATATTCCAATCGGTTTAGTAATTTTTTTTGCTACTGGCTGTACCTCGTTAAGAAAATTTGCAAGTATGGAATATTCGGGAATGAATGTGATTTTTGAGTAACTGTCAGCAAGTATATTTTTCCCTTCTTCGGTTGTCAGCCCGACAGCGTCGGCAATTTGGTTCAGATATTGAAAGATATTGCTAGATTTTTCGCTGTTAATAGCTGATTTTACTATTTTTACTTTATTTGCAATATAAAAATATTCCTTTTCAATGTTTTTATATTTGATAGCACATTTGTCTTTTAAGTAACCTACACCAATGAAGCGGTAAGAAACAATATCATTGGTTCTGTTGTTCCCGTCAATGTAAATCAGTTCTTCTTTTAGAGGCATATATTATTATCGTTAGCTACTTAAAAGTCAATGAGTTTCTTCTATTTTTTTTGATTGCCCCTAACGACCGAGGCTATGGGCATTTGGCGGTTTGCGGGAGCGTTCGCTGTCGTGGAACGACAAAGTGAATGCGGAGCAAAACCTGCTAAATGCACGTCAGGGAGCCAATGAACAGAGCGTGTGTTAGCAGTAGGCATTTAGTTGTCCTATTTTTTGTCGTCAAAGTAATCTATTTTCCCAATTTTCCCTTTTATGAAATCTAAGTGTTCAGCTTCTCCTTGTACTTTGTCGGCAGTTGTTGTCATCCCAATTCCTAAAGTGATTTGTTCTGCTTCAAGGTCGTATATAATTTTATTTATTGCTTCTTGTTGTTTATAGTATTGGTATGCAATTTCTTCAACTTCAGCTAGAGTAATTTCGGAAATAATAAATCTATGGATTACCCTATTTCTGTCATCATATAATTTAAACAATTCATCATAAACTGTTTGGTCGATAATTCCTAAATCAAGTGCCTTCTTGTAAATGTCCTTTTCTGATTTCTTTTTGTCAGTAAGCCCTTGATAAATCCATTCAATTTCAATGTCGCTATTTCCGTTAATCAGTTGGTTTTTTAAAACAATTCCTATTCGTAATAATGCATCAATCTGATTCGCTAATATGCAAGTTGCTTCAATAAATGCTTTATTCTTAACTGCTTTGCTTAGAATTAATGCAGTTGCTCCAACTCCTTGTAAAAACATCTCAAACCGATTCGAATTGATTGTCTCAATGCTTTTTCCAGTTTCAATTATTTTAAATTCTTTCATTATCGAATGAACTAACAGTACTTTTTCTTCGATTGAACGACTGTCAAGTTCAGGGTCTGTATTGTTTGAGTGAGTCAAAGTGAAGAATACTGCTTTGTCAGCATATGATTTTGTCCAAGTCTTCGTTGTAAATTCTTCATCTCCACTGTCTGGGAGATAATAGAAATCTTCATCTCCTATTTTTGTCATGGGTAATGATTTCAGAAAACTTTCAAAGTTAGCTTTCTTTTCATCAGTGTCTAACTCATTTATAGAAAGTTGAAAAGCGTCAGATTTCCAAATTTCATACTCTTGAAATGTGTGAACTTTTCCATCTTTTATCGAGTATCTCCAAGTTATTGGAACTTTGATTTCAAATGTGCCTTTTTCGTCAATAAATCGTTTCATATTTTTTCTTTTTTATGCTTGCTGCTAACGACCGAGGCTATGAATATTGGTTGTTTGCGGGAGCATTCGCTGTCGTGAAACGACAAAGTGAATGCGGGTGCAAACCATGATATTGACCACATTGCCTGCCATTATTTATATAAAATGTTGAGTGCTGTTTACTTCATCTCCGAAATCCATTTAGCAAGAAAATCATTAACCTTGTCTATATAGTCAATTGCTTCCTGTTTTGTTTTTGTCTGACCCGAATGCCCAGAGGCATTTCTAGTTTCCCTTATATCATTAAGTAGTTCAATTTTTAAATTAGTTGGATTGTTAAATCTATTATTAAGTTCTGTAGGTAATAAACTTAATACACTACTGCTATATGTACTTTGGACAGAAGTGCCAGTTTTGAATTTTTCAAGAGCTCCTTGAAATTTCCCTAGCATTAATAATTTAATATCGGTAATTCCTATTGCCGTGAAAATTTGCTTTAATTCATACTCAATGGTACCCCATACTGAAGTATACATGGAGAAAAATCGCTATTTCCGTCTATTGTATTTAATAAGAGTTGTCCAGATGCTAAATATCTAACACTAAGAGATTGTAATTTTGTCGTATCAAAACGATTTTCAATTGCTGCCTGATACTTTTGAATATCTAATTTCTCAGTGAAATCATCTATTTTTTGTTCTAATTCGAATATCTTATTTTCATTTTCATCATTACTCTTTTTTAATTCTTGAAACTGGTTCTCGAATTTGATATTTAGTAAGCTGAACTCTAGATTATAGCTTTCATCAAAAAAACCTGTATCAAAAGCTTGATAATTAATTGTACCGTCTTGTTCTATATTTATAGTTTCAATTTGTTTTTTAGTATTCGTTGTATTATTAGATGGTCTAAGATAAAATATCTTTATTTCTTCTCTATCAATCTGATTTTTAGCTACTAAATTTTGAAATCTGCGAATTAAATACTCACTATGGGTCTCAATTACAAGCTGAATATTAAATTTATCGTAAGCTTCGTAAAACATATCAGCTAATAATGATTGCCATTTGGGATGCAAATTTGTTTCAGGCTCTTCTATTAACAAAATGCTTGGTTCGTAATACTCATATAAATACTCTCCATCTTCATCATAACTCTCAATCATTCTGATATTCTTAGCTGCCAAAACACTGATTTGAATAAGAACAATTATTAATTGTTTAATACCATACCCGAAATCCACCAACTCTCTTTTATTATTATCCAAGGTTGTAATAGATACTCTTATTAATTGATATTTAGGCAGGTGATTTACATTAACTTCTTTGCCTATTTCAAATGATTTTAAATATTTAGTCAAAAACTGCTTTACTGACCTTTCAGAAGTATCAAACTCTTTTAAAAGTTTAATAAAAGCAGTATTGCTAGATGTGTTATATATTCGAGCATTTTCCTCTCTAACATTAGTTAAGTAGCTGATTGAACATAGTTTGTCTGATAATATTTTCCATTGACTTTCAAAGATGTATTGGCTAACTGAATATTTCCAATCATTCTCTTTTTCAGAGTCTTCCCATCTTAATTTGTTTTTAATAATTTCTAATGATTTGTAATAGAACAAATATTCTACTGAGAATGATGGGTAATAAGGTTCTTCTGGTTCAAAATCCCTTTCCCCAATCTCTTCATTGCCTCTTATTATATCATCTTCTTCCGATTTTCCTTTTATGAATTTATCCCAAATTTCTATATCTACCTTATTTTTAAACGATTTTATGAAAACTGTAGGAATAAAGCCATCTTTTTTATATTTATCATCCAATTTTAAAAGATCTTCTTTTTGCCATCCTCTATCTAAATATTGCTTATAGAACTCCAGAAGTTCTTTTAAATACTTTATCAGTTTACCTTGATTGATTTCCCATTCAATGATACTTTCAAGCTTATTTTCATATGGAGGAAATAAATAATCTGAAAATGAAAAAATGTTTTTATCGTCAGGCTTATTCTTTTTTAATATTTCATATTCTTCAACTTTAACTTTAAACTTCACTTCAGAATCTTTTTTCTCCTCTTCAGTTGCATTTCTATATTTAAATAGAAACATAGTTGTGTTGTCCTCACCATCTATGACTTCAATCTGTCTTAATTTTGCCTTATAGGAATTCGTTTCGGATGGTACTTCGAATGATAATGAAATAAATATGCTCTGAATACCTAATAAAGGAAATGGAAGTGAGATAGTTAACCTGTTATTCTTTTTGTTGTGTAGTACATTATTAATATCTCCAAGCAAATGTTCTTGTTTTGTAAAATCAAGATCAAAAGGTGTTTGATTTAGCTCAACACTATTTTTTATCATTTGTAGAGCTTTAATAACAGAGCTTTTTCCTGAATTATTTGGCCCTGTTAGCAAATTAATGGAAGACAACTCCTCTTGAAATCCATTTTCATCATCAAATATTCTAAAGTTTTTTATGCCGAATTTATCAATATGTATCATGGTTTGAATTTATTTTTATATATGCCAAATAGTTGAATTTATAATTTTGACTAACTACAATGTAAGTTGCTTATTTTCAATAGTATTTTTTTGTCGTTAGCTTCGCATCTCAATGAGTTTTTTATATCTTGACTTGCATACAACATGTATATATGCTGTTATTTGTTTTTTTCGGCTTGCTGCTAACGACCGAGGCTATGGGCATTTGGCGGTTTGCGGGAGCATTCGCTGTCGTGAAACGACAAAGTGAATGCGGGAGCAAAACCGCCGGAATGCACGTCAGCCAGCCAATGAACCTAAGAGCGTGTGTTAGGGGCTAGGCGTTTTTTGTTTATACATTATTCAATTTCAATCGAAGCAATCTCAATGTGTTTGAAATAGATACCTTTATGAATTCTAACAATTTGTCATCGCCTTTAATATAACCTTTATGAGCATAATTACAGCGAAATATGTACAATTCCTCAAACCATTCGATTAATCGGGTGTCTAACGAATAAATACCACCTACAATGTAACTTTTGTTCCCTGTCCTAACACTATGAGGAACAAATAAATGTTCCAAGCAACAATAAATCATTAGAATCTTAGCACCAATATCAGTTGATTGAGTCGCAGAAGATAAAATGTCTAAAGTTGGAGTTATGTCATTCAAATTATGTCTTTTCCATGGATTTCTTAGCTGGTCAAGAATTGGTTTATTTTCAATAATAAAATCTCTAATACCATTAAAAGTCCTTATGTCAAGCCACATTTTTGTGATACTTCTATTTCCAAAAGATCTGCTCAAACATCCATCTGGAATTTTAATTAGAGGAATAACTCTGTCTTGATCCCATATGAAACATCCTTTTGAGGCTGAGCCTAAAAATACAGGATAAATTGGAGCCTGAATTGAAGCAATGTTATATCCAAATTCAACTTGTCCAGGAAAAACAAATCCTCCTATTTTCAGTAAAGACAAAAAAGATTTAAGCCAGATATTTGAATACCACCGACAATAAAAAGTAGAACCATATATAGAAAAACCAATCGAAGGAGCCGAAAAATAGTTCTTTACATTATCTAATTGGGCTTCTGAAATCATGGTGTTTTTTTTATACTCGTCACTTAATTTGTCAGACTCAATAAAACCCGTAAAAGGATAGTTAAGTCTTTCAAACAAGTTGTCAAAGAAACATTGAATCTCATAATCCGCACCATTGAAAGAGTTTATTTCAACAATTAGAGTATTTGTCTTTAAATTAGACTTGAGTCTTTCAAAATACGTTTCGATTAGACTTATTTCACTTTGATCTCTATTTTCCCAAGGAATGAAAAAGTTAAACTCATCTACTAAATTATAGCCTATGATTTTTTCTCTGTATTCTTCATAAGTTGAGCAGCTTTTTACCAGTTTACATTTGTATAAAATATTTACAATGTCTAATGGACTAATTTTTATGTTTTTACTCTCAAATAGTTCGCATTCTAAGGTTAGTTTAGGTAATAGTTCTTCTGTGAAATGTCTTTGAATCGATTGACAGTCTGAAGATATTTGCTTTTTTTTCGAGAATAAACTATTAGCCACATTATTTAATTGTGAATATATATCTTTTCCAATTGCAACTTGAATATCTTCTAAAAAGCTCATATCATTTAGACTCTTTAATTTGTGGTCGAACTTATGCTAATGTTTGTCTGTCTTTTTTTACGCTTGCCCCTAACGACCGAGGCTATGCGCACCTGCGGTTTGCGGGAGCATCACTTTCGCAAAGCGAAAAAGTGAAAGCGGGAGCAAATACTTCTAAGTGCATATCAACCAGCAGGTGAACAAGAGCGTGTGTTAGCAGCAGTCCTTTTTTATGTAGTGATAGTTGTTATTTCATATTTCTTGTCATTAAGCATAATTTTATTTTTTGTTACCTTAGGTTCAGGATTTGGTTCAAAAAAATTCGCATAATAGATTATACCACTGAAAGTATTAGTCGCTTGTAAATATATAAGAACTTGATTTATGGTATTTTGTATGTGTGACCCCATTGCTCTCATTCTTTTAAATTCTAATATTACTGGTTCTTCATCAATCTCAATTAAGAAGTCAGGTCTTATGTCTCTACTTCCAACAAATACAGGTTCTCTTTGAGTTGAAATGGCTTTTCCTGCGGATTCTATATACGCGTGAAAAATCCCCATAATTTCTACTTCCCTTATGTTTAGGGTGTTTTCATATATTTGCTTGCTGTTTTGTTTAGCAAATTCTATTATCACATCAACTAGCTTTTCTGCTGGTTTTTTGTCTTTAGAATCAGCAATTTTCTTTAATCGCTCTGTAATCTCCTTCTCTTTAGCAAGTTTTGTATGTTGAGAGTTAAATGCAATCTTTTCTTGAATTTGTTTTAAAAGCAAATGAACAAAACTTGTGACAGAAGTCATTGCAATAAAAGCTTCATTCTCATCAAAAAAGAGTTTGTAATCGTGGGTCGATTTATTGCGCCATTCTTGCCTGTAATTTTTGAAGAGTTGTAATACTCTTTCACGAAATACGTTGTTTGTTTCAAAGAACTTTTCAATGTCATTCGGCGTCATTTTAATTACTTCTTCTTGTGATTTGTCTGCTAATACTTTAAAAGATTCTTTTAAAGCTCCCTCATATGCTTGATTGCTTCTATAAATTACGTCGTTAAAGTAATTAGTGTCTAATTTACCCTGTAAATAGTAAAATTCTGCTCGGTCAATGTGAGTAAAAATGGAGTCTAAGTAAGTCGAATTATCAACTTTCTTTATCGAATTAACTTGTTGCTCTATTTCTTTCAGTACATCCATATAATATTTTTTTTTTGAAATTTATTCCCCTTCTTTTTCAATCTCTATCGGCAGTATTTTTTCAATTTTCTCTTCTAGGTATTTTTGACCAAATTTTTCAACGATATTTGGTATTGCAGAAATTATCGAAAAAGGAGCTTTTGCTATTGGCAATAGATTGGTTTTTAGAAATCTAAAAATCGGTCTGTATCTATTGTTTTTTACTTCAAGTTTTTCAAATTCCTTTCTCAATTCCACAATTGAATTATCTCGGTTATTATTTATAAATATTTCATCCATGCAATCAAATAGATGGAGCATCCAATCCTTGACTTCAAGTTCAGTATCTTTATCTTTAGAGTTTTTTGGAAACCAGTTATCTTTTAAACTTAACCGTGCCTGAGGTATGTAACCGTTCTCATTTTTATAAATTATCAAAACAGGTAACTCTGTTCTCTTTATATTTAAATGCTTTGCTATCTTAAAACAAAGATCCTCATTCAATGTCTCTTTATTCTCAGATCTTAGCTTTTTAAGTTCAGCTTTAAGCTCCTCACTTTTAAAGTCATCATGAATTCTTGATGATTTTGAAGTTTTTACAACAGAAAGAATGAACAAATTGTCACCTGTCGCATTATCAAGAAAATCAAAGTTGTTTTGTAAAAATAACTTTATTCTTGAGTGTCCTGAATGGTATAAGAAAAAACCATATAACGGAATTCCAAGTTTTTCACAAAGTTCACTTATTCCAACATCGATTGTTTTTTCTTTGTCCAAAAATCCACCTCCGCCTGAGTCCCCCCAATAAGGATGCGGTTTAAGTCTATCCAAATTCATAATATCCTAGAATTAAATGTTTATATTATTTCTGATATTCAGACTAACGATTATTTTAAGTATTCGACTTTTATATTGTCAGATTTTGAGTTGTTAGCCACCTACGCAATTTTTTTTTTAGGATTGCTGCTAACAATTTATATCGGCACCTAGGTGACCTTATTTCCGCTTTATCTTAAAGAACATCACATTTTACTTCTTTGATAAATAGCTTTATATGAAAATAAGGGTATTTTTTATAGGTGCTTATACAGGAATTTCACTGAGTTGAACCTATAATGAGGTTCTTGTTGTTTTTAATTAAAATCAAGCACCAAAGGTAGAAACAATTCTTCGGTTTAACAACGCATTATTTAATTAAAATTAAAAGAAATCTATATTAAAAAAATAGACATATTTAACACCTCATTTGCTTTGTTAAAATATATTGAATCAAATATAGAAAAATATAGAAATATGACTGACGAAGAAATAGAATACAGAAAATTATTTAAAGAAATAATGTTGAAGAATTGTGAAGAACAAAAAAAATAAAATATCAGAAGATGAATTCAATGAATCAAAAATATTAGTGAGTATAAGTGATAATCTATCATTTGATCAGCTTAAAAAATTAGTGATTGAATTATCAAATTCAAAAAAATAACAAACAAATTAAATAACTAAAAACCTCGCGATGTATAAGGTAATCGTCATAAAATTATGCCAGCATGGTGTTCAACTAAATTAAAAATAAGTGGTAATAAAACATCAATGAAAAATTTCTTTGATATAAAAACGAGACTAAAAGGCACAAAAAAAGCACCCGAAAAGGTGCTTTTAAATGAAAATATGAATGAATATAACCGCAATAAAAAATAATATATGAAAAGTTATGATGTTTATAGTGAGTTTATTTTTAAAAGTTTTTCTTTTCTAATTATATTTTGTATGAATTTTCCGGATCCGTCTATAAATTGTTGAGTGCTTATTGAAATATTTCTTTGTTCACCGTTTCTATATTTGCCGAAATTCAAACTAACAGAATAATTACAAAATTCGAATTTTGTATATTTGTAATTTTTAAAATTAATACATCTTTTATTTTTAAAAAATATACTTGTATTTATTATGTTTTGTATTATTTGATTTTCGTGATTTATGAAATAATCATATATGAATTCTTCTTTTGTCATTTGTTTTAATTTTTAAGTTCGATTATTTTTAAAAGTTTATTTTTTCTTTGACGAATAATAATATCACTATGTAATGCTTTTATTATGTTATCATAATCTTTATAATTATAATTTGAAAAAGCACAAATTAAATTAAATAATTTTTCTGAATCTTCATCTATTATTTTTATTCTTTCTAAATCTTTTTCAACATAACGATTAAAATAATATTGATTTATTTTTGTTACTTTGTATGTAAAATTTGTATAACCTCGACAATAAAAATTTAAGTGTTCGATTTGTCTATCTTCCTCCATATTAAAAAACTCAAATATTCCTATACCTTGCAGGGCAACATCTATTTTCATTTCAAATGCTCGTTTATGTAGATTTTTTACTTTTATTTTATCTGATTCTTTATTATCATATTCAATAAAAATATCTATACTTGAAATTTTTTTTTGTTTTGATCGGCCGACTATTTTATAGTCATTTTTTGTAATTGTTCTATTTATTATCATTTTGTTTTATTTTAAAAGTTTAAAACAAATTTAGTCAAAATATTTGGAACGACCAAATTTTTTGACTATAAAAAAAAGAGCTAAACAAATTGTTTAACTCTTTTCTAAATGCTAATAAATCATAATTAAAACTTTAAATCTTCGATTTTCTTAGTCATTTCAGCGATTTGTTTAATAGTTAATTGTCGTTGTTCGTCTTTTTCTTTTTCTGCATCTTTTCTTTTAATTATCTCTTTGATGTCTGCTATTGTCATTTTAATATATTTTATATACGAGCTGATAAACCCAACTAAGCTATAACAGTTATAAAATCAGATATTTTTGTTGTGTAACTTGGTGACAATCGTTCTTGTTTCATTTTGTGTATTTTTTTATCCTGTGAAGCAAGCCGAACTTTAGTTCCAAACTTGTCATTCAAATTGTCGATTGCTTCCATTAATGGTTTTGGAAATGGTAATTTTACAACTACTCCATTTGAATACTGTTCATCGTGTTCACTAAATCTATTTGATTGAATAAACACTTGAATTGTATTGCACATTGAATGCTGTTTTCTTAGCTTCTCAGAGCAACTAACAGCAAATGTACTCACACGTTCACGAACGTCATCAAACTGCCTGTAATCTCTTTCAAATGTTCTCGTAGTAGCAATACTTTGTTTTAATTCTACACCTTCCATTTCAATTGTTGGAATTCCATTCATATCATCTTGAAGGCGAGATCCAACAATAGTCATATTTTTCAAAATACAGGACTTTGGTAACTGACAAAAGTCATAAGCTTTAAAAACTCCAATTGCTTTTAGTTTCTTTTCATTTCGTCTTCCAATTCCCCAAACATCTTCAACAGGCAACCATTTCAATGCCTTTATCCGTTTCTCCTCAGAATCTATCACATAAGAACCGCCAGTTCGATCAGTAAATTTCTTGGCAATTTTGTTTGTGACTTTTGCTAAAGACTTTGTGGGAGCTATACCAACTGAGACAGGAACGCCAGTCCATTTAACAACGTGTTTTCTCATCTTCAGCCCGTATTCAGTTAAGTCCACTAGCATACCTGACAGGTCAAGGAAACATTCATCAATGCTATATATTTCTTGATTTGGACTGTAATCAGAAAGGATGTTCATGATACGATTACTCATATCACCATAAAGAGCAAAGTTTGCTGAGAAAACATTTACATTATTTCGTTCAAATAGATACTTGTACTCAAATGCAGGAGCACCCATTGGAATCCCCAGTTGTTTGGCTTCGTTGGAACGGGCTATGACACAGCCATCATTATTACTAAGAACTACAATAGGTTTACCAATCAATGAAGGGTTGAAAACCCTCTCACAGGAGGCCTAAAAATTATTACAATCTATCAGGGCATACACGAACGCAAATATAGTTATACTATATCTTAAAAGGACAAATTTGCTTTAAAAGTTTGTAACTTCAGGATAATTATGAAAAGACCTTAGAAATGATTAATAAGACCTTTTCAAAAACTATCTAATAAAAGTTTTCTTAAAATTTGAAACTTCTATTCAGAATGATACTTAGTATTAATTATTCAGATTGATCAATTTCTGCTTTCTAAAATCGTTTCTATAGTTATTTAAAACTTCTTTTGATTTAGTGGACAATTCATTGATTATTATAGTACTATTTCCATATGAATGCGGCTTATAAGTTTTTTCTTCAAATAAAGTATATGTTTCATTACCGATCCTATATTTATCGTTTTTAAATTCATAGTAAGTTACTCTGAATCCATCTTTTGATTTTGCTGCATCCATAAAAATATGTTCGAATCTTAAATCTATTAATGAATTTCCATATTGACCAACCTCAATTTCATATAATGTATAACCACGCTGTATTTTGTCTAATTCATTATATTGTTCTCGTAGAGTTAATTTTATAAAATCCTCAATTCCAATTAATTTATAATTAAATGGAATACCAAAACGGAAAACCAATTTATTAAGATTCATCAACTTGACATCATAGTCTTTACCTTCTAAGGTGAAAGTAAATATTAACGACTTTATTTTTTTACTTCGGGGAGTAAATTCAGTCACTTTATAAGCGACATTTTCAATTTTTGTTATTTTCATATTTTATTTATTTACAAGTATGTATTTGTTTTGATATTTGGTATGAGTTTAGAATTCTGAAGCAATTTTTTCTCAAGTTGACAACTTCTTCCAATAATAAAGATACTTGTTGTAATACCTTCACATGTAAACAATTCCCATTTTCTTTTGCTAATCCATTTAAAGTAATATCCTGTTCTTAGAGTAACATTTGGAGGAATTGTTATATCCTTTTTGATAGGTAATATACCTTCAAATGTTTTCAATTCATTTTCGTTGAAATAATCTCGAATTGTTTTTTCAATAATTTCAACATGATTGAATGCACCAACAGCATAGTATCGCATGATTGAATCTATATTAGTGTCTGGAGTATCTATTCTATTACTAAAGCTGCTTCCTAACTTTTTTATAAGTTGATACAATATTTTTTTTGACATATGTTGTAATGCAACTTTTGTTGTACTTGATAATAAACTATATTTCATATTTTTTTCTTGTTTCAATTTTATTTTATTTTTATTTTTTTGTTTAGAAAATCTAATCAATAAACAATGGATAGATTATTGATTGATTAGATAGTGCTTTTCAGTTACATATATCTTCATCATATATTTTAATAAAACTTTCTGCATATTTTGGAGTGTTGTTAAAGATAAACGCAGAGTTATGATCATTTTAATTTATTTCTCTACTAAATCAGATAAAAAAGAAGTCTTTAAATCAACTTGCAGACTTCTTTTAAATATCTGATTTTCAGCAATACTTTAAAAACGTTCGCCTGATAAAACTCAAAATATGTTTGAAATGTGTCAATAAATCAGAGATTTTTATGCAGCCAGTTTTTCAGTTGAAGAGTCTAAGTTTAAATGATCCCTCAATCTGACTTCTGAAATTTTTATGTATTCAGCTTTTATCTCATATCCGACATATTTTCTTCCATTTTCAACAGCAGCTTGAGCACTTGTTGCCGTGCCGTTGAAAAGATCCATAATTATATCTCCAATTTTTGACGTGGTCAAAATTGGAATAAGTGGTATGATTAGAGGGAATGCTGCAGTATGTGTGAGATTCAAACCAGCATCTTTGCATGCTGTTCTCAAATCTTCCATGTTATTAGCATTCACTTTCAGCAAACTTTCTCTACGATCCATCCATGATTTAAGATTGATAGTAGATGCCTTTGTCCCAATGGAGATTTTATTATCAACATCATCCAATTCTACTAACCAAGAATTGTCGTAATAAAAATCTTTTGACTTTACAAAATGAAAAATATATTCATGTACCCGAATACTTCTGTTATAACATGTAAAATTTGCATTATTTTTCGCCCAAATAATTTCATCATTTAATAACCAACCTTCATTTAACATAGCAATAGCAAAGCGATGAGGAATTACATTATAAGTACCATTTATAAAAGCCTCTCCTAAATTCACCCAAAGACTTCCATCGTCCTTAAGGACTCTTTTACAGTCTTTAAAATCATGTATCAAACCATTGATATATGCGTCAACATTCTTCTCCAATCCACGTTGATCAGAGCCCGTTTGATAGTCGCGCATGTTAAAATATGGGGGCGAAGAAACAATGCATGCTATGCTTTTGTCATTAATTTCAGTCATGTTTGCACAAGATTTGTTGTAAATCTTTATTTTTTCAGTATCAATCTGGTATGTTTCTGGTACTATAAAACGATTTTCTTTAGCCTCAACTTTTTTCTTAAGAGCATTTACTTTCTTATGAATTGATATTTTTGTTGAATCAATATCATTCCAAAGTTTTTTGTATTTTTCAGTTCCTTCACCGTACAGTTCTTTGCCGAGTATTTCAATATTCTTCAACTTATTTAATTTCGAATTTGAAATATTGACATTTTTTCTCAATTCCTGATTTTTTTTTATTTCAGGATTAAGATCAGTCCTACTGCCCCTACCTACTGGATAATTTACTTCTAGAATTTTAACCTCTTCGAGAATCTCAGAATACGTTTTGATTCTTTGTTGAGCATGCGATACTGAAAGTAGTTTCGCATCAATTTCTGATTTATTTTGATAGATTACTGGTACTTTATCCATCTTTAATTCTAAAGCAATTCTCCGACGTATATTTCCTGATATTATTACATTATCAAGATCTACTATTAAAGGTTCAAGTATGCCAAGTGATTTGATACTTTCCTTTATACTACCAAAATTCTCAGGTTTTGAGGAATACAAACTGTTTGTTACCTCATTTTCTATCAGAATATTTGGATCAACCAATATAAAATTATGTTCTTCCATATAACTTTGATTAAATTTATAAATTCTGAGCAGTCTCGTCCTGCTCTTAACGGATTTGAATAAAGGAGGTGATCTCTCCCTGAAGTGAATACTTTTTGTGAATCACTTCTTTTTATAACTTCATTTCATTTGAAACGAAGTTGATGAATGAATACTTCTAATTTATTTCCACAATGTCAAAGAACGTTTTATATAAGCCTATAATACTTAATGTAACGTCAATCGAAAATCTCACCCTGTAATAGATTTTTTTTCAATTTTTTTTTTATTAATCTCAATTACAATTACAAAAAAATGATACAATGAAAATTTCTAATTTATTTCCACAATGTCAAAGACCGTTTTATATATGCCTATAATACTTAATGTAACGTCGATCGAAAATCTCACCCTGTAATAGATTTTTTTTCAATTCAGAAAATAACATTGATTTCATATATGAAATCTTATTTGATTTTTCTATATTTGAAAAATTTTTAAAATCTAAAATCATGGAAGATATAGAAAGAGAAAAAGCAATATTTATAGAGAGATTAATTGCAAAAGACAAAGCAAGAAAAGAAGCGAGAGAAAGGATTAGAGAAAAAAAACTTTTGTATTCTAGAATTTTACAAACCATAAGAATACTAAAGAGAAAGGATTATATTGACAGAATTTCATCTCTCATTGAGGATAATTTTCTAGACATAATATTTGGGGACCCTGAGTTATTAGCAACGCCATATAGTGATAAACAAGTTTTACTTGGCTTAAAAACTTTGAATAATATTGCACTTAGTAAAGTGTATAAAAAATCATATCCGGAAGTTGAAAGAATGGTTAAAAGATATTATGGAAATACCATGGATGCTGAAGATGTTTTTCAGGTAGCAGTAATGATTTTGATAGAGAAAATTAATCTAGGCGTGTTTAATGATGAATCTAGGATAAATACATATTTATATAAAATAGCATATTATGTGTGGATGAACGAGCTAAAATCAGGTTATAGAAATAAAATCTTGGTTTATGATAGAACTGATTTAGAATCTATGAGAGGTGAAATAACTGAATTCGAAGGGAGTATTAAAATTGAATATCCTGAAGATTTTGACATTATAAGGGAGGGGTTAAGGGGATTAAGCGTTACGTGCAATTTATTAATAGAAGCATGGTTGTATAGCGGTGAAAAATGGGATATCATTGCTGAAAAACTAAAATATGCTAATGCAGCTGTAGCAAGCAATCAGAAATATAAGTGTCTGCAACAGTTGAAAAAGAAAATCAAATACTAACTTTGAAATTATTGGACACTGTCTTTACAAGGAATAATCATATTGATTGATTATTCCTTTTTTATGTCAATACTTTTGTCGCAATATCGATTGAGGCTTTACTTCCTTCCACATGTCCAGACATAGACCCAATTAAATTTGGATCTTGGATATTTATATATAAATTACCTATAAATGTTCGTCGAGCTAGGTGTGAAATTTTGATTTATTAGTGGGTAATTTACTGTCATATTCTTTAATCAAAAAAAATATAATAAAATTGGACTTAATATATATCCTTCCAAGCGGCTGCCATTAATTCGGCGTGTTCTGTTTGTTTTTTTTACTTTGGATTGCTTTGACGTTTATTCGCCAACTGCAGCCAACTTAACTATCACACCAGAGAAAATTGATTTTCATGAAAAACCACTTAATATTGCTTGGTTCAATTTAGACATAGTATCAAATAAATACGTTTTATTTAAAGGGTGGGTTAGATTAAAATCTGAATCACCTTTTTATTTTACACAGATTTTCTACCAAGAATTAACGTTCAATCTAAGCACTTAAAGCAATACAATCTTTTACTATTAATTAATGCATTTTAGACTCACCCACACTGAATGGGAATGCTTTTAATGGAGTTTCTATATAAAGATGATAAGTTCAATCTGCTTGATAGAAAATCTCTTAAAATTGACTTAAATACACAGACACAGTCTAAGATGATAGAAAATAAATTGGATTATTGCTGACCATCGATGTTTTTCATTTCGGATATTCAAGAAAAAGTATAAAAAATCACATTAAAATCATAAGATTCTAAGTTATTATTGTGACATTTAGTAATTTATTATGCTTATTTTGCTTATTTACCTATCTATTTACACCATTTTTAAATCAATAAATATCAATTATTCGAATAAAATCGAATAACAAATTCCAGGAAGACATTTTCAAGAAATATTACTCTTAAAAAAAACTACATAAGTAATACATTATTAGACATATAAGTCTAAAATGAGAATCTTATTATATGAATATGAATAAAATAATAATATAAATAAATCTTCTCATTATCCTTACTCCAACTTTACACTTTAATCACTTATAAAAAACTACATAAACACCTCTTTATTAGACATATATTTCTATAATGAGAATCTTATTATATGAATAGAATAAAACAATAAAAAAATAAAACTTCTTCTATTAATTCTACTACAAAAAAGGAAAAAGAGAAATGGTTTTATTTGAATTTAATATTAATGACACAGCATTTAATCATAATGGGAAATGTGTAAATTTAAAAAAGAAGAATTTAAATTTATTGTTAAGCCTAATCGCTAATAAGATAATATATAATGGAGTAGATAGAAATGGATATACTTCAATAAGTTCTACTTTATTGAAAAGCACATATAGTCGTTATAATATTTATCTTGATTATCTCATACGAGTTGGGAAAATAGAAAGAGATTATTATACTGAAGGTAAGAAATGTTACGGGTACCGTTATTCAGAACTTTTTAAAAATGAAATAAAAATTAAGGCAATAATTTATATTTCAAATAATAAAAAACAGAAGCCAGAAAAGAAAGATACAAGTCACGATTCCATAAATATAGACCCATTCATTTTGAAAAGACTAAGGAGAGATTTAAATAGTTGTACTATTAATTTTGATTTACGAAAGAATCAGCTCGAAAAAACGTGTGATGAATGGGATAATTTTATTGATATTGGAAAATGGTTCAGAAATAATTTATCATTACACAAATGGTTGAAAGGATATAGAACATTTAGCTTTGCATCAAATCGTTTATACACAAACTTTACATCACTTTCTAGTCATATACGTATAAATAATATTAAGCTAAATGATGAGAATTTAGTTGAATTTGATGTTCGCAATTCATTTCCATTAATGGTAGCAATTTATTCATTAAATGAGAATCCTAGTCTAATTAATGACTATGACTTTAGACAGTATTGTGCAAATGTTGTTTCAGGAACATTCTATAATACTCTAACAATGAAACTAAATGCCATAAGGAACTGTAATAAGAAGGGTAATGAAGATGAGTATTCAACTAGATTACTAAGCAAGTTAGAAGTAAAGCAACTTTTTCAGATCTACTTGAATGGCGATAGTAATAGACAGCCATATCTAAATGGAATGCGCCCCCTAATAAATGAATATATGAGCATGAAATACCCCTGTATCCATGACATAGTCTTAGAAACAAAGAAAGTGGGTAAAAACTGTGTTTATAACGCTCTAGTCCGGATTGAAACCCAATTCATATTCAGTGTTATAAAAGAATTATATGAAAAATACGATTGTCTCAAAATACTTACCTGTCACGATGCTATATATGTGCCATTATCTTTCGAAGAGCGAGTTGAGTTAATTTGGAATGAGAAAATGAAGGAATTTGTAAGAGATCTTCCTTGTGATGAGGGCGAAAACGCTTTAGATTTATTTGATAGTTCTATCTCAATATTTGAAGTAGATGATATTACGCCGAGTCAGTACAACAGTAAGGTGATTAAAAAAGATATATTTTTCTTTGATGAAGATGAGGATGACGATTTTTAGGATTAAACTATTTATATATAAAAGAAAATAAATAAGATGCTTAAATACAATGAATTTCAAACCGAGAAGAAAACTATATTGCCTTTTGAAAAAATAGGAAGATTGACAAAAAAGAAACATAAATCTAAATTAAAAAGAATAAAGATGTTTCCCAATGTAGGAGGAAGTGGATATTATGAATAACATACTAATTAATTTTGCAGTTATTACTTCAACTAATCAACAGACCAAAAAGCATGATAGTCGTGTGGGCAAATATATACTCAAAATGAGTTATTTCGTTGAAAATTATTCAAGCAATGAAATTGAAATATACTCTACGAACGTTGATGGCAAAGAAGTAACCAGAAAACTAAATTTTTCAACAGACATAGTGTTGTGTGCTAAAAAAATGTTCAATACTATCCTTTCATGTTTTCAAATTAAATTCTTTACCGAGATGCTAAACAACATTGTGGCTTAACGAATTGTCAGGCTCGTAGTGAAAACAAACTTAATTTTCATTTCAATGTTGCATTGACTACTGTCAATGCAGCCAAAATTCAATTGTCGAATATTAGAATTTTAATCGATGAGCCATTCTCAAAGTCAAACATTAATATATTATATAACAACGAGTTGTTTCTTAATAATTTACTCAATAGTTTGATATTCATCCGAACTCAAAAAAATAGAAACATTATAGCTGAACTAAGGAATTGGGGAGTGATCGCCACATAACTTAGAGTTTTTTATAACGAACCATTGATTAAATAAAAGGGGTTACAATTTCTAATCTAGCGCAATTACCTATTATTATATTAAAAATAGAATAGTCTTTTGAAAATAATGCATAATTTTCTTTTGTAACCATTGCTAAATTTACATCCATTTCAAATTCATCAAACTCTGAATTATAAAAACGATCATAATGATTAATGAGTTCTTCTATTGTTAAGCAATATGATTTTTTTCTTTTAATGTCTAATATTCTGAATAGTTTTTTATCACTACACCAAACAATTACGCTAACACCAATTATTTCATTTATATAATAATACATTTGTTTTTTACCAAAAAATTTATAAAATATAAATGTATTGCAATTGCTGTTGATGTTTTTATTCCATTCAATAATCAACAAACTTTTCCATTCTCCATTTAGTCCATCTGCAACAGTAATTTTATCAACCAACCTATTGACATATAACTTAATTAAATTTTTATCATTTTCAATCTCCTTAATGTGTTGTTCAATTTCATTAGCAACATCCAAATTTTCAATTGAAAATTGTAATTTAGTATTTACACTTAACAATTCATTAATATGTGTCTCTTGTTGTCTGATTTGGTTATCAATTTGTTTTATACTGTTTTCAAATTCTGTGTCATCACCACCAAATCTATTGAATGAATGTATAGTTCTTTTTCTAGCTTCTTTTAAACCTACTATTGTATTATCTTTTATTGAATCAATCAATTGATTGTTATGTTCGATTTCTTTTCTAATTTCAGCTTCTCTATTGTTCTTTTGTCCAACCTCAATTTTGAAATCAGATATTTTGTTTTTAATTAAATTCCAGACTGCATTTTCTGATTGCTCAATGTTTATACTTTTACCGTTTGAACAATTTATAGATTTGTTTAATTTCCTATTATGAATCACTTTACAAACATAACTATTTATTATTTTTGTTGTTTTAGGTAACATCTTTGAACCACAAGAACAAAACATTTTTTCATTTAAAATATATTGATGCTTTGAAGGTTTTTCTTTTCTGACATTTTCTTTCAACAAAGTCAGTGCTGTATTATAATCAGTCATTTCTATGAATTTTAAACTATCATCTAGTTTGATAATTTCATCTTTCCAGGTTCTTTCACCTTTAGCATACCATGTACAAAGAATTATACTTCTGATTACAGATGTGTAATACATAAAATTATTATCAGCAGTTTTTAATTTTGGTTGATAATCAGAATCAATTTCCTTTAATGAATTTAATCCATTACAAATTTTTGAGAGTGATTTTCTTTCATTTACAAATGCATTAAATATGTATTCTACAACTTTTTTTTCCTTTGAATCTATAACTATCTTTTTTGTTTTTGCAACAACGTCATTTATATAAGTATACCCAATTGGTAGAATACCACCAACATAATTCCCCTGTTTTGTTTTAGAAATTTTTCCCTGCACACCCTTCATTTTTAACCCTTTTGCATCCATCTCGGCAAAAATAGCTAAATTAGAAATGATTAATCTAGAAGTTAAATTTTGCTCGCCATTATTATCTAGACTATATAAATTATTGGAATGAAAAAAAATATTGACATTTAATTCAGTACATTCTGATACAATATTCTGTAAATTTACAGCGTCACGGCTTAATCTTGCGAAATCATTTACCCAAATTTCAGAACACCCACCAGATGCAGCAAATTTTAATAAATTGTTCATTTCTGGTCTTTCTTTTTCATTAAGAAACCCACTAATTTTTTCTGAAAAAACGTGTATCAGTTGAACATCATTAAATCTATTTAAGTGTGCTGTTAAATTATCAATTTGATATTGAAAATCTTGTTGTTGGGTAGAGTTTCTAACATAAAAACAAATTTTTCTCTTTTCCATAATGACAATATTAACCGTTCTGTATTCTAATTGTTTTTTTATATCACAAAGATAATTAAAACTATTAGTATAGCATAATAGTAGTATTAATGTAAGTCACTACCATTCCGTAGGGAATACCCATCAGCAACAAACTCCAACCGGCATTAAAACCTTTGAACAAGAAAAAACGATCGAATGCTATTGGCTGTTTGACGGTTCGGTCGGACATGTTTTTCGATTTAATCGTTAAGGCAAACAAAAAACCAAGTAATCCACTACCAATGGCGGTGTAAAAAATCACATCGAAACTATAATAATCGCGCATCAATAAGCTGGTCATGGGACCGATGGCCATCGCCAGATTATTAGCCACACCGAAATAGCCTAAGCCCTCACCTCTTCGCGAAGCAGGCATAATGTCCACTATTAAACTATTGCCGGCAGTGGTCACAAAGCCAAAAGTAAAGCCATGCAGAATACGAAAAAACAAAAACACACCTATCAGATTGGCCAGTGGGTAACCCACAAAAGTAAGGGCAAACAACAGGTAGGCAACCAAATAGATAGGCTTCCGATAGACCATATCGAGCACAAAACCTGCAAATGGACGAATAAGCAATGCTGCCACCGTATAACTGGAGAGTATCACTCCCACCATCGATTTTGAAGTATGAAACTGCTCAATCAGATAAAGTGGAAAAATGGGCACCAATAAATAAAAGGCAAAAAAGAGCAAGAAATTGCCTATGCACGCACTTATAAAACTTTGCGTCCATAGTTTATCTTTGGAGAGAATGAGAGTTGATTCCATAAAAAGAGAGTGAGTTACCTCAAAAATTGCGTCGTACTAGTACGAACGAACATCCGAAACCTAAAACCTTCAATCTTACTAATACGATCATTCAATCGGAGAGATCTAGATGTAAAATTTTACCAGAACAAAACGTGATTCTTATTTCTTTATATCTGTAGGTGTGATAGGTGTTTTAGAAATCCGATCGAAGAACGGACTCTTCGATGAACAACTAATCGGAATACCGTAGATATTATTGCAGCCAGGAAGCATATCCAGCTCCAATGCGACTCTTCCTACCGAAAACATTACCCGACTATCCACACGATGATCGGCAGCTACAGAACAAGCCGAACCAATGGCAATGCCCACATCAACCGTGTTCAGCGAACAAGGAATATCAGGAAATTCATTTTTAGCAGCACAGGTATCGAAGCCACAATATTCGCAATTCAAACTGTGCGTTTTTTGTTTTGTTCCAATCAGCACAATAGCCTCTGCAAAAAGTATATTTTCTGCATCGCGGGTTATGAATTTCAATCCAGTTTTCTTGCTATATTCAAGCATTGCTTCCGAGAGTTGCGCAATCGTCTCGTCGGTAACTAACGCCACTTCGATAATATCAAAACCCTTTCCTTTCGGCGCTGTACGGGCAGCCGTCATCATTTCATCAGCTACTTGCAGCAAGCGTTCGCGACGTGTTTCTCTTTCGTTGATTAGCATAATT
>Ga0302170_10000131_pt1 | contig 28474 bp, 15 predicted proteins | sample I_Fen_N2_1_FD_193492 | JGI IMG/M metagenome (GOLD analysis project Ga0302170, IMG submission 193492) | Peat permafrost microbial communities from Stordalen Mire near Abisko, Sweden - I_Fen_N2_1 | ecosystem: Environmental > Terrestrial > Soil > Wetlands > Permafrost | place: Sweden: Abisko...
CTACCAAAAGATCAGGTAGATGTACAGTGGATAAAGAATAATCTGGATATCGGTTTCGTGTCGCTGACTTTTACAAATCAGGGGCAGATGATTCAGGCAACAAATAATACGCTGGATTTCTTTAGTGAGGCTGATCGGAAATTGATATCGCCTTTCATGAATAATAGTCCTATTTTGTTTAAGCTTAGTGGACGAGTCTGGGTTCGAAATTGATATAAAAAAGCCCCGAACAAATTTGTTCGGGGCTTTTTTATTATACGTTTTTTTTATGCTTATTTCTTTTCTCCGCGTTTTGCGTAACGAGTCATAAACTTATCAACACGTCCTGCTGTATCTACAAGTTTAGATTTACCTGTATAGAAAGGGTGTGATGAACTAGAAATTTCCATTTTAACCACAGGATAAGTTACACCATCAATATCGATAGTTTCTTTTGTGTTTACGGTTGAACGTGAAATAAATGTGTCGCCGTTTGACATATCTTTAAATGCTACCGGACGATAATTTTCTGGATGGATTCCGCTTTTCATATCTGTATGTTTTAATTATATTTTTCTTCTTGTTGTTTGGGCTTGCAAAAGTACTAATTTCTATCTAATTATCAAACATTTTCCACTAATTTTATTTTAATGGATAATTGAAACAGCCCCAGGCCGTGAATAATTTAAATATCTATTTGAAAATTAACTGTTTATCTTGCCTGTTATTTTGATCCTAAATACAGGAGGAACATTCCTATTAACACCCCGATAAGATCTACTATTTTGAGTTTTATATTTTTATCCCGTAAAACAATGGCGCCGTATAAAAAAGGTACGATTACGCCCGAACGTCTTATGGTAGAAACTACCGAAATCATAGAATGTGGCAGAGTTAAGGCGTAGAAATATATAAAATCTGCTGTTACCAGAAAAAAAGCAATGAAGGCGATTGACCATTTGAATTCAAAAGGAGTGGTTTTCTCTCGCGTAGGTGCCCACAGAAACAGAGTTATTATTCCCATAATGATAGCCTGGTAGTACGTGTAGTAAACCTGAACGGACATAACATCGTATCTGTTCATGAGGTATTTGTCGTAGAGTCCACTCAATGCACCCGTGAGGGTTGCCATTACGATAAACCAAAACCATTTATTTGTTTTTAGCGATATGCCCTCTTTTTTCCCTACAACAGAGAATAAGAAAAAAGAAATTAGGGTAACGCCAACTCCGGCAGTTTGATAACCGTTGAGCTTCTCTCCAAGCAAAAGCGTGGCTCCGATCACAGTCCATACGGGCTGCGTGGCCTTAATCGGCGAAGCTAGTGAAAGTGGCAAGTGTTTTAATGCGAAATATGCAAATAGCCAGGATGTAAGTACGATGGCTGCTTTTAGGACGAATAACAGATGCGCGTGAAAGTCAACACGAGGCACAAAAAAAACTGAATCTTTGAGTAAATCCGGAAAAAATTCAGATATAAACAAGAAAGGAGTAAGAACTGCGCAGGAAAAAAGGATTGAGACTAAAATTACCGGAATAACAGCGTTTTCTTTTAAAGAAACTTTTTTGAAAACTTCGTATGAGCCTAGTAAAATAGCCGAAATAAATGCAAGTAATAACCACATAAAAAACTAATAAAAGGGAATTAATAATTCATAGTTTAAAAGGCTCGAGCTAATTTATAAAGATATGGTCAGGATATTTAATATCGACCAAATATAGCCCGTGAGCAGGAACAGAAACGCCTGCTTTACAACGATTTTTAGCTGCAATAACGGATGCGAATTCGTCAATATTTATTTTCTGTCGCCCCACTTCGAATAGAGTGCCAACAATCGCACGAACCATATTTCGTAAAAAACGGTCGGCTTCAATAGTAAAAACCCAATCATCTCCCTGTTGTGTCCATTTGGCATGATAAATTTGGCAATTGTTGGTTTTTACGTCTGTGTGAAGTTTACTGAAGCTGGTGAAATCCTTAAAGTCCGCAAGGGTTTTAGCAGCCAAATTCATGGCTTCAAAATCGAGCTTGTCACTTTCTCGTACGGCAAGTTCATTTTTGAAAACATTTTTATTGGTGAAGATATGGTATTCGTACCGGCGCGAGATAGCATCAAAACGTGCATGGGCGTCAGGCTTAACTTCCACAATTTTAAAAATAGAAATATCACCGGGCAAAAAGCTGTTTAATTTGGCTACCAAGTCAAATTCAGCCGGTAATGCAGTCTCAAAATCAAAGTGAGCAACCATAAGTTTGGCATGTACGCCAGCATCGGTCCTGCCTGCACCTACAATTTCAAGATTGGTGCGTAAAATGGTGCACAAAGCTCGTGTCAGTACTTCCTGAACTGAAATTCCATTGGGCTGCATTTGCCAGCCATGATAAGCGGTGCCTTTGTAGGAGAAATATATGAAGTATCGTCGTTTCACGCTGCAAAGATACGGGTATTTCTTGGCTTTGCCAAGTGGAAGAGTGGCTGTTATTCTATCGGTTGGCACCGGATATGTCTACTGCTGCAAGCAGCGGAAAGGTTAAGAGAAAAGTTTTTCAATGGCGTCCGCATAATGCGACTCGATGACATTCCGTTTGATTTTTAAAGTGGGTGAAAGAAAACCAACGGCAGTGGTCCATTCGTCGGGCACTAGTTTGTAGCGCTTAATCTGTTCGAAATCACCAAAGAACTGATTGTAGTGCTTTATCTCTTCCTGATAACGTTTTACAATTGCAGGATGCTCTATCATTTCTGCATTGGTGCTGTATTTGATTTTATGTTTATTGCACCACGATTTTAAATAGATAAAATCGGGCGACAGTAATGCCGCCGCAAATTTCTTGTTTTCACCCAATACAATCATGTTTTCAATAAAAGCCGATTCGGTGAATCGTGACTCTATTGCCTGCGGATTTACATATTTGCCAAATGAGGTTTTGAAAATGCTTTTTAAACGACCGGTAATTATTAGCTGACCTTGGGGTGTGAATTTACCCGTGTCGCCGGTGTGGAACCAACCATCGTTGTCAATTGCCTGTGCTGTTAGTTTCTGGTCTTTGTAATAGCCTAACATGACATTGTGACCACGACAGATTATTTCATCACGTTCAGCCAATTTGACTTCAACTCCCGGGAGCGGTAAGCCCACTGTCCCAAATTTACGACCATTTTCGCCACGTTGACTAACAGCTATTACCGGTGAAGTTTCGCTTAACCCATAACCCTCGAAAACAGGCATTCCTATGGCAGAGAAAAATGAGGCAATATGAGGTTGAATAGCCGATCCTCCCGATACCACTATGTCGAAATTGCCACCAATAGCAGCTCTCCATTTCGAATAAATCAGTTTTTCGGCCAGTTTATATTTGATATTATAATACCACCCCATTTCTTTTAATTGAAATTTGGTAGCCAGATTAAAAGCCCAATAATAGATTATTTTGCTGAAAAAAGGCAGCTTTTTTCCTGATAGAAAAAGTTTATCGTATATCTTTTCAAGTAGCCGTGGCACGCACGACATCATCGTTGGATTTATTTCCTTGATGTTTTCGGCAATTGTACCAAGGCTTTCTGCATAATACACAGACATGCCGAGGTATTGATAAAGATACACTAACATGCGCTCGTATGCATGACAGAGTGGGAGGAAGCTCAATGCTTTGTTGCTCCACTTAGCAGGAATCGATTCAAGACTTTTTAATTGACTAACGATGTTGTGGTGAGAAAGCATCACCCCTTTTTGACTTCCGGTAGTGCCTGAAGTATAGATGATAGTTGCTAAATCATCGGGTTTTATTGAAGCTTTGAGCTGTGCAAGTTTGTCTGGCTGGCGATTTTCTTTACCCAGAGTTATAAGCTGGTCGAGGTATTTATACTCGCTGTTTTCGTCTGTGAATGAAAATATTTCTTTTAGTGTCTTGATTTCTGGAAGGATTGGTTTAAGCTTGGTTCTAAGCTCTTTTCCTTCGATGAAAATCATTTTCATCTCAGCATGATTAAGTATGTGGCTGTAATCATTCTGGCTTATAGTAGGATAAATAGGAATAGAAACTGCTCCAATTTGCATCGCAGCAAAATCTAGCATGTTCCACTCGGGGCGGTTACTGCTAACAATCCCTATTTTGTCGCCTGGCTGAATGCCTAATGTCAGCATAGCATAACTTAAGTCATTGGTTAGTTCTACATATTCACAAATGCTGAATTTTTTCCAAGCACCTTCGCGTTTGCACACCAAAGCTGCATCCTGATCCGGATAATTTTCAATGTAATTATCCAGCAGATCAAATAATCTGGTTACGTTCATCTGATAGTATAAAACTGAAGTAATGAATAAGTGTTTTGTGCTTTATTGAAAAACAATGGTTCTGTTTTTGTATGCCAGAATTTTTCTGTCGATATGTTTTTCTACAGCGTGGGATAATACAATCTTTTCTAAATCGCGCCCTTTTTTAACGAGCTCTTCTACGGTGTCTTTGTGCGATATATGGGTTACATCTTGTTCTATAATCGGACCGGCATCCAAGTCGCTGGTGACGTAGTGACTGGTGGCACCAATTACTTTTACGCCACGTTCATGAGCGGCATGATAGGGTTTTGCTCCGGCAAATGCAGGAAGAAATGAATGATGAATGTTTATAATTCTATTGGGGTATTGATCGATAAATCCGGCAGAAAGGACCTGCATGTATCTTGCCAATACGCAGAATGTTATGCCATGTTTCTTGAGTAGCTCCAGTTGTTTGGCTTCTTGCTCTGCTTTATTTTCTTTGGTGATTGGAAAAACATGATATTCAATTCCGAAGCGGTTAGCCACACTTTCCATGTCGGGATGATTACTTATGATAAGCGGAATTTCAACTTCCCATTCGCCGGCAGCATAACGCGCTAGTAAGTCATAAAGGCAATGTGACATTTTTGAAACAAAAATAGCCATTCTGGGTTTTGTGTCGGCAAAATAAAGACGGAAGCTCATGCTGTAGCGTACTGCAATAAGAGTCTCGAAATACTCTTCAATTTTATCCTTCGGAATTTGAAATAAACTTAAGTCCCACTCTACGCGCATGAAAAAAACCTTTTCTTCGCGGTTCACATATTGGTCTAAATATAGAATATTGCCTTTGTGTTGGTTGATAAATTCTGTGACTACAGCTAAAATACCCGGTTTGTCAGGGCAGTGCATTAATAACACTGCCGTATTTCCATTCTCTTTCATTCAATTTCAATTTTTCAATAAACTGAATGCAAAGATAACATTTTAATCGGAGACCTATATTTATATCTTCAAATTGTATTTATAAAGTACTTCTGTTGCCATCTGAATTTCATTATAATAGGACTGCAAAAGGTTTTTAGAAGATTTTTTTTGAGATTAAATTGAATTATTTTTATCAGAGCTATTGCCAGAATGAAAAATTGCCGTATCTTTGCACCGCATTTGAGAACAATGCCTGACAATAAAAACCTGGTTCGGTAGTTCAGTTGGTTAGAATGCCGCCCTGTCACGGCGGAGGTCGCGGGTTCGAGTCCCGTCCGTACCGCAAACACCCTAATAATCTTATGATTGTTAGGGTGTTTTCTTTTTGTACATATGTTTGTAGGGTTTTGATATAATTTCCTTTTTTTATTCCAATCAATTTTTCTGATTTTACTCCTCTCTTGCTTTTTTCTGGATTAACTCCATTGTAATGTAACTTAATAGTCGTGAATACTGATAAAACGACATAAGTTTCTCACATAAATATCTGTTTCAGCGAAAAAATGTCTATTATTAAAAGTCGATAGATTAATTTTATGATTATCTTTGAACTTTGTAAATTTTTAGTAAGAAGAGCTAAAGAGTTGTCATTCTAAACACTGCTTTCTTCTGAATGTTCAGAATAGGAAAATACTATAATCAATAACTAAATAAAATCATGAAACAACTAATCACACTGATGGTTGTATTGCTTATGTGTGGCAATATGGCTAAATCTCAAAACAATGTAGCACCGGCACCTCTCGGTTTCGATATTGTGCGTGAAGGCATAGCACATGGAAAAATTGATACCATTAGTTACAACTCTAAAACGGTAGGAACCATACGCAAGGCTCTTATTTACACTCCTCCCGGATACTCTAAAGACAAGAAATACCCGGTTCTTTATCTGTTGCACGGAATAGGTGGCGACGAAAAAGAGTGGTTTAACCAGGGTCAGCCTCAGGTTATTCTGGATAATCTGTATGCAGATAAAAAAGTTGAGCCAATGATAGTTGTGTTGCCCAATGGACGGGCAATGAAAGATGACCGTGCTGTAGGAGATGTTTATGGTAAAGCTGCTGCATTTGCTACCTTTGAACAAGATTTGCTGAAAGATTTAATCCCGTTCATCGAAAAAAAATATCCTGTAATAAAAGATAGTGAACACAGAGCTGTTGCAGGCTTGTCTATGGGTGGAGGTCAATCGTTGAATTTCGGCCTTGGAAACCTTGACAAATTCGCTTGGATTGGAGGTTTTTCTTCGGCACCCAATACCAAAATGCCCAAAGAGCTGCTTCCTAATCCTGAATTGGCAAAGCAGAAATTACAATTACTTTGGATATCATGTGGCGATAAAGATGGTTTGATTACCAACAGTAAAAGAACTCATGATTATCTGGTTGCGAATGATGTTCCTCATATCTACTACGTTGATCATGGCTATCATGATTTTAAAGTATGGAAAAACAGTCTGTACATGTTCTCTCAGTTGTTATTCAAACCGGTCGATAAGTCTGCATTCAAAGCTATCAGTAATGTGGGACGATCTGCTGAAAGCAATGTAAGATCCGCTAAGTACCCTCAAATACTACCCGATGGTCGTGCGATATTTCGTATCAAAGCTCCTGAAGTAGCAAAAATGCAGCTTGATCTGGGGAAAAAATATGATATGGTAAAAACAGGAGATGGAGTTTGGGAAGTGACTACCGATTCGTTGAGTGAAGGTTTTCATTACTATTCTTTAATCATTGATGGAGTTTCGGTTGCCGATCCAGCCAGTGAATCTTTTTACGGGATGAGCCGTATGGCCAGTGGAATTGAGGTTCCATTCAAAGGAGATAGTTATTATGAATTTAGAAATGTTCCTCGGGGCGATATAAGGATTAAAAACTATTATTCAACGGTAACTAATTCATGGAGGAATTTTTACATGTACACTCCTCCGGGATACGACCAAAATCCGAACGAAAAATATCCGGTGCTTTACATTATGCACGGTGGTGGCGAAGATCAGCGTGGTTGGGCAACTCAGGGTAAAACAGATTTGATTATTGACAATCTGATTGCTGAAAAGAAGGCTGTTCCGATGATAGTGATTATGGTTGATGGCAATTTACCTGCAAACGGTTTTGGCGAAGAAGCGCTAAAACTATTTGAATCGGAGCTTAAACAAGTTGTTATTCCATTTGTAGAAAAGAATTACAGAGTGAAAGCCGATGGAAAATTCCGTGCTCTTGCCGGATTGTCGATGGGTGGTTTACAAACGCTTTACGCAGGAGTGAGAAATACTGATGTGTTCACTTATCTAGGTGTGTTTAGCTCAGGCTGGTGGTCTAATCAACCTGCTTTGGCAAATCCGCAATATGACTTTATGAAAGCCAATGCAGATAAGATTAATAGTAATTTGAAAAAATTCTGGATTTCTCAGGGAGGAAAAGAAGATATTGCTTGGCAAAACTGTCAGTCTATGCTGTCAAAGCTCGACGAGTATAAAATAAAATATACTTACAGCGAATATCCAGGTGGACACACATGGCCAGTTTGGCGTAATAATATTTTCAATTTTGCCCAGTTACTGTTCAAATAAGTCGTTACGAGTATTTAGTTACGAGTTACAAGGTTTATTCTCTGAACGTTATTTCATAATACCATGTCTGTAAATATTTTTTATTACTTAATATCCAAAAACACAATGTTTAAACTAAGAACTTTATTCATAGCATTCATATGCATGGCAAGTGTTTTCACTACCTTTTCGCAAGAGAAAGTGAAACAGAAAACAATTGCAAATCCGTTGAATTTGAGCTACCGGTTTTGTCTGGATGCTCCATCCAGACGCGAGGCTGCAGATCCTACCATGGTTACATTTAAAAATGAGTATTATTTGTTTGCGTCAAAATCAGGAGGATACTTTCACTCTACCGACTTAATCAATTGGGATTTAATTACTACCAAAGATCTACCGTTGGAAGATTATGCTCCGACAGTGGTGGTGATGAAGGATACTTTGTATTTTATGGCGTCCGGAAATGCTCCGATTACAATTTACAAAACAGCTAATCCAAAATCAGGAAAATGGGCGGTGGCCAATGCGCACTTCCCTATCGGAATGACCGATCCAGATTTATTTTTGGATGATGATGGACGTTTATATTTCTACTATGGTTGCTCTGATGTGAATCCGATTTATGCGGTAGAACTCGATACCAAAACATTGAATCCGATTGGAAAGCCGATTGCTTTGTTCAATAGTAATAAAAAGGAGCATGGCTGGGAACGTTTTGGCGATTACAATGAAAAGGACGAGAACCCGTGGGTGGAAGGTTCGTGGATGACCAAACACGACGGGAAGTACTATTTGCAATATGCAGTTCCAGGAACACAGTTCAAGAGTTATTGTGACGGCGTATATGTATCAAACAAACCGCTGGGTCCATTCACGGTAGCTGCTCATAATCCTGTGTCTGCTAAGTCCGAAGGTTTTATTGCAAGTGCAGGTCATAGCAGTACTTTCCAGGATAAATATGGAAATTACTGGCATGTGTCTACAATGACTATTTCTCAGAAACACATGTTCGAACGCCGTCTGGGCTTGTTTCCTGCATTCTTTGATGAGGATGGTGTATTTCATGTATATACCGGCTTTGGAGATTTCCCCTTTAAAGTTCCTACTAAGAAAATTTCGGGACCGGAAGAGCTTTTCCCTAACTGGATGTTACTGTCGTATAATAAACCGGTCAAAGTTTCTTCAGAATTAACGGATCATCCTAAGAACTTCGCTTCGGATGAGGAAATAAGAACATTCTGGAGTGCTAAAACAGGAAATAAAGGCGAGTGGATAATGATGGATTTGCAGAAGGTAAGTACTCTCAATGCAGTTCAGATTAATTACGCTGAGAATGAAACGAAAATTATGGGACGAAATCCCGATATATATTATCAATACCTTCTGGAGTATTCCACAGACAACAAAACCTGGAAGACTCTGGCAGATAAAACGAAAAACAAAACGGACGTTCCACATGATTACGTCGAGTTAAAATCGCCGGTAAAGGCTCGCTATATAAGACTTACCAATTATAAAGTGCCAAGCGGAACTTTTGCTCTTGCAGGATTGCGGTTTTTTGGCAATGGCGGGGGAGAAGCACCTGCTCAGGTGAAGGATTTGATATTAAATCGATCAAATACAGATAAATGTGTGGTGGATCTTAAGTGGATAAAATCGCCTCGAGCAATCGGATACAATATCCGTTATGGAACTCAGAAAAATAAACTATATCAAAATTATCAGGTGATGGGTGTTGAATCGTTGACAATAAGAAACCTGAATGCACTTCAAAAGTATTTCTTTACAATTGATACTTTTAATGAGAATGGAATCACAAAAGGAACAATTATCAAAGAAATCAACTAAAAACATGAAAAAAGGATTACTGACATTTATAGTTTTTTTATTTACGGTGAGTCTTTTGGCTCAACAATTACCTTATCAAAATCCGAAATTAAGTGCTGAAGCTCGTGCTACAGATTTACTAGCACGTTTAACGCTTGGAGAAAAAGCTGCTCTTATGCAAAACAATTCACCTGCCATTCCACGTCTTGGTATCAAAGCTTACGAGTGGTGGAATGAGGCTTTGCACGGGGTAGGACGCTCAGGGGTGGCTACGGTGTTTCCTCAGGCTATCGGTATGGCAGCCTCATTCAATAACGGGTTATTGTTTGATGCATTTACCGCTGTTTCTGACGAGGCGAGAGCCAAATCGAATAAATTCAGTGAGCAGGGAGGGTTGAAACGTTATCAGGGTCTGACATACTGGACACCAAACGTGAATATCTTTCGTGATCCCCGTTGGGGACGCGGACAGGAAACTTATGGAGAAGATCCGTATCTGACCAGTCTTATGGGAGTGGCAGTGGTGAAAGGCCTGCAAGGTCCCGATAATGCCGAATATGATAAGTTACATGCTTGTGCTAAACATTTTGCTGTTCACTCCGGTCCGGAGTGGAACAGACACTCGTTTAATGCAGAAAATATTAATCCGCGCGACTTGTGGGAGACTTATCTCCCTGCTTTTAAAGCATTAGTACAGAAAGCAGATGTAAAGGAAGTGATGTGTGCCTACAACCGGTTTGAAGATGAGCCTTGCTGTGGTAGCAACCGGCTGCTGACTCAAATTCTTCGCAACGACTGGAAATTTGAAGGTTTGGTGGTGTCTGACTGCTGGGCAATTTCTGATTTTTATAAACCAAATGCACATGCCACTCAACCGGATGCCACTCATGCAGCTGCCAATGCAGTATTGAATGGTACGGATTTGGAATGTGGGAGCGATTTCCGAAACTTGCCCGAAGCAGTGAAAGCCGGTTTAATCGAAGAAAAAAGGATTGATGTTTCACTGAAAAGATTATTAAAAGCCCGTTTCGAGTTGGGTGAAATGAATAGCAACCAGGTATGGCCAATACCTTATTCTGTGGTAAATAGTGAGAAACATCAAAATCTGGCTCTTCGAATGGCTGAAGAGAGTATTGTGTTGCTTCAGAATAACAACAATATATTACCACTCAGCAAGAAGCTGAAAATTGCTGTAATGGGTCCGAATGCCAATGATTCTGTAATGCAGTGGGGAAATTATAATGGTTTTCCAGCTCACACAGTTACATTGCTCGAAGCAATGCGTAAGTCATTTCCGGGAGCTCAACTGATTTATGAGCCGGGTTGTGACCGTACAATGGATGTGGCTGTAAGCAGTCTTTTTCAGGAATGCAGCATAGATGGTAAGAAAGGATTTGTGGCTCAGTACTGGAATAATCGGAACTCAGAGGGAGAGCCTGTTGCAACTGATGTGCTTACAAATGCATTCCGATTGACAACTACCGGAGCAACTGCTTTTGCTGCTGGTGTGAATATACGGGATTTTTCGGCAAAATATAAAACCGTATTTCGCCCAACAAAGTCTGGGGATATAACATTCCAGTTTCAGGTAAGCGGAAGAACCAGTTTGACCATCAATGGAGAAGTTGTGAATCGTAATGTTTTAGCTAATACTCCAACCAATGTGTATCAGCTAAAAGCAGAAGCCGGAAAATCTTACGAAATAGAGATTGCATTTTCTCAGGGCAATGCCGATGCGAATCTGAATTTTGATTTTGGAACTCTTGTGCCGTTAGATTTAAGTGCAAGCATTGCTAAGGTTAAGGATGCAGATGTTGTTGTGTTTGCCGGTGGTATTGCACCCTCGCTCGAAGGTGAGGAGATGAGAGTCACCGTTCCGGGATTCAAAGGTGGTGACCGTACAGATATTGAGCTACCTGCCATTCAACGTCGATTGTTGCAGGCTTTGAAAGATGCAGGAAAAAAGGTTGTGTTTGTCAACTTCTCTGGATCTGCTATGGGGCTTGTGCCTGAAACACAGTCGTGTGAAGCAATTCTACAGGCATGGTATCCCGGACAAGCCGGTGGTACAGCTGTAGCGAATGTTCTGTTGGGTAACTATAATCCTTCAGGTCGACTTCCTGTTACATTTTATAAGAACGTTGCGCAATTGCCTGATTTTGAAGATTATTCCATGAAAGGACGTACGTATCGCTACATGACTGAGAAGCCTTTGTTCCCATTCGGATATGGACTTAGTTATACTCAATTTGTTTTAGGAGCTGCTAAGTTTAATAAGAGTTCTATGAAAGCCACTGAAACACTCAAAATCACTGTACCGGTGACCAATGCAGGAAAAGTGGCAGGAACAGAAGTATTACAAGTTTATGTGCGTAAAGCAAAAGACATTGATGGTCCTGTAAAAACTTTGCGTGGATTCAAGAAAGTAAATATTGAACCAGGAAAAACAAACATGGTTTCAATTGATCTGACTTCATCTGCTTTTGAGTTTTATGATTGGACTCAAAGGAAAATGATGGTAACTCCCGGAGAGTATGAAGTATATTATGGAACTAGTTCCGATACAAAAGATTTGAAAAAAACGTTGGTAGTTATTCGATAGACTAATCTATTCAAATAAAAAACACCTGTTATATAATCTATTAATTATCAATAGAATTATAACGGGTGTTTTTTGTATGCTATAAAGCCGGAGAATTAAAATGGAAGATCATCCTCAGCGTGAGGAGGTGCTTGTAGTGCATCAGCCGGAGGGGCTGCAACAGTACTTAATGGTTCTGTATTTTCAGGTTTTTTGCCCAAAAGCTGGATAGTGTCCGCAAAAATCTCTGTAGTGTAGCGTTTGATTCCGTCTTTTTCCCACGAACGGGTTTGTATTTTTCCCTCAATGTACAATTGGCTTCCTTTTCGGATGTACTTTTCAGACAGTTCGGCCAACCCTCTCCAGGCAACAATGTTGTGCCATTCTGTGCGTTCAGGCACTTGTATTCCACTTTGAGTCGTGTAGCCTCTTTCTGTAGTTGCTAAGGTGAAATTTGCAACAGCCAGATTTTTCTCCAAATAACGGACTTCAGGATCTTTTCCTACATTCCCTACCAAAATTACTTTGTTAACAGACATGATTTTTTGATTTAAAGGATTAATGATTTATTGTTAATTCGCGGTAAAAATAAATATTTTATTTAATATAGCCAACAAAACCGATTAAATATTTTTAAATATATAATCGGTTTTGTTGGTCTGATAATTTTAATTGAACAATATTCGCTCTAAAAATCAGACGTTGTAATCTACGGCAGCTCTGGATGTTTTTACTTTTCCTATGTAGGCTGCAACACGTTTATGCTCTGGATGTTCCTGGTAAATGTCCAATGTCTCCAAGCTGTCAAATTCTGAATACAAAGCTATATCATAATTTGTTTTAGGAGCGTTAGTGTCATTTATTCCAACTTCGATTTTTTTAATTTCGGGAATGAAATTAATCAGATTTTCAAGTTCGAATTTAATAATGCTGGCATTTTCGGCCTTCGACTTTCCTTGAGCATTTTCGGCTAATCCGAAAAAAACAATATGCTTAATCATATAAATAAATATTTAGTTGTTTGTATTTCTGCAGCTATATTCTCCCAAAAGCTATTTACATATCACTTTATAATTTTTCGTGTTGATTTTCAGAAAATAAATTCCTTTATGAGTGGGAATGAAAAAACGCCCTTGAGTCAACTCGCCTTCTAACAGCAATTGTCCTGTAAGCGCAAGCAGTTTAATTTTATTAGATCCGCTTATTATTGTGATATAAATTCCGTCTGAAGTACCTATAAAACTCACATTCTCGTTTCCTGATGCAGGTGCATTATTTCCTGTCGTCGGATCCACTTCTCCCTTAACCCATACGTTTTGAGCTCCATCAATCCTTATTATCGTGTTCTGATTATTAGAATGCACGTCACTTTTTGATGCATTTTGAGCAAAGGTATTTGCTAAAAACATCATCAGCAATGAAGCGGAAATGATTCTTTTAATCGACATGTTGAATTAATTCAAACTTAAATTTAAAGTTCGTGACGCATTCTTTCAGGATAATCTACTGTATAATGTAAACCACGGCTTTCTTTACGTAATAAAGCTTGCTTGATAATAAGATAGGCTACACTGATAACATTTCTAAGCTCGCATATTTCTCTGGAAACCACAGATTTGTCAAATAGATGTTCGGTTTCCCGATATAAAATTTCCAATCGGTTTAATGCCCGTTTCAAACGCAAATTTGAACGTACAATTCCTACATAGGTACTCATAATTTGCTCAACCTCACGGAAGCTTTGGGTAATTAATACCATTTCTTCAGGAAGCGAAGTTCCTTCATCGTTCCAGTCGGGAATTGCCTCATTAAAGGTTAAGTGTTTAATCTTACCTATAGCATCTTTCACAGCGGCATCAGCATAAACAATAGCTTCAATCAGTGAGTTTGAAGCCAGTCGATTTGCGCCATGTAGTCCGGTGCATGAACATTCACCTGCAGCATATAACCGATTGATGGAAGAACAACCATTTAAATCAACAACTATGCCACCACATAAATAATGTTGGGTAGGTGATACAGGAATAAAATCTGTAGTAATATCGATGCCTAGTTCCAAACATTTTTTGTATATATTTGGAAAATGCATTTTAGTATCTTCAGGATTCTTGTGAGTTACATCCAGGTATACAAAATTATGCCCCCGAATTTTCATTTCGTTATCTATTGCTCTGGCCACAATGTCCCGCGGTGCTAGCGAACCACGCTCATCATATTTTTGCATAAATTCTTTTCCATCCTGTGTACGCAAGACTGCTCCATAACCTCGAATCGCTTCGGTAATAAGAAAAGTTGGTCGTTCTCCCGGATGGTACAATGCAGTTGGGTGAAACTGAACAAATTCCATGTCTTTAATAATTCCACGTGCACGATGTACCATGGCTATACCATCACCTGTGGCAATTTCTGGATTTGTGGTTGTAGAATAAACGCTCCCAATTCCGCCAGTGGAAAGCAGAGTGACTTTGGAAAGAAATGTATGGATGTTGTTGGATTGCTGATTTAGGACATAGGCACCGTAGCATTCAATTCCCGGTGTGTGGTGAGTCACTATTTGTCCCAAATGGTGCTGTGTAAGAATTTCGATAGCGAAATAGTGTTCATAAACTTCAATTTCAGGATGAGCTTTTACCTGTCGGATTAAGCTTTCCTGAATTTCGTAGCCTGTATTATCTTTATGATGCAGTATTCTATGTTCTGAATGTCCACCTTCGCGATGTAAGTCAAAGAGTCCTTGTTCATTTTTATCAAAATCAATTCCCCATTTGAGAAGTTCTTCGATTTGTGAAGGGGCTTTTTTAATAACTTGCTCCACAGCAGCCAGATTACAGTGACCATCGCCCGCAATCAAGGTGTCTTCAATATGTTTGGCAAAAGTGTCAGGCTCATACGTTACCGAAGCAATCCCTCCCTGAGCAAATGAAGTATTCGATTCGCTGAGTGTAGTTTTACATAGCAATGCTACTTTACCATACTGCGCAGCTTTGAGGGCGAAACTTATTCCGGCGATACCACTGCCAATAACTAAAAAATCAAATTTACGTGTCATTCCTGCTGATTGAATGAAAAGTTATACCATATTCTTATTGAAACAAATATGGTTTGAATATGTTGAAAAAGTTTGAGCAGTAGTGTAAATTACTGCTCATCCATTATGCTATATCAAATATTTTTAATGTAGACTCTTCGTTTTTTGTGGTTTATGTTTTCAAAACTTCCCCATTGTGAAGACATCTTTGTATTGGTCTCCAGTTCGGGGTTTGATTCGGCAAACTTGTAACCATTTTTTGCACTTGCCGGCATGATATCGGCAAACATAATAGAGTTTACGCCTTTACTCTGATAATCGGGGTGTACAGCCATTAAATATAAATCAACAATATCATTTTTATTTAAGGCACTTAGCATGTAATACCAACCGAATGGTAGAAGTTTTCCTTTTGCTTTTTGTAAGGCCCTTGTAAAGCTTGGCATTGCAATCCCAAGTGCAACTACATCATCATTCTCATCTACTACTATCGAAATGGTATCTAATCTGAAAAAGCTAAAATATAGTTTAATGTAAAATGCAATTTGCTTTTCGTTCAGCTTCGTAAAACCATACAAATCCTTATAGCATAGATTCAATAAATCGAAGATTTTGGTTGCATAATTTTCGACTACTTCTTTTCTGCTTTTAAAATACTTAGGCGTTAATTTATACTTTTGCTTTACGATTTCGGCAATTCTGAAGTATTTTTCCGGAAAAACATCCGGAACTGTGATAAGATATTCATTCCAATCCATATCCTTCACAAATCCGTATTTCTCGATGTGCACAGGATAATATGGATAATTGTATATGGTTGCCAAAGTTCCGGGTCTGTCATAACCCTCAATAAGTGTACCTTCTTTATCAAAGTCGGTAAATCCAAGCGGGCCGTGTATTGAAGTCATACCTTTGGTTTTAGCCCAGGCTGCAGCCGAATCAAAAAGCGCTGCCGAAACTTCTAAATCATCAATAAAGTCAACCCAACCGAAACGTGCATGTTTCTGATTCCATGTTTTGTTTCCTACCGGATTTATTATCCCGGCGATTCGACCCACAATTTCGTTATTCTTATATGCTAAAAAGTATGCTGTATCGCAAAAATCCAAAGCGGGATTTTTTCCTTTAGTAAGATTCAGCAAATCATCCAACATTAGTGGCGGAGCTGCAAACTCACAATCTTTGTATAGATTAATACCGAACCATATAAATTTCTTTAACTCTTTCTTTGATTTTACTTCAAGGATTGATACAGACATATTTTATTAAAAATTAAATTCTTATTCGAAAATCACGTAAAATAACGGAAAAATATCGCAACTGGCAAGATTTTAAAGCAATTTTAGTTTTTTGAAATTATATCTCACTGGTTTCCAACAGTCGGCCTGTATGTTAAGAAAAATCTTATTCGCAATCAACATTGTTAATAGTGGATAGGATTTTATAATTATTCAGATACGTTACCCGTTCTTTTTAGTACACCCCAGCTGACCAGCTCTCCTTTTATTGCTTTTTTATATGCTCTGAAAAGTACTATAAACAGCAGTTGCCGATAAACAAATCGTTGAACAAACAAGTACAATGCTTTTTTTATCGTAAACTTTTGATGATCGTAATGGTAAGCCAATGCGGAAATCATACAATCGATAAGATAGTACAGCAGGTAAAAGAAAATATATTGTTCAGCATCGTGGGTAAACAGTCCTGCAATAAACAGAATATCCACCAGTGGAGATAATATAGGAATCAGGAAGTTGAATATCAACAGATTTGGAAGCGCCATTAATCCTATGTTAGCTTTTCTGAAGCTAAATAATAAATCGCGGTGTTTCCAGAAACTCTGCATCATCCCGAATGTCCATCTCGAACGTTGTTTCATAAACATATTCAGTGTTTCAGGCGCTTCGGTTAGAGCCAGAGCTCGATTACAGCTTCTGATTTTATATCCTGCACGTAACATACGTAATGTTAAATCGCAGTCTTCAGCCAATGTGTCGGTAGTAAATCCTTCTATTTTTTCCATGGCGGTTTTTCTGAATGCTCCGATGGCACCTGGAACTACTAATATAGAATTCACTGCATCGTACGCCCTGCGGTCAAAATTTTGACTTGTTGTATATTCTATCGATTGCCAGTGAGTCAGCATATTCACGGTATTTCCGACCCGGACATTACCCGCTACTGATCCCACTTGAGGATCTTCAAAAAAAGGAATCATTTTACCGATAGCATCAGCAGGTAAAATCGTATCGGCATCTATACAAACCAGTACCTCACCCGAAGCATGTTCGATACCAAAGTTCAAGGCAGCTGCTTTTCCACCATTAGTTTTGGTGAGTACTCTTACTTTAGGATTGTTTTCAAAAGCGGTTTTTACAATTTTGTATGTATCATCCTTCGAACCATCGTCCACAAATATCACCTCAAAGTCAGAATAATTTGATTTTAATAGGTAATCTACTGTTCTCGTAGCATTTACTTCCTCGTTGAAAGCTGGAACTATGATACTTACTTTCGGAGAGAATTCAGTCAGGCTAAACTTCTTTTTCTTTTCTTTATATCGCTGAATAATAGCTAATAAACCTATTAATAGCAGTCTTGAGATTATAAGAATTATAGCTACAATGAAAAATCCATCCAGAAAATGTTCCCAGATAAAGGTGAGAGTAAAGAAAATCATGTCCAGCTTGTCAGTAAACCTGAACTGACTCTGAACTTTAGGCATTACCTGATCTCGGGTTTTATCCATCAATGCCGAAACAGTAACAAATTCATAGCCTTGTGATCTATAATAATCAATTATTTTAGGCAGTGCATGAATTGTTTGAGTTCTATCTCCACCTGCATCATGCATCAAAAGTATATTTCCATTGTGAATATGCTCTTTTGCTCTGGCAATAATAGTATCTGCACTTACGTCTTCTTCCCAGTCGTTAGGATCAATATAAGAGGTGACACAGATGAAACCTTCATCGTGTGCTACGGTTAATGATTTGATTTGCGATAGTTTAGTTGGTTCAGCATCCGTTATATATGGTGGGCGGAATAATAGAGTGGAATACCCAAGTATGCTTTCAAGCAATAATCTGGTTGAGCGGAGCTCTATTCGCTCACGATTATCGGATGTAACTTCAAGATTAGGATGCGTATAGGTGTGGTTACCAATTTCATGCCCTTCTTTGTATTCGCGTTTAATTAACGGAATATTGTTTTGAATATTAGCTCCTGTAACAAAGAAGGTTGCCGGAACTTTCTTTTCTTTTAATATATCCAGAATTTTGGGTGTGTATTCGTCGTTAGGTCCATCATCAAAAGTTAGAGCAATTTTCTTTGGATATTTTGCTCCAAATCGTTTCAGGAAAAATGAACTTGGTAGCGACAGATATTGCTCATCAGTTATTAATTGGTCAGCTTCATTGAATTTAAATTTAGTATGTCCGTGATCAGGTTCATTTAGCATCTCGAGAATTTCACCTTTCCCCTCGTAGTTTACAGCTAAAATAGAATTAATATGCTCATACTTCTTATACTTGAACGGGTGTTTTTTCAGGAAGTTTATATCTAAATTTTGGGAGTAAAAATCCCATATACGCTCATCTTCAGATCCTAAAAACCACAATGAAACTCCTGCAGCATTATAATCCTGAGCTGTTCTGATAATATTAAATGTGCCGGCGGCATCATTGCAATGCGCTTCGTGTTGTACACCATTATCATCAAAATAATAAAGCGCCAGATCGGAATTTTCAAAATTAAAATAGACGGGTTCGTTATGCTCTTTGGCCAGTGAAATTAAACCCTGATAGGTAATTCGCGTTCCGGGTTCACCTTTTTGCCAATCAAAACCGTAGGATGCAACACATAGAATAACTTTCTCCGAAGGAACTTCCCTCATGGCGGCATCAATAGATTTTTCTACAAAGTTTAGAGAAGAAATACTTCCGGGAGGATCATCCGGCGAATGCTCATTGTACGCCATCAGGAATATGAAATCATAATATTGTGCTACATCTTTATAAGTCACTCCTTCATCCGTCGGGTTGATATCAACGGTTGTAATATACCCATCGGCATGTAATGTGGTAGAAAGTTCTTTAGAAAATTGAAGGAAGTAAGGATGTGCCTGTTGAGGAAGACTTTCCAAATCAATGTTAATTCCCTGGAAGTCATTTTTTTCCAATAAATTCTTTATTCGGGAGATAAGAGTTTTCCTGGCTTTAGGATTCTTCAGCATTACATAGGTACTGTCACCATTCCATCGCTTGTTGAAAAAGTTACTTAACATTGGTACTACAGCCACTTTGTGATTCTGAATAAAATCCAGTGTTTCATCCTCTATTTTTACATCAAGATTTCCTTTTGTGTCTTTTTCAAAAACCCACTCAGGTAAAACCATGTTTAGCTGATGAATATTTCTTCGGAGGGATATAGATGAATTTGGATCCCAATTGACGTAAAATCCTGCACGAACCGGTAGATACTTAGCTGCTTCAGGTGTATGAACACTATGTAGGTTATTTTTGAAGCTCCTCTTATGTTTTTTTCGGTAACGTTCCAGATGGTTCACAAAAGCTATTTGTTCTGCCTTTGATATATAAGCTTTAGATTTATCTTCGTTAAGATTAGGCAATTTTTTAGCATTATAAGTCAATACCTTTAAATCGTAATTACGTTTATGCAGTAACGAAATGCCCACCGAGGCAACAATTACAATTAAGAAAACAACTAAAATGCGTACAAACCAAATGAAACTCTTCCATCGAGTTGATGAATTTGTTTGGAAAACTTGCTTTTGCATATCGAAATGATTTTAATTTAGATAAATAAAAATCTGATTTATAATAATTTGTAAATCCGTGAGCTGTAAAATGTATTATTTGCGCTCTAATAATACTACGTTTTCAACATGGTGTGTATGTGGAAACATATCAACAGGTTGAATAGCTGTTACCTTGTACTGACAATCCAGTAAAGACAAATCTCGTGCCTGAGTTGCAGGATTGCAGCTAACATAAACTATTCGCTCAGGAGCTGCAAAAAGGATGGCGTTAATTACATCTTCATGCATTCCTGCGCGGGGCGGATCGGTAATAATAACATTCGGCTTACCGTGTTCTTCAATGAAAGCTGCATTTAAAATGTCTTTCATGTCGCCAGCATAAAAAAGCGTATTGCTTATGTTATTTATTTCAGAATTAACGAAGGCATCTTCTATGGCTTCAGGAACGTATTCAATGCCAATGACCTGCTTAGCTTGATGGGCAATAAAATTTGCAATGGTGCCGGTGCCTGTGTAAAGATCGTAGACCAACTCGTTTCCGGTAAGCTGAGCAAAATTACGAGTTATTTTGTATAATTCATAAGCCTGATCTGAGTTTGTTTGGTAAAATGATTTAGGGCCGATTTTAAACTTCAGTCCTTCCATTTCTTCGTAAATACATTCATTACCCTTATAAACAATAACTTCCTGATCGGTAATCGTGTCATTTGCTTTAGAATTGATAATGTATAATAAAGAAGTTATCTCAGGAAATGTGTTTGCAATATATTGTAAAAGCAAATCCTGTTCTTCTTTGTCTTCATAGAAGAACACCATGATGAGCATTAGTTCACCGGTAGATGTGGTGCGAACCATCATCGTACGTAGAAATCCTTCTTGATTGCGCAAGTCAAAAAAAGTCAGCTTATGTTCCAGAGCATAGTTGCGGATTTCATTGCGAAGCCGATTTGAAATATCATTTTGTAACCAGCATTTGTTGATATCCAATACTTTGTCGAATTGCCCGGGAATGTGGAATCCAACAGCATTCATGGTGTCGAAAATTTTCCCTTCTGCAATTTCTTCGTTAGTGCGCCAACGTTTGTTGGAGAACGTAAATTCCAGTTTATTGCGGTAAAATTCGGTTTTGGCAGAACCTAAAATAGGTGATACAGTAGGAATGTTAATTTTACCGATTCGTGTAAGATTATCAACAACTTGTTTTTGTTTGTAATTTATTTGTTCCAGGTAAGGCAGAATTTGCCATTTACAACCTCCACAAATTCCATAATGTTCGCAGACAGCACTGATTCGCTTTTCGGCAAAACTATGAAAATGTATGGCACGCGCTTCCATGAAATGGCTTTTTTTGCGAGTTACCTGTAAGTCAACGATATCACCGGGGACAACAAATGGAACAAATACTACAACGTCATTTATCTTGGCTATTGCTTTACCTTCGGCGGCAATATCTGTGATAGTTATTTTTTCAAAGATGGGAAGTGGCTTTTTATTTTTGGCCATAAAAGTAGAGCACTTTAAATTATTTCAGGGTGCGAAATTAGCTATTTTTATTGATATAGCAAGAAATATATCTGTTTCTTTAATACAATATTAAACTTTGCACATTGTGATTAGTATTGATAATTAATTTGTTATAGATATAGGGTGCGTTTGAGATTATGCATTATTTATAATAATGAATGGTGTACTATGTTTTTTTAATACTCTACACTTCAATGCAAAATAAGTCTTAATTTTCTCAAAACGATTACAAACAATAAAAAGTCAAATTTATTGTGTATGCCATAAGGTAATTATAACTTATTATGAGAAATATAGTTAAATCATCTTGGTCGATAGGTTAAAGATGTATTGACTTTTTATTTATGTGTTCTTAACTTGTGCACAATTCCAAGATTATAGATGCCTTTGTTTTCTGTATTTGTTCAATGTTTTGATAATTTTTGAAAGACCTTATCAGATAAATATAGTTAAATTTGATTGTTGCTACATACTAATTTATGTTTGTATATTCAAAACCCTTTGCCTATTTTTGTAGCATAAAATAGAGATTTTATGTAGCAAAAAATCTAATTATGGACATCTAAAGTTGAAAAATAACAAAAATACACATAAGATAACGCTAAACTGGAATTATTAATAGAGTGCTTAATTTCTTACCTAAAAGGAATAGCACAAAGGGAACTGAGATTGTTTTAATAGTAACTTATAGGTTGCTATGGACAATGCTAAAGATCGGAGATTAATTTAAAAGATGAGAACCGATACAGAATGGGGTGCCTATGAAAAGAAAATTACTACTTCAAATTATTTATTTATTTGTTTTTGTTTTTAGTTCCTTTCCCGAAGGAACCAAATCTGCTTCGCCCAATGCTTCCACAATCACCGGGATTATTAGCGGTGATGATATATCAAGTGGTTCTTACTATAATTGTCCACCCGATAACCGATTGAAATTTTTTATAAATGATGCGGCAAATGAAAATCTATACTTTGGTTTTGATTGTCGTGACTATCAAAATACTGGCGTTCCAGGTAGACAATCAAATGTTTATTATAGAATAATGCGTCCTGATGGTACTGAAGCTCAGCGAGGTCCATGGAGTTCAACAGTTGGCGCTGCAGGAACAATAGATGGGTACACAAAAGCTGTAAATGGTCCGAATATCGGTAGTGTAACTACCGGTTATGTACCAATAGTGTTTCATCCTACAGTAAATGGAGAGTATTGGATAGAAATTTATCGGAGTAACGATATTTTACACAATGGATTAACTCCACAGGCTGGTGCTGCTCGAACTTTCTGCCCTTTATTTGATTTGACTGTAGCAAAAAATTCGGGTTCTTATGATAAAATAGATGGAAGGGTTTATTGTACTAAATGGGGTTTCGCAGCAGCAGATGCAAATTATACAGTTGGTATTTATTCATCATCGCAACCAACTATTTATGCGCATACTACAGATCAATCAATAGTAAAACTGGCTTTTCAGACTGGTTTTGAGCCAATTGCATGGAATATAGCTGTTAATAAATTTGGTGTATCTTCGGCGAGTACGTATGATGTAACTAGGGTGTCAAGAAATGACGCAGTTGCACCAAGTCTGTCTGGCGGATATAATGTATTTTTGAATATACCTGATCCAGATGTTTTTCCCGTTGGCTCAGCACCAACAAGTCCAAATTTTGCCACTCCAGCAATAACCGGTTGTGGTCCATTTGTAATTCACTATTACCTGCCCGAACCAGGAGATGTCAAACTGGTTTTAAACTTAAATGGTATGCCTGGTTATCAGGATGGTACATCCGATAGAGTGTTAGAGGCATTCGATGTTTCTGCTGGGGATAATATAATAGTTTGGGATGGAAAGGATGGGTTAGGGGCAACAGTAGCTAATGGAACTAATGTAAAACTGACAGTAATCAACCAAAAAGGTAGATTTAATATTCCGCTATACGATGTTGAAATCGCGAAAAATGGAATATTGGTTTCCTCAATAGCTCCTGTTTCCATACCAAATACAACAGTATTTTGGGATGATTCTCAATTGACTAATGTTACAGGTAAAGCTGCTAATAGCAACAATACTACCGGAGCGGGAATAAACAATTCTTTTTTGGGTAGTGTGTCACCTGCTCACGCATGGAATGGCAATGGCAATCCTACTCAAATGCTTCCTGCTCCTGCAGTTGGAGGTAATGCCACGGATAATTCTCAGGATAATGATTTTGGTAATGTAAGAACAATAAATACCTGGGGGTGGGCGGCGACTGCTTCAAGCAGTGAGCTGAGCTTAATTTTGGGTTGTGCCGATTTAAGAATCACAAAGTCTGTTGATAACCCTACGCCTAATGTAGGCTCTAATGTAACCTTTACTGTTGCAGCCATTAATGATGGGCCGGCACCAGATGCGGCCGTTGTGGTTACAGATTTATTGCCTTCTGGATATTCATTTGTGAGCGCAACAGCTTCTAAAGGAAGTTATGTTAACACGACAGGAGTTTGGACTGTTGGAAATATTGCAAGTGGCTCAAGCGAAACTTTACAGATTGTTGCAACTGTGAATTCCACCGGCTTATATGCCAACACAGCAAGTATTACCGGAGGGCAGGAAGATCCTAACCTGGCGAATAATAGCGTGACAAATACTCCTGTGCCAGTTCCTGTAACTGACTTGTCAATCGTAAAATCTGCTCCGGCTACTGTGATTGCAGGGCAAGGGTTGATATATACCCTCACTGTAACCAATAATGGACCTTCTGTTATTACATCTGCTAATCAGTTTAAAGTTACTGACGTTTTGCCTGCAGGATTTACAGCTTCAAGCTATACCGCTAGTTCAGGTACCTATACATCGGGTTCCGGGCTTTGGACAGGAGCTTCTATTCCATGTGGTGGAACAGTAACACTCACTATTGCAGGGAATGTGAGTGGAAGTGCGACCGGAAGTCTTAGTAATACGGCAACTGTGGAAGTACCTTCCGGTTTTGTTGATCCGACGCCAGCTAATAATACAAGTAATCCGGCTTTAACAACGGTGAATAGAGAGATTGACATGTCAATTTCTAAAACTGCTGCACCTACAGTAATAGCTGGAAATTCGTTAACTTATATTGTCACAGTCACGAATAATGGTCCTTCAACTATTATACCTACGGATCATTTTACGATAACCGATGTGTTGCCAGGTGGTTTTACTGCTACATCTTTTACGCCGGGTTCAGGAACTTATGTTTCAGGTAGTGGAGATTGGACAGGTGTTACTTTGGCTAATGGTCAAAGTGTGACATTAACGATAACAGGTACAGTGAGCGGTAACGCCACAGGAAGCCTCACTAATATAGCCAGTGTAACTGTGCCAACAGGAGTAACAGACCCTAGCCCGGGCAATAACACATCTACTACAGTAACAACAACCATAAACAGGCAGGCAGATCTTTGTATATCCAAGAGCGCTCCGGCATCGGTAGTGGCGGGCGAAGGGCTGAGTTATATAATAACTGTGACTAATAATGGTCCATCCACAATTTTACCAGCTGATGAGTTTACAGTTTCTGATGCTTTGCCTGGCGGATTTACAGCTACGAGTTATACTCCCAGTCAGGGAACGTATACCGTAGGAACCGGAGCGTGGAGCGGAGTTACCATGTCGACCGGTCAGAGTGTGACGCTTATCATTGGAGGAACAGTGAACGGAAATGCTACCGGAAGTCTGAATAATATTGCCAGCGTAACTGCACCTTCGGGTGTAACTGATCCAACGGGAGCTAATAACACGTCATCCACTGCTACTACCACTATTGTTCGTCATGCAGATCTTTCTATCACAAAAAGTGCTCCGGCGTTGGTTGTTGCCGGTGGAGCTTTGACTTATACCATAACCGTCACCAATAATGGTTCATCTTCTATTATTCCAAGCGATCAGTTTACAATAACCGATATTCTACCTGTCAACTATACAGCTACCAGTTTTACTCCAAGTGCAGGAAGTTATGTTTCCGGTTCAGGTGTGTGGACTGGCGTAACATTGCCTGGTGGAAGTTCTGTGACACTAACTATTGCCGGGACCGTCAATGCAAGTGCGACAGGCAGTTTAAGTAATAGCGCAAGCGTAACTGCACCGGCTGGAGTAACTGATCCGGTTCCCGGAAATAATACGAGTGCTTCAGCTGTTACCACTATTGATAGTTCAACAGATCTTTCGATAACCAAAAGTTCGATGGCTTCTGTTATTGCCGGACAATCGTTAAACTACACTATTACAGTTACAAATAATGGTCCATCCACTATATTGCCGGGTCATCATTTTACAGTGACAGATATTCTTCCTTCCGGATTTACAGCAACTACATATACACCCGGTGCTGGAACATACACATCCGGTACGGGCGACTGGACTGGAGTAACTATGTCGGGCGGACAAAGTGTAACTCTAACCATAGGCGGAACAGTGAATGGTAGCACTACTGGAAGCTTAAGTAATACTGCAAGTGTCTCGGTGCCAACAGGATTTACTGATCCGACTCCGGGTAATAATACATCTTCTACAGTTACTACCACAATAAACAGGCAATCGGATTTATCTATATCCAAAAGCGCTCCGGCATCGGTGGTGGCTGGCGAAGGGCTGAGTTATACAATAACTGTTACTAATAATGGTCCAACCACAATTTTACCAGCTGATGAGTTTACAGTTTCTGATGCTTTGCCTGGCGGATTTACAGCTACGAGTTATACTCCGAGTCAGGGAACGTATACCGCAGGAACCGGAGCGTGGAGCGGAGTTACCATGTCGACCGGTCAAAGTGTGACGCTTATCATTGTTGGAACAGTAAATGGAAATGTTACAGGAAGCCTTAGTAATACTGCCAGTGTAACTGCACCTTCAGGTGTAACCGATCCTACAGGAGTTAATAATACATCATCTACTGTTACTACCAGCATCGTTCGTCAGGCAGATCTTTCTATTACAAAAAGTGCTCCTGCGTCGGTTGTTGCCGGTGGAGCTTTGACTTATACTATAACTGTCACAAATAATGGTTCATCTTCCATAATTCCAAGTGATCAGTTTACAGTAACCGATATTCTTCCTGCAAACTTTACAGCTACTGGTTTTACTCCGAGTGTAGGAAGTTATATTTCAGGAACAGGTGTGTGGTCAGGTGTGTCACTCCCTAAATCGGGAAGTGTCGTGTTGACTATTTCAGGAACCGTCAATGCAAGTGCGACAGGTAGCTTAAGTAATAGTGCAAGCGTAACTGCACCGACTGGAGTTACTGATCCGGTACCCGGAAATAATGCGAGTGCTTCAGTTGTTACAACAATTGATAATTTAGCCGATTTAGCAATAACCAAGAGTGCCTCCGCGGCTTCAATTATTGCCGGACAAGCATTAAGTTACACCATAACTGTTACAAATAATGGACCATCTACGATATTGTCCGGTCATCATTTTACTGTAACTGATGTTTTACCTGCAGGATATAATGCTACAGCCTATATTCCCAGTGCAGGAACCTATACACCCGGTACGGGCGACTGGACGGGTGTAACTTTGCTTATGGGTCAAAGCGTATCGCTTATCATTGGAGGAAATGTAAGCGGGAGTGCTACCGGAAGCATAAGTAATACAGCAACAGTTTCAGTACCAACAGGTTTTTCGGATCCAACGCCTGCAAACAATACTGCTACATCGGGTACAACCACAATTAATAAAAAGGCTGACCTATCTATTTCAAAATCTGCACCAGCTTCAATTGCGGCCGGTAAAAACTTAAGTTATATTATTACTGTCACAAATAACGGACCTTCTTCTATAACCCCAAGCGATTTGTTCACAGTGATAGACGATTTGCCGGGTGGATTTACAGCTACAACTTACACTCCCAGTGCAGGGACTTATGATTATTCAACCGGAGCGTGGACAGGTGTAAGCCTACTTAGTGGTGGTAACGTAACCCTTACGATTGATGGAAAGGTAAATGCAGGAATATCAGGAACATTAGATAATTCTGCCTATATAATTTCACCTGCAGGAATTCCTGATCCGGATAATTCAAACAACACAGCCAATGTGAGTACTGCTACCTTTAAGCAAACGGATTTATTAATTACAAAAGTAATTGATACCCCAAATCCGACGATAGGTAGTACCGTCACATTTACAATCACGGCTAAAAACAATGGGCCGAGCAACGCAACCGGAGTAAATGTCAATGAACTATTGCCAACGGGTTATGCATTAAATTCAATTTCTTATTCAAAAGGTTCATGGAGTGAACCTACATGGAATATTGGTACCCTGGCTAGCGGAGTTTCAGAAACAATGACAATCAATGCCACCGTAAACGTCTCAGGGGTATATGCCAATACAGCAACAATATCTGGATCACAGTCAGATACGGACTTAAGCAATAACAGTTCAACTGCCACTGCCGAGCCAAAGCCGATTATTAGTATCACAAATACTTCTGCAAGTGAAGGAAATTTGGAAGTCTTTACTGTCGGATTAAGTTTGCCAAGCTCAACTCCGGTGATTATAACCCCTGCTTTTTCGGGTGTAACGGCCACTGTCGGGACAGATACCGGAACGCCAATTCAATATACAACCGATGGTGGTAGCAATTGGATAACATGGCTAAGTGGCAATATCAGCATTCCGGCTGGAGTAACTACTATGCAGATTAGAATCCCGACAATTGATGATAATATAGCTGAACCAACTGAGACATTTACATTGACAACTTCGGTAATTAGTGGTAATACTACAAATAACAATGTAACAGGTGTAGGAACTATCACCGATAACGATGCTACAACATTGAATATGACCAGTTTCGCTGTAACGGAAACGGATGGATCACAAACCCGTAATTTTGTAGCTACATTGGATAAAGCTGCTGAAAAAGATATTGTATTGAGCTTTAGCACATCCAATGGAACAGCATTGTCAGGTAGCGATTATACCGCTCAAACTGCTCA
>Ga0302170_10000134_pt1 | contig 28252 bp, 18 predicted proteins | sample I_Fen_N2_1_FD_193492 | JGI IMG/M metagenome (GOLD analysis project Ga0302170, IMG submission 193492) | Peat permafrost microbial communities from Stordalen Mire near Abisko, Sweden - I_Fen_N2_1 | ecosystem: Environmental > Terrestrial > Soil > Wetlands > Permafrost | place: Sweden: Abisko...
ACAGCTACCGTGACCGTAACTGTCACTGCTGTGAACGATGCTCCACAGGCCACAAACGATTCAAAAATTACTAACGAAGATACTCCAACCACAATATCTGTGTTGAGTAATGATACTGATGTGGATGTTGATGCATTGACAGTAATAACTACTACAAGTCCTTCGCATGGAAATGCTGTTGTAAATGCAGATGGAACTATAACTTACACTCCAACTGCTAATTTCCACGGTTCTGATACATTTGATTATACCATTAGTGATGGAAACGGTGGAACTAGTATTGCCACTGTGACTATAACTGTCGCTAGTGTAAACAATACACCTTTAGCCGCTAATGATGTAGCTACAACTAATGAAGATGTTCCAATGACCATTACGGTATTGAGTAATGATACCGATGGTGATGGTGATGTTTTAAGTGTAATTGGAGTTACGCCACCATTAAATGGAGGAGCAGTTGTAAATATAAATGGAACCATCACTTATACTCCAAATCCAAATTTCAACGGTACAGATACATTTAAATATAAGGTTACTGATGGTAATGGAGGAACTAGTACCGCTACTGTAACCATAATCGTAAATAGTGTAAACGATGCGCCTACGACTGTAAATGATATTGGTTCTACTGACGAAGATATTCCTGTTCTTATTGCTGTATTGAGTAATGATACTGATGTGGATAGCGATACTTTATCTGTGACAGCAACGACTGCACCTTCGCATGGTACTGTGATAGTAAAATCTGAAGGAACCATTATTTATACTCCAAATCCAAATTTCAATGGAACTGATGCATTTGATTATTCTGTAAGTGATGGTAATGGAGGTGTAAGTACAGCTACAGTAAGCATAACTGTGAATAGTGTAAACGATGCTCCTTTAGCTGTAACTGACGCAATTACTACTAATGAAGATACTCCTGTAATTATAAATGCTTTGACCAATGATATTGATGTTGATGGAGATCCTTTGAGTGTGGTTAGTATAACTAATCCATTGCATGGAACTGCTGTAGTAAATACGGATGGCACTATTACCTATATCCCTGAAGCAAACTTCAACGGGACAGATGCCTTTGACTATACTATTACTGACGGTAATGGTGCTAGTAGTACTGCAACTGTAAATTTAGTTGTGAACAGTGTGAATGATAATCCTTTGGCAATAAACGATGCCGGGTCAATTGAAGAAAATAATCAAATTGGACTTCCAGTGTTGAACAATGATACAGATCCGGAAGGTGATATTTTGACTGTAATCAAAACAACAAAGCCAGCCAATGGAGAGCTGACTGTTAATACTAATGGTACAATAATCTATGTTCCAAATGCTGATTTCCATGGAATTGACACATTTAATTATACTGTTAGTGATGGTAATGGAGGACAGAGTACTGCTGTAGTTTCTATAAATGTTTTCAAAGTAAATAGAGCTCCAGTAGCTAAAAACGATTCGAGAAGCACAAAAGTGAATACTCCGGTTGTAATTTTGGTATTGGGCAATGATGTAGATCTAGATGGTGATGCTTTAACTATAACAGAATCGACAGCACCAGCAAATGGTAATATTTTTGTTAATTCAGACGGAACTATCACTTATACTCCAAATGCTGGATTTAGTGGAACAGATAGCTTCTATTATACTATCACCGATGGTTATGCGGTTAGCACTGCCAAGGTAACGGTAACTATAGATGTGACGACAATACTACTTCCTAAAGTATGGAAGAAAACCAGCAAGCCTGAGTTAAATAGCGATGGGTCATTTAGTTGGACATATACTATTACAGTTTATAATGATACCAATCATGATATAGTTTCTGCTCAAGTAGTTGATGATTTGGATGGTGTTTTTAAAGATGTAGGCTGTACTTATCAAGTAACAAGTATTGTCGCATATGGCACTCTTTGGGCCAATGGATTATATAATGGTTCAGGCGTTTCTGAAATGCTCATAAGCGATAGTAGCTATGTTAAAGCTGGCAGTATGAACTCAATAGTAATGACGGTGAAAGTTGATAGTCATAATTATGTTGGCAATATCTTTAACCAGGCAAGTTTTTCAGGACTTATTCATGGTATTAACTATCCTTTTTCCAATATTCTTTCAGACGATGTTAGTTTTAACGGATTAAATGATAAAACAGTTACGATTATCTCTGATGTTATGTTAATTATTCCAGAAGGGTTTTCACCAAACGATGATAACTTCAATCAAACATTTGTAATCAAACATGCGGACTATAGCCAACTAAATATGATGGTTTATAATCGTTGGGGTAATCTTGTTTATAAAAGTTCTGATTACCATGGAGAGTGGGATGGTAAAGGTACCGGTAACTTCTTAGGTAAAGATTTACCAACAGGAACGTACTATTGCGTTTATAAGTTAATTAATAGAACTACTGGCGAAATTATGACTACTGGTGTTAAGTTTATAACGCTTGGTAGATAAAAGAGAGGGCTCTGACTTAAACATTCAGCTAAAATGGATTGTAGTGATTGGATAGTAAAGCCGATGGAGCTACAATAATTGAATGGTAAAACAGTACTAACAAATTGAAACTACAAACAATGAAACAAACAATTATTTCAAATTTGTTGACAAGACTGAAAAAGAATATAATTCAGTTCTTCTTTTGTGTTTATTGTCTGTTATTTAGCACAGCACTAAAAGCTCAACAGGAACCAATGTATTCGCAATACATGTTCAATATGATGCAAATAAATCCGGCCTATGCGGGTAATCGGGCAGTGAATAATATTACTACTTTGTATCGTAGGCAATGGGTAGGTGTAAAGGGAGCTCCCACCACAGCATCACTGTCATGGGATGCCCGCACTTTGGAAACTAATATTGGTTACGGACTTCAGATTTACAATGATAATATTGGAATTGAATCTACAACAGGATTCCAAGCCTTTTATTCGTATCGAATTCCGTTCGAAAGAGCATCTTTGTCTCTGGGAGTAAGTGCTGGTGTTATAAGCTACTATGCTGGATTAAGAGATGTTGTAACAGTAGATGTCGACCCATGGTTTAGCGAAAACGTAAACACCTTGCTTCCCTCAGTAGGAGTCGGTGCTTTGTACGCATCAGATTACTGGTACATTGGTTTTTCTATTCCAGCTTTATTGAATACTAAAATTAGTTCACAAAACTATCAAATCACTACAGGTGCCAATAATCATTACTTTTTGACAGGTGGATATGTTTTTCAGGTTTCGGAATCAACAATATTAAAACCATCAACAATGTTAAAAGTTGTCAAGGGTTCACCTTTTGAATACGACTTGAATTTGAATGTTTGGATTCAGAATAAAGTAGGGCTGGGACTAAGTTATAGAACAGGGGATGCGCTTGTAGGTTTGTTCGAACTTCAAATTACACCTGAAATAGGACTCGGCTATGCGTACGATTATACATTATCTCGTTTAAACGCATTTAGTAAAGGTACACATGAACTAATGCTCAGATACGAATTGACAAGTAAACGCAATAAACGAGTTTTCTCTCCTCGTTATTTTTAATTTTATGTGATTTATAAAATATGTATTTGGAATATTTACACATTAAACAACTAATCTATGAAAGTCATAAAAGTAAAATGGCCTTGCGTTGTACTTTGCATCGTCCTTATAAATTCAAGTATTGTTGCGGAACGGGTAAATAAAGCGATTAAACCCGTTGTGAATTTGACGCTTGTAAAGGCTGATATTGCTTATCAAGATGGTGGATTTGCTATTGCGGCTAATTATTATGTTAATTATTTGAAAAACAATATGGATCCTCAGAATGCTGTTGGTCTTAAATTGGCCGATTGTTATTGGCAAATGTGGGACAATAAGAAAGCTTTTCAAGTGTATAAATCGATGTACCCAAATAAAGATAGTAATGCCAGTAAGAAAATTAAAAATAGAATCGCAGAATTGTATGTGCGTAACAACCAATACAAAGAAGCATCTGAATGGCTTCAAGGTATTGATAGTTTGAGTTATAAAACTGTGATGTATAGTGATGCCCGGCTCATTAATAGCTTGAAAAAAGATTCTTTGAATTGGACTGTTAGACTTTCAATAATCAATTCAGATTACAGAGATTTTTCGCCAGTGTTAACTAATAATGTGTTGGTTTTTAGTAGTAATAAACCGAGTTCGCCTAAATCAAAAGGATTTGCGTGGGATGGGAATAGTTTTTCTCATTTGTGGCAGCTTCCCATTGCTGCAATTCAAGCAGTTCAGGGTGATAAAACAACTCATGTTGCAACTAAAAATAATAAAATAACAAGTGGAAGACGGCTAGCTGGGGTGTACGAATGTGGAAGTAATACGCCGTCAGTTAATGCAATTCGTGCATTGACGCGACAAGAATTCATTTTTAGCAAATCTACGCACATAGGAACACTTGTAAAAGGGCTTGAAAGGTTGAAATTTAATGTGAGTTCTATGTCTATTGATAAATATAATCATGCGTATTTTTCTTCAAACTACAATGAGCCTGATAGGAAAGGTGTTAATAGAATTTGCATTATGGAAGGAGATTATTCAGCAAGCGGAATTAAAAATATAAATAAAATGCCTCTTGGAGACATAAATTCATATTCAGTGATGCACCCGACAATAAATTGGGAAGGTACACTTTTGGTATTTAGTAGTGATATGCCAAACGGAAAAGGTGGATACGATTTGTATTATATCTCCCGAACGGATTCTTTGCATATGTGGAGTCCTATAAAAATGTTTGATAAAAACGTTAATACCATGGGAGCTGAAGTATTTCCAACAATAACCAGAGACGGATATTTATATTTTAGTAGTGATGCACAGCAAGGATTAGGTGGATTGGATATTTATAAAATTCGATTATCTGATGCGATAAAAGGTACTGGCCAAGTAGAACATATAAGTTATCCAATCAACAGTTCGGCAGATGATTTTGGTTGGACGCAAGATAGTATAGGTACAATGGGTTTTTTTACTTCGGATAGGTACAACGATAATGACAATATCTATCACTTTAATTATAGTCCACCAAAACGAATTTTAGAATACACTATCGGTGGATATGTAAAAGAGAAAGAGTCTTTTATGCCGTTGGAAGGCTCAAAAGTATTTATGTATAACATTGACGATAATAGTGTATCGGTCGCTAAAACAGGCAAAGATGGAAAATATCAGTTTTCAGTTCATCCAAACAGTAAAGTGATAATTAAAGCGGTAGACAAATCACATACAAGTGATTGCTTGTATGAAATCATTGTTGTTGAAAAACAAATCAAAGATACAACCCTGAAAGTATCACGTAATTTAATGCTTTGTAAGTTGAGTGTAGGTGCTGTTTGGAAATTAAATAACATTAGGTATGATTTTGATAAATCTAATATACGTTCGGATGCAACTCCATCTTTAGATAGTCTTGTCGCATTTTTGAAAATGTACCCTATTAATGTGGAGTTAGGATCGCACACTGATTCTCGTGGCTCGTTTGCATACAACGAAAGACTTTCTCAACAACGAGCTAATTCGGCAGTTGCTTACATTGTGAGAAAAGGGATTAGTCCTTCTAGAATATCAGCAAAGGGATATGGAGAATCCAGATTGTTGAATAAATGTGCAGATGGAGTAAAGTGTGATGAGGCTGAACATCAGGTTAATAGACGAACTGAAGTAAAAATAACTTCACTTGCTACCTCGCAAAAGATACATGATAGTGTAGATGCTGATAAATTTGAATTTGGAAAGAAAGTGGATCGAAGCATGCTACCAAATGGTTTTTTTGACGAGTGTGATGATTCGGTGAATTATCAACCGACTCAATCTCAAAAGACTCAGAATAAAAAATAATCAGCACTCAATCTAGTTCTAATAACTAACAACATAGCAATATACTGCTTTCGATAATAGACAAATTAAGTAGATGTTTACGCTAAAAATGTACAATTTGCGTATTAAACAAATTACCATTATTTTATTTAACAACAAAAAGAATGTTTATGTATAAATATCTTTCAATAACGAGAAATGAGCAGGAAATGATGGTGATGATGAGGTCATTACCCGTTTCTACGATTGTGTTCGACCAAAATGGCAAAATTATAGATATAAATCAACCGGCTTTGAATTTTTTTAAAATAAAATCAATTGAAGACTATGCAATTAAAAAATGGGAGGTATTGAATAATCGCAATTTAATTCTTTCAATCATAAAAGAGTTAAAGTGTGGAAAGGTAGTTATAGAAAAAAATCAGTTACTAAAATGCCCAGATTGCAATGTTAAGGATATTAAGTTTTGTGCTTCTATGCTGAGTGGTCAAAAAACAGTATTTATATTCCAATTTATGATTGTCTCAAATTCAAAAGTTTCGTTTGAAGAACTACTAAGCCATACTGTCCATCAACCGAATCAAAACTTAGGTATAATACCTAAGGGTAATAGAGAAATTCTACAAATGTTTGAAGATAGAAGTATTAAACGAGCAATATTTAAACGATATTTGAATGAGGAGGTTATTCTGGCAATTTCAAGAAAGTATCCGACTCTTTCAAATAGGGAAGTTATAATTTGTGGGCTAGTCTCTCTAAATATGTCTACAGTTGAAATGGCTATTGTTACGAACAAAAGAGTTAGTAATGTCCATTCTATAATATTTAAATTGCGAAAAAAATTCAGTATTAACTCTCGACGAGAATTATATCTAAAGTTAATTGCTGAAAATTCCCGAATCTGAATGCTGAGTTTTCAATTGCGCTAGTACGAGAGTTGATTATTTTCATATAAAAATGAATGAAATTAACGGCCCCGTAATGAAAGGTAAAATGAGCTAATGTACCTGCTGTTCATGAAGTAAATTGATAAACTCCATTATTGCCGAGATAAATTGAAAAAACAACATCTCCCTAAAAACTAAATACATATGAAAATGGATAAATTACGATTAAGACGTGCACTGTTTCTCGTTGTTGCTATTTCTTTACATGGGTTATTATTGGCACAAACTAAGAAAATCACTGGCGTGGTTAAAGATGTCGAAGGTGAGGCTATTATTGGTGTTGCAATCACTGTTAAAGGAATGCCTTTGGGTACTATAACAAAATTTGATGGAACTTTTAGTCTTGAAATTCCTGTAGACACAAAATTCTTAGAATTTGCCTATTTAGGATTGCAGAAACAAACGATAACGATTAGTAGTAACTTTATAATGGTTACTATGATAGAGGATGCAAAAGTTCTTGATGATTTAGTTATCGTTGGATATGGTGCAGTTAAAAAGACTGATTTTACGGGTTCAGTTTCAATGGTGAATTCAAATAAAATTACTGAAAGAGGTTCTTTGAATGTGTTAAGTTCCCTTCAGGGGCTAGCTCCAGGCGTTCAGGTTCAACAAAACTCTTCGGGTGTAGGGGCAACATTTGACATAGTAGTGCGTGGACAAAATTCTATTTCAGGAAGTAGTGCTCCTCTTTATGTTGTTGATGGAGTAATCGTTGCCAACATCGATTTTTTAGTTCCACAAGCAATTGATAGAATTGATATATTAAAAGATGCATCTTCTACTTCTATTTGGGGGGCGCGTGGATCACATGGCGTTGTTAACATTCAGACGAAGTCGGGGAAAACTGTTCAACAATTATTAACGACAGCTATATCGTATGATGCCTATTATGGGGTTACAAACACTACACGTTTGCCACACTTAATGAATTCGAAAGAATGGATGAAATATAGAGGATTAAACTATCAATATACTTCTGATACAAACAACGATGGAGTATTGGAATTTTCCACTTCGGATATGGGAAATATTTGGTTAGGAGGTGCACAATTAAATAATTTAAATGATGGCAAAGGCCTTCAACCTATATATCCTAATGGTACATGGGGTGGTAGCCAATTTTTGCTTAATCGTTATTTGGATAATTCAACTACTGACTGGACGGGCTTGGTTACTCAACAAGGCATTCAGCAAAATCATTATGTTAATGTATCTGGCAATACTAAGAAGGTTTCATATGGATTAGGAGTGGGTTATCAGGATGAAAAAGGGGTGTTTGTAAATGACAACTACAAAAGATACAGTTTAAAAGGAAGTGTCACTGCCAATCTTTACTCTAAATGGGTAACAGGATTTTCAATTAACTTAGTATACAGTACACAGGAGTCAGGAAGTGATTATGCGATGTTAAATGCATTTAGGATGAGTCCTATTGTTACGGCTTATACGAATGGACATCTTGATGCTACTTTAAATCATTTAGAGGGAGATATAATTGTTGTACCCGGTAAAACAACAGAGAATGTGAATGATTTGAATGGAAGTCCAATTTATCTAAATTCTATTGGTTCTGGCGGATTAACATCATCCATAAATCCTTTAATTGATTTGGCGAATACATCAAATAATCTGAAAAAAATAACGGGTATAGGAAGTTTCTATTTACAGTATAAGCCATTTAATGGTTTTGATATAAAAACAACTATTTCACCATACATAGCCACTTATCGAAGGGGAATTTATAAGAGCACATTGACTGAAGGAAATTATGATAATCCATTGACAACTGCTGTTGAAAATGATGCTAAAGCAAGCATGGAATACTTTGCTTATTCTAGTTATACCTTAGATAATCAAATGAATTATAAGTTTAAATTGAATGAAAATCATGAGTTTGCCCTAATGGGTTTACAAAGTATTTGTACAGATAATTCAGAAATATATTCAATCAGTACAGCAGGCTATAATAGTAATGATTTATGGTACAACCTAGGTGCGGCTACTAACTCCGTAAATACAAAAGTAGCTAGTGCCTATACGAAATCGATATTATCATCAGTTGCACTCAGAGTTAAGTATTCTTATAAAGGCAAGTACCTTCTTACAGTTACGGATCGTTCTGATGGATCTTCTAAATTAGCAGTAGGTCATAAGTGGAAATCGTTTCCATCGGCCTCTGTTGCGTGGCGTGTCTCCGAGGAATCGTTTATGGCACCGATAAAAGAAATAATTAGTAGTTTGAAAATTCGCGCGAGTTATGGAGTTACAGGTAATAATAATATCAATCCATATCTTACTCAATTACTAGCAAATCAAACTACTCACTATAATTACGGCGCAAATAATGCGATAGGTGTTGCTCCTGGTTCATTAGTTAGTCAAGCGTTAACATGGGAAATAACCAAAGAATTTAACGTGGGTGGTGACTTAGGGTTATGGAATAACCGTGTGGACTTAACTGTTGATGTATACCACCGTTTATCTTCCGGGCTACTTCAAGATCGTACATTACCACTTGAATCAGGTGCAGGAACTATGAAAGATAATTTAGGGTCAGTACTCAATAAAGGTATTGAGATTGGATTAAATGCTAAGATTATTGATGCAAAGGACTTTAAATGGGCTGTGAATGGTTCGATTTCGGCTAATAAAAATGAAATCATGAATTTGTTTGGCAATAGCACTCCCGGATATGTTTTCATAAACAGCAGTACACAAAAATGGATGGTAGGTGAAAGCATTAATTCCATCTATGGTTATGTCTACGATGGTGTTTGGACTGCTGATGGAATTCTTAGTGCAATAGCTAACAAAGATCCACGTGTTGTCAACTCATCGGGAAAAGTGATAGCTCGCGAAGGACAAGCTAAAGTGAAAGATTTTGATGGTAATGGAATTGATGCCAATGACCGCAGAATTCAAGGGCATTCTGACCCAACATGGATTGCTGGTTTGAATACAAATATTTCCTACAAAGGGTTTGATTTTTCGATGAACGTTTACACAGCGCAAGGCATGACGGTATTTTCACCGTTTATAGAAGAATTTACGAACTACAATGATCGCGGTCGACAAAAATTGGCGATGGATTATTATATTCCTGCAGGAACTACAATGGTTGGTGACGATGGATACTTCTATACCCAACAAACTGCATATAACTATCAAGGACGACCAATGGTGTATAGTGATAATGGAACTAAAGCGAATTGTGGTCCCTACTGGCATAGTGCCAGAGAAACAGCAAATGAAATGCCGGGAGCATGGGTAGACGCATCGTATATTAAAGTTAGAAATATCACATTGGGATATACGTTGACTAAACAAATCCTCAAATTTTTAAATGTGACTAATCTTAGACTATATTGCAACGTATTAAACCCTTTTGTATTCACGAAATACAAAGGTTTTGATCCTGAATGGGCGGGTGCTTCAATGGGTAAAGATAATGGACCTTCAACCATAACCTATCAATTTGGAATTAATGTTAAATTGTAATTGTGTTTTATTTAATGAAATTTAATATGAAAAAGATAACTTATGTGTTCACATTTCTAGTTGTGTATTCACTAATGGGCTGTTCCGATTTTTTGTCTGAAACAAATAAATCCAATCCAGATGCTGAGTCTTTCTATAAAACGAATTCTGGCTATGAGTCATTAATCAATTCTTGTTATTCTACATTACGAGATGTGTATGGTGACAATGTTGAAATGTTTGTTGCAGGTACCGATCTTTACAAAGTAGGAAGAGCTGGCTTGGTTTCTCAGGGTTTAGGTAATTATCAGAATCTAACACCTGCTGATAATTCAGTAAAGTTATTTTATCAGGTAGTGTATCAATCAATAAAACGTTGTAACGATGCGATTTATTACGGCGAAGTCAACAAGCAAAGCACTACTCGAATTGCAGAGGCTCGTTTTTTGCGTGCATTTTACTATTTCCATTTAGTACAGCAATTTGGAAATGTGGCTTTGGTAACAGAAAGAATCACTACACCGATTACAGATTATCCGAGAGTGCCAGCGAGTGATGTATATAAATTTATTATTAGTGAAATGAAAACAGCTCTTTTAGATCTTCCGGCAATTGCGGCTAATAGAGTAAACAAACGGGTTGTAAATCATTATTTGTCATTAGTCTATCTTACCAGGGCTTATGAAACGTTTGGTTCTGTCTCCGACCTTCAGTCGGCAGTAGATTATGCAACTGCTACTATTAATAGTCAAGCTCTTTCATTACCGTTTGATGGGAAAACCGGTATTTTTTATCCAGGGAATGAAAAAAATGCTGAAATCATTTTCTCAGTTCAATATAGCACTATATCATTAGCAAGCATAACTACAGGTAATTCACAGGCTTCGTTTTTTGGTTCGTATCTAGGCGGATCGGATGGAGCTGTTAACGATGGTATGCCATATATGAATACGCGATTGAAACCAACTATGAGATTATACAAGCTGTTAAGTGCCGATCCATCCGATAAGCGCTTTGCTGGCACGTTTATGCAAGAACTTTATGGTGTGGTTGCAACAGGAAAGTGCAGCTATTATTCTTATTTCAAAAAGTATGATACGCGCAATGATTTGGAAGTTTTGATGTACTATCCCAAACCGGGCGCGGTTCAGGCAGATGTTGATGCTTGGATAGCAATAAATGCCGCAAAACGTGCTACTACAATTATTAAGTGGTCGGGAACAAATAATTGGGAGAAAAATGATTTAGATAAAGACTTTCCATGTATCAAAAAGTTTTCTGATCCTGATGCTCCCTTTAATCTAACTGGTAGTCGTCGTGACATTTTTCTTGCTCGTTTGGCTGAAACATTTTTAATTCGTGCTGAAGCCTATATTAAGTTGGGTAGCAAACAAACTGAAGCAAAGGACGACATTAACGTAGTGCGTACTCGTGCAGGGGCTTCTTTGATTACGGAAGCAAGTGCAACTATCGATTACATATTGGATGAGCGTGCGCGCGAATTTGCGGGAGAATATAATCGTTGGTATGATTTAAAACGTACCGGGAAATTAGTTCAATATGTTTCTACCTACAATCCGGATGTGCCAAATACATCGAATATGAAGGGAAATGATGGTAACTATAAAATATTACGTCCAATTCCACAAGATGCAATAGGACTAAACGGTGTAACAATAACTCAAAATCCAGGATATTAATCCACTTTAGTTTGAAATTTTATTAATTAATTAGAGTTGATTGATAGCGTTAGGATTTTGCATTAGGCTCTTTTTTTTGAAACTGTAGTATTGGAATATGAATTTTGAAATTGTATCCATATTGAGTGAGTTTATAATGTCACTATCTGTTCTAATCTATTACGTTTTATTTTCTACGGATGGATACTGTTGATGTTGAAAAAATAAAAAATACAATACAAATATGTGCAATTACTTTACCTTTTTAGACGAGTTACAAACAACACTGAGTATATTCAAATCATTGCCAGTCTGCTGTATTGTTCTTAATGAAAATGCAGAACTAATTGATATAAATAAGCCAGCTTCTGATTTATTGAAAATTAAAGATATTGAATGTTATACTAGAAAAGAGCGAAAACTAGAAATGAGTAATCTTTTCAGTAGTATCATTCAGGACATTCTTGCAGGTAAAACAATTTGCAATGAGAAGTTTGAATTTAGATGCGTTGATAATAGTCTTATATATGTCAATCTAAATGTTTCGTTGTTTTGCGAATTTAAAGATGTATTCATATTTCAGTTCACACAAATTACGCTTATTGTATGATTTTTTTTTAAAATATTATCTGAAATATTTTAAAAGTTATCCTTTCAATATGATGTGACGTTTTTTAAGAACCCGTATCTCTGTTTTATATGTTTTCGAACTAATAGGGAACGTGTTTGAAAAATGCGGTTAAATGAAATAAAATACTAGTCAGACACTGAAACAAAAGTAAAATTGATAAATCTACTATGAGTGATACTAAAAAAAACAATGAAGAACTTGTTAATGAATTATGTGAACTAAGGCAATCGAACAGAGATTTGAGATTGTTATATGAGAAAGAAATATTTGAAAAAGAACTAGAACAAAAATATATAAGAGAAAGTGAAGAGAAATATCGATTTATGTTTGACGAAAATCCTTTGCCAAGTTGGATTTATAATCCTGATACCCTTTCATTTATTGAAGTAAATGAGGCTGCTATTAATCATTATGGATATTCAAGGCAGGAGCTCTTATTGATGACCTTAAAAGATATTCACCCATTAGAAGATATTCAGAATCTATTGGAAGATAATAAAATGATAAATAGTCAACAGAATAAAGTTGGTGAATGGAGGCACATAAAGAAATCAGGCGAATTGACATTTGTAGAAATAGCATCGCATTCTGTCATCTTGAAGGGTGTAGTTGTGAAGCACGCTATAATTCATGATATTACCGAACGTAAGCGAACTGAAACTGATCTTTTTGAGTCGGAAATGAACTTTCGGCGTTCAATTTCAGAATCACCAGTGGGTATTCGTATTGTTACTGTTGATAGTAAAACAATTTATGCAAATAGAACCTTTCTTGATATTTATGAACTCAATAATCTGGATGAATATATTAAAAAATCGACTGTAGATTTGTATACTCCAGAAAGTTATAAACAACATCTGGAGAGGAAAAAATCAAGAAATAAAGGACAAGAAGTGTTTGAATATGAGATTAGTTTTAGGTGTAGGAATAATGAAATTCGTCATGTGAAAGTTTCGAGAAAGGAGATTCTATGGGACGGTGCAAAACATTATCAAGTAATAACCGTAAATATAACAGAACAAAGAAATGCTGAGGATGAATTACGAAAACTTTCCAGAGTAGTGGAGCAAAGTCCTAACGCAATATGTATTACTAATCTCGATGGGATAATAGAATATGTTAATCCAAGAGCGATTTCTTTGACAGGTTTTTCTAAGGATGAGTTAGTGGGATCACATACAAGAATATTCAGTTCAAGACAAAAAAAAATAGAAGAATATGCCGTCCTCTGGGAGACTATAAAATCAGGAAATATTTGGAGTGGTGAATTTCTCAATGTGAGAAAAAATGGAGAATTTTATTGGGAATCAGCTATTATTTCTCCAATTTTAGATAATACAGGTAGGGTAACTCATTATTTGTCAATAAAAGAAGATGTTACCGAGAGCAAAAGAATACATCGTGATTTGATTATTGCTAAAGAACAAGTGGAAAAAAGTGAAATTTTTCTGCGTACTTTCATCGAAAATATGCCTTTTGAAATATGGGCATGTAATGTGGATAGGGTAGGAATTCTTGAAAATAAGATGCATTTTGACAATTATGGAACTATTATTGGTAAATCGCTTGAAAATACTAGCGTAGTTTGTGAAAATAACATTCAAGTATGGGAAAGTAATATGGAACGCTTAATGAATGGAGAAGTAATTGATGAAGAATGTGAAGTCAACCAGCAACAAAAAATATTTCAAAAAATTGCTTTCCCAATTTATAAAAAGGAAGAAATTATTGGAATTGCCGGTTTAAATATTAATGTCACAGATCGTAAGCTAGCGGAAAATGCATTAATAAACTCTGAGACACAATTGAAAAAATTTGTGTCGCACCTGCAAAATGTTAGAGACGAAGAAAGGAATGTGTTAGCGCTAGAAATACATGATGATCTAGGACAAATTCTAGTAGCACTAAAAATTGATACTGGTTTGTTGAAACAAAGCCTCATAAAAAATGACACATTTATTTGTCCAGAAAATATCCTACAGAAATTTAATAATCTTGTTGACCTTATTGATAATACGATCAGAACAACTCGAAGAATCATGAATGGGCTAAGATACGAGCAACTAGAGTTGTTAGGTTTAGAGGTTGCAATAAAAGAATATCTCTGTGAATTTGAAAACAGATATCAATTGAAATGTAAATTTGTCAGCACCATATCAAAGCTTGAAATTAATGAACAACAATCCATGGCATGTTTTAGAATACTTCAGGAGGCTCTGACGAATATTGTAAAACATGCTAGAGCAACATTAGTAGAAATTGATCTAACTAATTTTGATGGTAAATTAAGAATGGAAATTGTTGATAATGGAATAGGATTTGATAAAAAAAATAGTGGTAGAAATGATTCATATGGAATGATTGGTATGCAAGAACGTGTTTTTCTGCTGAATGGTGAACTGACTATTTTAAGTAGTGTAGGTCAAGGAACAAGAGTGAGAGTTGAAATGCCGATTTAATTTTAGAGGAACAATATTTCACAATGTATTTGTGTTTGAATGTATTTTAGAGGCAAAGTTCCGAAATGCCAAAGCTAGAATAGAACTTCCGAAATGTCGCAATATATTAATGTGAATTCAAGTATTTCGCCACATTACGAATAGTACCTTGAACGATGGGAATGCAATATGTGTAATGTGTAACGAATCTGGAGTCTATTATGTGCCCTATTGTTTTTGTGTTGATTAAAGAGATTTTAACCCCTGATACATATGAAATGAGCATTAAAAAAATGCTCATTTTGAATGAGATGTATATATTTAAGTGGCTGTTTATTATGCATATGTGGAAATTTTAAAGCAAGCTACGAGAAGTTTTTCGACATGTTGAATTTTTGTTAAAGTGAAATGTGACTTTTATAATTAAATTCGTTGTCCACGTTTAAACGATATTGAATTAATCGCTTTAGATCTAAAGTCAGAATTACTCGTATTAATAATCAATATTGATTATTTTGAATTGTGCCCACTTCGCTAAGTTCAAGAATTGAGCGCTGTGTTTATAATCGTCAAAGATGAAATTTTTTTTTTTATAAAAGAGCTAATCCGCAGAGGTTGTCGAAAAAAAAACAAGTTCAGATAACTGTTTTATCGCCCGCTGTATTCTTTTGTAAATCTGAAAATTAAGTTATTCTTCTAGAATAACCATTGTCAGAACAACAGACTTTTAATTGTAAATAATAATATTTTTATATTTATAGTCAATTGTACTAGTTACAATTGTTATACACTTCTGTGATTTATTCTATATTTTTGTAAAAAGTCAAAGCTCGCCTTATTTGCTACGTTTGGTTGTTTTATTTACTACAATAAATAAGGATTTTTATTTTGTATTAATACTCCATTATGTTGAAAGATGTATTTGCTATTTCTCAATGAAGCAAACATAATGTAAATATAAATATATTCTTTTTTTACTTTATATAATACTATTTACTCGCGATTACTATTAATGAGTGTTCATATTTATGTAAATAGAAAAATCAATGTTTTATATCTTGTTATTGTGCGTTTTTTATTGATTGAATTGCATTATTTTTTATTGTTTTATTTGTCCAATTTGGTATGTTTCTTCTACTTGCTAAAAATATGAGTGTTATCTCAAAAAAGAGTTTAAGAGTCGCTAGTTTCATTATATTTGTATTGAGCACTATCTTATTTGAGATCAGTTCTCTCTTTGTAATGAGGGCAACTTGTGATGACACTACATTTCTTGCCTTTAATATTTTATGGAGCTCACTTATAGTTGCTCAGTTATTTATGGTGATTTTTATATCTCTATATACTAAAGTAATTTATCTAAAGTTTATTTTTTTATTTGCTTTTTTGTCATTAGCTTTGTTTATTTGCGATCTTGTATTTACAAATGGTTTAATAAGAGAAAACATTACCGGGCAAGAATTGAAAATGCAATATTTAGAAGATAATTCTTATCCAATTTTAGTTTTTTCTAATTATGCACTGATTGAATTAGTGTTAATTGTTGTTTTGAATGTACATACAGTCATTGTACTATACAAATTTTATTTGAAAACTCATAGTAGTATAGCTATTTGGATTCTGCTCATTTTTTTATTTATCTTTATTACCCAGATTAAATTAGTAATGCCATTTGATTTTTATTTCTATATTCTTCATTTTGTATATATGGGTTTAATTTGCTCCCTAATCATGGTGGTCTTTTATAAATCTTTAAAATATAAAAGTGTAAAAGATGAGTTGAAGTTGAAAGCAATTATATCCGAGACAAGAGAGGAGACAATTCATTTGATTATTCATGATTTAAAGGTTCCTCTAAGTGTTCTTAAACTTATCCCTGCAAGTCACTCTAAAGAAGAGATTCTTTCTTGTATAGATAATGCTGTTGCTAAAATGGAAAATCATATTTATGATATTTTGGATGTATATAGGCATGAGTGTTCAACTTTCAAAATTTGCAAAGAAGATTGTAGTCTTAATTTAATTGCAGAAAAAGCGATTGAAAGCATAATAGTTCTTTTTAAAAATAAGGGGATTTCGATTATTTGTCAATTTCCAAATGAATACATTGTTAATGTGGATAAGTCTATTATTGAAAGAGTTATTGTTAATATTTTGTTTAATTCAATGAAATACACCCCATGTGGTGGATTAATTGAAATAAAAATTATCGAATCAAATAACTCCTCTTTACTTATAGTTATTACGGATAATGGAGTTGGGATTGACTATGATATGTTGACAACCGTAACTGGCAAATTTGAAACTACGGGTAATTCAGATAGTGCATTCCATTTGTCAAGTGGTTTAGGTCTGAGATTTTGTCAGATTGCTGTGGAAGCACATGGAAGTTATTTAGAGTTAGAATCTGTTGTTTCTCGAGGTACCACTGTGAGTTTTAGTCTAGATATAGTTAAAACAAATATAATTAGCGATAAAAGAGAACAGATTGAAGGAAACATAAACAGTTTTGATATATTGCTCACAACATTCGATGTTTATAATTTGTCAAAATATTATACAGCTTTAATGAAATGCAGTATTAATGAGATATCTGATTTGCGTAAGATAATTAAATCGTTAACTCTTGATTGTACGGTGAATCGGATGTGGTTGAAGTCTTTAGAATATGCTGTCAATACATATAATAATGTTGAATATGTCAAATTGGTTAGTATGATAAATCCAAACTTAATTCAATAATGCTCGCGATAATTATGAAAGAAAAACGTACCAGATTTAGGTGCAAAAATACTTAAGAGCCAATAATAGAACATATTTGTTTTTTTTTTGCAATTTATAGTCCATCAAAAATGCGCTAAGTCTTTTGACGGATATATAAAACGAATTCTATCTAATATAACCTCACCAATGGATATTCAAATGACAAATAAGTTGTCAAATATCACTAGTGTCCGGTTGTTGAACCGGTATTTATTCTGAAACTCTTTATTATTAGCAGTTTCAGATGTTTTCAAAATTTTTCGATTTGAATTTTTTCTTGAAATTTGCCCGAAATAAAAATTTTGGGATTATGAATCAAGGAAAAACTGTATTTGCTCAATTAATGTCAACCATTTCCAAGTACGAATTTGAAAAATGTGTTGAACGTTACAAAGGCAATGATAAAGTTCAAAGCTTTACTTGCTTAGAACATTTTTATGTCATGTGTTTTGCGCAATTGACTTACAGAGAAAGTCTTCGCGACATTGCAGCATGTTTGATTGCATTTTCAACTAAATTATATCATTGTGGGATTAAGAATGCAGTTCCAAAATCCACATTAGCAGAGGCTAATGAAAATAGAAACTGGAGAATTTATGCTGACTTTGCTCAAGTTCTAATTAAAGAAGCACGTGTGTTGTATAAAACAGAAAACGAACTTCTGAATGAAATTGACAACATGGCTTATGCTTTAGACAGTTCTACAATAGACCTGTGTTTAAGTCTTTTTCCATGGGCTAAGTTTCGTAAAAATAAAGCAGCAGTCAAAATGCTACTTTATTAGACTTACGAGGCTCAATTCCCACATTTATTGAAATAACCGATGGGACTTTGTCACGATGTAAATATCTTAGATAAAATCCTTATTGAATCCAACTCAATTTAGATAATGGATAAGGGTTATCTTGATTTTAAGAGACTTCACAAAATAACACAGGACAAAGCTTATTTTATAACCAGAGCTAAAAACAATATGGCTTATCGTAGTGTTTTAAGTTCTAAAGTTGACAAATCAACTGGTTTAAAATGTGATCAGAAAATTAAGTTGGCTGGTTATTATTCCAAGAAAGATTATCCTGATTATTTAAGGATAGTCAAATTCTTAAACAGTGAAACAGGAATAACTTATGTTTTTCTTACGAACAACTTTATTTTGCCTGCAATAACGATTGCACAATTATACAATGAACGCTGGAAGGTTGAATTATTCTTTAAATGGATAAAACAACATCTTCGAATTAAAGCATTTTACGGAACAAGCTACAATGCAGTATGCTGTCAGATATGGATAGCAATATGTACATATTTACTTGTTGCCATTACGAAAAAGAAATTAAATCTGGAGCAAAATCTCTACACTTTATTACAGACTTTTAGTCTGTCTGTGTTTGAAAAAACTCCTATAAATCAACTGTTTATAAAACGACTATACAAAACAGAAACTACTTGCGATTATAATCAATTGACTATCTTTGATTTATATCCGGACAATAGTGGTCAAGTATAAATGTTAATTACAAAGAATCACTTGTAGCTTAAATCTGCTATGAGTTAAAAATACAGAAAAATGAAGTTTCATAAAATATTAATAGTGGATGATGATATTGATACGTTAAATTACATAGTGGATTGTTTTGAAGGCCTTGAAAATCATTATTTGTTTTATAGGGCTATTAACGTTAAGGATGCATATCAAATCTATATCGATTATGCTATAGATTTAGTTATAACCGATTGGGAAATGCCTATTTTTAGTGGTATTGATTTAGTTAAATTAATAAAGAATGATAACAAAAAGTATGATATACCTATAATTATGTTGACCGGCAAAATGACTTCAACTAAGCATTTAGAAATTGCATTTACTGCAGGTGTTACAGATTTTATTCGAAAACCAATTGATAAGATTGAATTAGTATCACGTGTTCGTTCAATGCTGCTATTGTCTGATAGTCACAAAGAAACAGTTGAACTAAAGAATAGAGACTTGGCCAATGCCGCCCTGCATATTGTGCAAAATAATGAATTTTATGCGAAATTACGTCAGACTGTAATTGAATTAGAGAGAACATGCGGCCATTTAGATCTAAACTTGTCGAAGATGCTAAAAGAATTGAATGAAGATTTATGTGAAAGAATTAAATCAGAGGCATGGGCTAAATTTGACGATTATTTTAAACTGGTTCATCCATTGTTCTTTAAACGCTTAATAGAAGTTTGCCCTAAAATATCTCCAGCAGAGTTAAGACTTGCTGCATTTTTAAAATTAAATATTGGCACAAAAGAGATAGCATCTATTCTGTTTCTGACTGTAGATAGTGTAAGGACAGGGCGCACTCGTTTGAGAAAAAAACTGAATCTAAAATCTGATGAGAATTTGACGACATTTTTATTGTCGATTTAATTCTCGATTAGAACAAATAGTGAGCATTGATATTTATTGCAGTTAAGCTTTTAAAAATTGCTGATATATAATGCGATTTTGTGTTAATATTGTATTTATACATTGTCAAATACTCAGAGAAGTAAATTTGATAATATAGTATTTGATACTTTTTCGCATAATTATTCCCACTATATTCCACTCCGGGGCATCTCAGATAAATTCAACATTTTTAGAATTACGCTTGCGAGTTGATTAATCTTTAATTCTTTTTGTTACATTAAACAATATCCAATCTCACAGACTAGTTTTTCATTTTATTGATTTGGAAAATTTATTTCGACTTGAGTATTGAAGCTAGTTAATAGACTTCTTATTCAGTTTACGAATCTTGAGATTGTAATATTCTATAACCAGTTTTTATATGGTATCTTTTTTGGTTTATATAATTTAGCATCTTACATTGTCTTTTTGTAGATAATGTCAATCCCTTTAATTTATATTTTTTATTTAACAATTATTCGATCGACTTACATTTAAATACGAATCAATGTAGTATAAATTACTACATTGATTTTTTTTTACTAAACACCCAATACATTTATTTGTTAGGGTGTTTTTTTGTATTTATAGTGTGTATATATCGAATTTTGCGAAATGTTCTAATAATGTTTCAATATATTGGTTATTTTGTTTCAATTACGTTAGCGTAATTAATGTTTAGTTAGATTAATAAACTCATATATTTGTTAAACTGATGTAGGTTTAAAAATGACTTTTTTCTTTTGATAAAAAATGCTACACTCTTGTAGCGCTTTATTATGTTATAGAAAGCTATCGTTAATCTACTTAAATAATTTAATACTATATGATATGATTTCAACACTACTAAAAGAAAGTATCCAAACTCCTGAAGTTAAAAACAATTACATGTACCCTCACATTAATTTGTTGTATGGTCTTTTTCTTGAGCTCGAAGAACAAGCAGGTGAAGAGTTTGATGATTTATTTAAAATTAGAGAATTACCAAGAGGTACTTATTTGTTAAATGAGGGTGATGTTTCTACAAAGTTCTTTTATGTCAAAAAAGGGGTGCTGCGTTCATTTCAAAAGAGGGGAAAACGTGAAATGACAATGTTCTTTACTTTTCAAAATGAGTTTATAGATTCATATAAGAGTTCAACACTTAAAGTGCCGTCTAACGTAAGTATTCAATTGTTATCAGATGCAGTTCTCTATGAATTTGATTGGTGTAAGCTGAATAAATATAAGCTTAGATTTCCAATAATATGGAAGATTGAAGAACTTATCATTGTGTGTTTGCTTTCAGCCCTTGAAAACAGATTGGTTAATATGCAGGAAATGAGTGCCATGGAGCGCTATGAGGAATTGTTGGTTAATCGGCCTCAGCTGATTAAATCAGTTTCTTTAGCCTTTATAGCAAACTATATCGGCTGCTCGGCAGAGTGTGTTAGCCGTATTCGGGCTAAAATTTCAGGTAATATGAAGAGTATTTTTCAATTACGTTAACGACATTAGAATTTGAATAACTAATTTGTTGTAAAATTTCCACTTGAATATTGTACAGTTCGATACAACAGGAAAAAAGGGGATTTTAACCAAGTATGCACCGATTGGTTATGATATACCGAGTAGAGAAGTGGTAATGCTTGATGGTGTATTGCTCTGTATGTGGCGAGACTTGATGAACAACATTAAATTTGATGAGAACCTTGAAGGTTTTCACGGTTATGATTTCGACATTTCCATACAATCTGTATTGGCCGGAAGCGGATTATTATCGTAGATTCATAAAAGTACTCAAGAAATAGGAAAAATCTCTACTGCTTGCTAATCAGTAATTCTTCTGAAAATTTCCGGAACAACATTTATGAAATAGAAAAATGAGGGGTTCGTAATCTTTTGAATAATCTTTTGAGAAGAGGAGTTTCAATTAGCGAGATAATATCAGTGAACATCTGTTTTTCAGATCTGATCGGAATAAAAAAAACAATTGCAAGCTTATTTATAAATGTATTTTTCAAAATTAATCAACTATCCAACCCGATTGTTTTCAAGGAAATAATCGGTTTTAAGGAGGGCACTGAAAAAGTAGCTCAGCTTTGAGTCATACGAAAAACAGTAAAGACCACAGGTAAAATATATGGTTTTTGCTGTTTTTTTATATCTTTAGGTCTCAAAAATAAGCCCTTATATGTTTGCTCAACAGCAAAAACTTCAGCTAAGTACTTACTCAGATTTATATGACATTATACTACTCAAAGATAATCCTCTACTGAAAATTAACGGGTTAATCAACTTTTCACTCATCTATGAAGAATTAGTAACCAAATACTGCTCATTCATTATCAAGATCGAATCTGTTATTTCTTCCGGAAGTGTTGAGTGAACGAGCCCAGTAACTTCGTAAGGTTGTCTTTTCTGTTGATGAGAACTTGAAAGAGGGATTGCCTACAAAAAATGAAGACAATGACTTGGAGGATGAGTTATCCTATCGTGGTAAGCTTGAAAAAGAAATAGAATCAGATGGAGTCATGCGATCATTGTCCAAGGTGAAAGAGAAGCTGAGCCTATTGTAGGAAAACATTGACGATAATCAGGATCATTATACCTCTCAAAAGACTCCAATGTAAGAGCAGGTCGTAAGACGTGACATAGCTCTTTTTTGGTTTCAAAAACTATATTGCCATGACAAAAGAACGGATTATTACTGCAACTGTAGTGACATCCGGGGAAAAGGGAGACTGGCCTGAGTTATTTGCACTGTTAGAGATCAGTCAGGAAATTGGAATTAGAGTAGATACAATCTTGGTGATGCAGCTTACTCAGAAAAGGAGAATCTTAAGTTGGCTGGTGAGCTGGTAATAAAAGTCGTTGCTAAGTTGAAACTCTCTATTGCAAATGGTTTCCGAAAACAAGAAGATATGTTTGATTACAACAAGGATGCAGGAATGTTTGTATGTCTAGGGGATTCATGGCTCTCAGAAAATCTCGTCAGTGAAAGAAAAGCATCGATGAGAACCAAGTAGACAATTATTACTTCGACATAAAAAAATGTAAACATGTGCTCTGAAAAACGGATGCTATAAACTTGAAGGAAGAACCAAAACTTATTCTGTATCTATTAAATTTAATGATTATATGGAGCAAATAGAGCTTCAGCAAGCTGATTGCTTCAAAGAAAAATGGAAAACACAGGTATAAGATTGAAGCAAAAAAACACTAAATTAAAAAATATTAATTATGTCCTAAGAGCCACTTCGTACGGAATTGAAAGCATGCAAATGTAGGGTGCAATGACAATTTTTACTGTAAGCCAGAAAAAGTCCTAAAATTAACGAATCAACTGGACGAATTGTATTATAAATACCCAAAACACCCTATATAAAGGACTTTGTATGCAAAATCTAGCCCTTCTACTTTATAGAACAGAACTAGCAAATGAAGATTTATACTTCATTTGTTAGTTAAATTTATTGGATTGCTTTAATTTGGGATCCTTTTTCAGTGCTCTCGCTTTACCATGACATTTTTTAAACACAGTATTATGAGCTTCATCAATCTATGCAACCAAATCTTTGACGAGTCGGTTAAAGATTATCACAAAACTGACGACGTCGATACGGCAATAATCAACAGATACGAATTTAAAACAATTGAATACTATCTGTATCTAAAAAACTGGATTGACACGGTGCAATGGCATTTAGAAGATATTATCCGCAATCCACAAATTGATCCTATAGAAGCTCTTGCGCTTAAACGCAGAATCGACTCTTCGAACCAAGACCGTACAGACTTGGTGGAGTTGATTGATAGTTATTTTTTGGACCAGAATAAAGAAGTTGAACCTAAAATTGCTGCAACAATCAATACCGAAAGTCCTTCCTGGCAATCGATAGATTATCTATTTTGCATTTGAAAATATATCATATGCAACAGGAAGTTGATCGCAAAGACTCTTCAGCTGATCATATGCAACAATGTAAAACTAAGTTGAATATTTTACTGGAACAAAAAGTCGATCTGTCGACGGCTATACATCAGTTGATTGAAGACATAAACACCGGTAATAAGAAAATGAAGGTATATAAACAAATGAAAATGTATAACGATCCGGCCTTAAACCCTGTTTTATACGGAAACAAGTAGTTTAGCTTTGAGTTTTAAACTACATGCCGTTTTTAAATTGGGTTGTTCCTCACTCAATTTATGATTGATATCTGCATCTCGATTCACCTATCGATTCACATTAGTTATAATTTGTTTTTATGTCTAAGATTCTTATTATTAGATTTTCAGCTCTTGGCGATGTTGCCATGATAATACCGGTAATATATTCATTTGCCGGAAGATATCCTGAACATACCATCACGATATTGAGCGAAGCAGGTCTAAAACCAATGTTTGATACCGCACCCGAAAATATTCAATTTTTTGGAGCTGATTTGAAGGACAAACATGATGGAATTTCTGGACTTTGGAAACTATACAAAGAATTGAAGCAAGAGAATTTTGACTATATAGCTGATTTTCATTCTGTCATCAGATCGTATTATCTACGGTTACTCTTCAAATTTGATGGAACCCCCGCAGCGCATATTGACAAAGGACGGAATGAAAAAGCAAACCTGACGCGGAAAAATAATAAAACTTTTGTTCAATTAAAGTCAAGTTTTATTCGTTATCAGGAAGTACTTCAAAAACTCGGATTTGACTTTGATTTAGATTTTAAGACCATACTCAAAAACTCGGATGTTGATCTTTCGCCTATTCTTTCAACAATTGGTGAAAAGGGCAATGTAAAGTGGATTGGTATAGCGCCATTTGCCAAACACAAAGGTAAAATCTATCCCCTCGAATTACAGGAAAAGGTCATCGAACATTTTGCAAATGACAAAAGAGTGAAAGTCATCGTTTTTGGTGGGGGTAAAGAGGAGAAGGAAATTATCAACGGTTGGATAAAAAAATATCCTACCGTTCAATCGATGGTTGGGCGGTTAAACCTTAGTCAGGAGATGTTGCTCATGAGCCAATTGGATGTTATGTATTCCATGGATTCAGCAAATATGCATTTAGCCTCGCTAGTCAATACCACGGTTGTTTCGCTTTGGAGAGCCACGCATCCTTATGCCGGATTTATGGGCTGGAATCAGTCGGAGGATAATGCTGTGCAAATAGATTTGTCGTGTCGTCCATGTTCAATTTATGGCAATAAAGAATGCTATAGAAAGGATTATGCATGCTTATATCAAATCAAACCAGAGAGCATCATTCTAAAAATTGAAAGATTAGTATACTAATCAGGGACATTTATTCCTGAAAATAACCCCAAAATTATGATTCACACCTTAAAGTCGAAACTAAAGCAATTGTCTTTTAAACATCAAAATAATAAGGTTTGGTATTATTTTCTGAATAATCTCAGGAGGCTTTTTCCATCTTTTATTTTTAGATATAGACTTGAAAATAAATTGAAGAGTTTAAATGAATTCGATGTAAACTATATTCAAAAAAGAGTTGACTATATATAACGGCTTGACGGATGGAACTACTCTTCCTTCCAATACCCCCGAATTATCGCAATTAAAGCTTGGAATGAAATTGAAAGTATATTATTTCGATAGTTATGAGTATACCCGTTTTTTTGATCCTCGACTGAAGGTTGAATTTCTGTTTGGAGATATAATTCATATCCCGGAAGTGCCTTCGTTCGTGAAAAGCCGTCCCATAAAAGGCGATAATAAAAACTCTATTGTGCTGAAGTTGGATAAGATCCGGCATTTTCGTCTTATCAACGATACAAAGAAATTTATAAACAAAAAGAATTTATTGATAAGTAGAGGAAGGGTGTATCAACAACATCGTCTTCGTTTTCTTGAAATGTATTTAGAGCATCCAATGTGCAACATAGGTCAGACGAACAAGGATGATGATCAACGTTTTTTGGTGAACAGAATGACCGTTGATGAGCATTTGGACTATAAATTCATACTCTGTTTAGAGGGAAACGACGTAGCTAGCAATTTGAAATGGGTGATGTCGTCCAATTCATTGGCAGTAATGCCTGCACCAACCTATGAAACATGGTTTATGGAGGGCACTTTAATTCCGAATTATCATTATGTGCTTATCAAAGATGATTATTCCGATTTAGAAGAACGGTTGGTTTACTATTCAGAACATACCGACGAGGCTTTGAAAATTATTGAAAATGCACATCAATTTGTCCACCAGTTTAGAAATAAAAAACAAGAAGATTTGATTTCGTTACTGGTAATCAAAAAATATTTCGAAAGAACCAGACAGAAAGTAACTTGTTAACTAATACAATAGAATAATGAATATCTTGATAGTTTGCCCAAGTGTAATTCCGGCTAAAATGTATGGAGGAACTGAACGGGTAATTTGGTACTTGGGAAAAGAACTCGCGAAAATGGGTCATAAAGTAACCTTTCTAGTAGCTAAAGGATCCTATTGTGATTTTGCGTCGGTGATTTACTTGGATACTCAAAAAACATTATCCTCGCAAATTCCTATTTCAACTGATGTTGTACATTTTCACACCAATCCGTCTGAACCAATTGATATGCCTTACATTGTCACTATTCATGGGAATTGCAATGACTTTAGAGAATTTGATACTAATTCTGTTTTCGTATCAAAGAATCACGCTAATAGGCTGGGCTCAAACTCCTTTGTTCATAATGGTTTGGATTGGGAGGATTATGGGCAACCGAATTTGAATAGTAAAAGAAATTATTTCCATTTTCTAGGAAAAGCAGCTTGGAGTGTCAAGAATATAAAGGGAGCAATTGATATTATAAAATTCACTGAGAAGGAGCAATTTAAAGTATTGGGTGGATATCGACTAAATCTAAAAATGGGGTTTCGATTTACTTTAAGCCCAAGAGTTCATTTTAAGGGAATGGTTGGTGGTGCGGAAAAGAACATGCTTTTGGGAGGGTCTAAAGGTTTGATTTTTCCTGTTCGTTGGCACGAACCCTTTGGGTTGGCACTGACTGAAAGTTTGTATTTTGGATGTCCTGTTTTTGGTACACCTTATGGTTCCCTTCCAGAAATTATTACTCCAGAAGTTGGTTTTTTATCAAATAGCTCTGCAGATATTTTAGAAAAAATAAAAGATGTGAGTAGCTATTCTCGAGCATATTGCCATGAGTATGCCTTGGAACTATTTAATTCGAGAAAAATGGCTCAATCTTATCTCGATAAGTATTTAAAAGTCCTTAATGGTGAACAACTTAATGTGATGTCTCCAAAGCTTGTCGAACAGCAAACGATAAAATTGCTTGATTGGGTATAACTAGAAAATTTTAAATTGGAATCACTACTTAAGTCCGATATGATTTGTTCCCTTGCTCATGGGTGATGTTTTAAGGTGTGGTAACTTTAAATATACCTCTTTGGAGCTAATCTGAAAAGATTAGCTCCTTTTTTTTGTCAAATTAAAAATCTTTTACAGAAAAACAGTGATTTAGAGCATTTGTTAATGATGAAGAGAATGACAATCTCCTGCTAAAATAAACTTCCGTGAAATTTCCTATTATAACGTTGTTATCATTAGGTAAAAGGGAAAATGTTGGACTTTTAATTGATGGATAGAATAATTAAATGTTAATGTGAAGTCGGTTGTAATAGTGTGTCTATATATTATATAAATGACTTACAAAGATTTATTTGCAAGTATGAGTTAAATAATAAAGTTGCATTTTTACACAATGTAGATATGTCAGACTTACGTGTTATTTATAGTTTGTCGTAGATATTTATTTATCCACCCGTAGTGTCCTTAGTTTTGTAGTTTAACCCTTAAAAGTTTGATTTATTTAATAGAGATTGTTCTCTAGCACTACGGATAGTTCACTTTTAGGAGTCCATTTATATACTTTTTTATTGATTTATATTGGGGTGCATGTTTGTGGAGTATTGTCTATTAATTGACTTTAATCAAGAATGGTGACTTTAATGTGAATTAAATAAACAGTTCCTTTGTTAGTCATTAATCATTATAGATGTACAAAGCACTCTGCTATTAAGAATTTTGCTCTTAATAGTTTGAATTTT
>Ga0302170_10000136_pt1 | contig 28076 bp, 28 predicted proteins | sample I_Fen_N2_1_FD_193492 | JGI IMG/M metagenome (GOLD analysis project Ga0302170, IMG submission 193492) | Peat permafrost microbial communities from Stordalen Mire near Abisko, Sweden - I_Fen_N2_1 | ecosystem: Environmental > Terrestrial > Soil > Wetlands > Permafrost | place: Sweden: Abisko...
TCAATAATGCAAAACAAAATCTGACCGTTGCTTACGACAATTATCTTCTTTCGCAAAAGGTATATGAATTAAAGAAGCATCAATACAGTTTGGGCTCGTTTTCATACGAGAAACTCTTAGATACAGAAAAGTCGCTTAGCACTACAGAACAGGAATATATAACAGGAGTTTACGACTACTTAATTGCAAAAATAAATTATCAGAAAGCAACCGGAATGTACTAAATTGAATGAACAAATTTATAATTAGGAATAATCTTAATTTATGAATATGATCTGATAATGAAACAAACTTTTGAACAAATAATGAAAGAAATTTCAGAGCAGATTTCTTCCATTGATCTTGAAGGATGCAACATTTCTATAAAAGAAGCCTTGCACATGGTTGAATTTCTTCAAATCCAAATACATGCGTTGAAAAATAGACTGCTTAAGTCTGGATTTAAAAGTGAACAGGAGGAAATTTGTTTTTTCAAAGAAATGAAACCTCAAATCTTAAGTAAGCTACTGTATTTCAATAAAATATATACAATTGAGCTTAAACGACCCAATGGAAGCAATCTCATTCTAAAAAACTATTATGAACAAGAGTTAAATAGCTTGACTTTCTTTTTCACCCGAAACTTAGATTTCTATCAATATTATCGCTCAAATGCGATACATTTGGACGACTATTATTTCCGTAGAGGAAAACCCAATATCAGACTTGGGGTTGACAGTTCTCAGTTTATAAATGACACCACTTTCTCAACGTGTTACGATTACAAGGTTGCCAAGATACTTTCTAATGAAATGTTGAGAATTTATCTCAATAAAAAATTGCAGCACATTGATAGGCTCTCATGTCATTTTCAAAACGACAAACAGCTAAGTAGAAAAAATAAGTGGACTGGTACAAAATCTGCGGCTATAGAGTTAGGTTATGGAATCTATGCTGCCAAAGTTATAGACAATGGGAATGCAGATATAAGAGATATTATGACTGCCTTACAAAACTTATTCGGGATAGATCTGGGCGATTACTACCGCACTTACATTGCAATCAAAAGCAGGAAGAAAGACCGCACGGCCTTCCTGAAGTATTTGGCTGATTGTCTTGAAAAACGCATGGATGAAGAATTTGAAATATAAAAGCCATAATCATTTTATTGAACAAAAACTACCAAGGTGATACCAACTTGGTAGTTTTTTATTTTTACCTTTTTTGAGCTGAAATACTCCATTTTATCTTAAAAACACCATCCAGTCAAGCTATTTTTTGCCAGATCCGCTAAAAATGCTACCAAAATATATTTTTACCAAGTTGGTAACACCTTGGCAAAAAATTCTTTTTAAACACTCGAACTTTGCCAATTATAAATCATAACCATTGAGTCTCTTTACTCCCTCTCCTCAAGGAGAGGGCAGGGGTGAGGTCTGGCTCTTGGTTCTAAAATCTAAAAAAAATGGCAAAATTCAACTTAGCATTTTCAAAAATGCTTTCCCACGAAGGTGGTTACGTCAACGACCCGGACGATCTGGGTGGTGAAACTTACAAAGGTATTGCTCGAAACTCTCATGGGTCTTGGCAAGGTTGGGCACTGATTGACCAATTCAAAAACAAACCTGATTTTCCTCACTCACTCGACACCAATCCTAAGCTTCAAAACTTAGTAGAGCAATTCTATATAAACAACTTCTGGCTTCCGCTCAATGCTGAACTAATCCAAAATCAGACTTCTGCTGACTCTGTTTTTGACTTTGCAGTTAACTCCGGTCTGACCACCGCAACACGTCTTGTACAATCTATTGTTGGAACAAAAATAGATGGAATTATTGGAGTGATTACGCTCAATAAAATCAACTCCATGGATTTTGGATACTTTCAGGCTAAACTTACAGTAGCTAAAATTGAGTATTACATAAACACAATCCGGAAACGTCCCACCAGCAAAAAATTCCTTTTGGGTTGGATCTCCCGCTCCCTCTCATTCAACGATTAAAAACCGAATTCGCAATTCGCGAATTGCAAATCATAAAAGACTCTTTGAGCCCCTTTAGACCCTGTCCGGCTCAGACGGAAGTTTGGGGTTATTTCATTATTAATTATGCATTATTAATTATCAATTATATTGTCATGTCCGCACAAATCATCACCACCGACGACCTCCGGGAGTTCAAAATTGAACTCCTTGATGAAATACGTTCCATTGTAACAGAACAGAAAACAGCCACTTCTAAAAAGTGGCTTAAATCAGTTGAAGTTCGCCGACTACTCAACATTTCGCCTGGCACACTCCAAACGTTGCGAATCAACGGCACTTTGCCCTTTACAAAAGTTGGAGGAACAAATTATTACAACACTTCGGATATCGAAAAACTTCTTTCAAAAAACAAATCCTAAAGCCCCTTTTAAGGGGTTGGGGGTATCATCACATCAACTCATTATCACATCATCACATCATGAATTATATACTTCAGCTCAGTGGTTTTTTCCAACGGGTTGCGGCCGACAATCGCCTCAACCCTACTCATGTTAGCCTTTACATGGCCATCTTTCAGTTTTGGAATTCCGGACGTTTCCAAAACCCTGTTTCAATCTCCCGGCAGGAGCTTATGCGCATTAGCAAAATCAGCGCGAAAGCTACTTACCACAAATGCATCAAAGATCTGCATACGTATGGTTATATCCAATATCTACCTTCTTTCAACCCGTTCAAAGGAAGCTTGGTTTACCTGTTCGATATGCAGTCAAGTGCTAAACTGGTATCTACCCCTGACCGCACCAATATCGAAACAAGCATTGAACAAGCATTAGCCCCTTATATAAACAAAGAAAACATCTTAAACCTAAATATTGAAAACGAAGACACCCGACCACAAAAAGATATTGTGTTGAAAGTTTCAAAAAAAGGAGCGAAAGTAGTTGAGATAAATGGGGAAAAAGTACAACCGGAAAACTTACCGAAAAAAAGAAGTTCAACAATTCATCCAACTAATGCTTTCCCTCCCACTCTGGAGGAAATAAGCAAATACTTCCTGGAACAAAACAGCAACGAAGTGGAAGCGCAGAAATTCTTCAACCACTTCCAAAGCAACGGGTGGAAAGTGGGCGGCAAAGCACCCATGAAAGATTGGCAGGCAGCTGCCGGCAATTGGATCCTAAACATCCCACAGTTTGCACCGCAACCTAAAGTCACGGTAAAAAAACAACCAACTCCAGGACAACTCAACACAACCAGTTCAAAGAATTACTCAGAACCTCTTTAGAAAATAGTCATGAGTAGAGATAGAAATTATACTAGTCAAAAAATAAACTGGTTCCCCTTTTGGTCTCCATTGTCCCCAATGTCCACTAATAACTATACCAAAACCCTCTTTACTCTTTTCCCTCTCCTTGGGAGAGGGTGGCCGAAGGCCGGGAGAGGTCTTGGTTCTATAATCTAAAAATAAATGAACAACAACCTGTCTATTATTCAGACCAAAGGAAAAGAAATGTTCGGCGAACATTTCCAAATAATTCCCCAAGATTATGAACCGGTTCATAAATTACTCACGTGGTTTCAGCAGGACGAAACACAAGCCCAACAGTTAGGACTCAATCTGCATAAAGGCATTTTACTGACCGGCCCTATCGGTTGCGGCAAAACCAGTTTAATGTCCCTGATGCGGGTATTGGTACCACCGCAACAGCGGTTTGGTATCAAATCCTGTCGCGAAATTACATTCAATTTTATAAAAGACGGTTATGATATCATACAACGCTACAGCAGCTATGCTTACAACAACTCAACGAATCCACCGCAACCCCAAACACATTGCTTCGATGATCTGGGGGCTGAAAGCACCCTTAAATACTACGGCAATCAATGCAATGTCATGGGTGAAATTCTCCTATCCCGGTACGACCATTTTATCAACAATCATATGATCACTCACGCCACCACCAACCTTTCAGCCTCTGAACTCGAAAGCTACTACGGCAATCGTGTACGTTCTCGCATGCGTGAAATGTTTAACCTGATTGCCTTCGACAGTTCCGCTGAGGACAAGCGAAAATAAACCACTCAACTAACCCTATTAAAGGGCTGTTGGTCGTCCCAAAACAGACAAACAAAAAACAATAATTAGCTCGTTAATAGGTGTTTCCAAATACATTCAAAATAAATATTGATTTTGCTAAAAATTCATCTTGTTTTTACGGGCAGAAACAAGATTTATTAATATCTTTGTCATATAGAAAACTATCACATAAATGACTGATAAAGTTGCAAATATTGTAAACAGCTTCCAGGGTGGGTTTGTATTTACACCTAACGACTTTGGAGTGGAGGCTTCTAAACAACCAACTGTAAACCGTATATTAAACAAAATGGTTGCAGCTGGGAAGATTTGTCGTTTATCCAAAGGTCGTTTTTATAAGCCACGCATTACACAGTTTGGTGAACTTCAGCCCGACACATACCAAATCGTAAAAGATTTAATCGAAAAAAACGGCAAAATTATCGGTTATATAACCGGCTACACTGCATTTAATCAATTATTACTAACAACTCAGGTACCTGTAACACTCCAAATTGGTCGGGCTAAAGAGAAAAATCCTATCAGAAGGGGTATTTACAGAATCAGCTTTATCAAGCAGCTAAACACCATTACCAAAGCCAATACACCGTTATTACGATTACTCGATTGCCTCCGCTTTTTCAAAGAGATTCCGGATGCAATGCCAAACAATACTTGCCGGCGACTGCTCTATTTGTTTGGAGAACTAACTCCGGAACAAATAGTCACAGTAAAGCGATTGGCACTTAAATATAATCCGGGTACAATTGCTCTGTTAGGAGCTATTCTCGAAACACTGAATCCGGACGAGAATACCAATTCACTTTTTAATGCATTAAATCCTCTATCAACATATAAATTAAATATTTCAACCGAAATATTACCAAATCAAGCAAAATGGTATATTAAATGATCTCAAAGAGCTTTCTTAATGGGCATTCTCTCAATTACCCACTGAAATAAAGAGCAAAAGTATTTCTTGAAATTACACAAACAATAAATTGAGAATAATGAATTATAATTGTAAAATTGATTTCATAGCTTTGTAGCTTTGAAAAATTGATATTAAAAGAATGAATACAGCTTCACATAATAAGATAGTTTCCTTTATTTGGTCTATTGCGGATGATTGTTTACGGGATGTTTATGTACGGGGAAAGTATCGGGATGTGATATTGCCCATGGTAGTTTTACGCCGATTAGATGCTTTGCTGGAGCATACTAAAGATGCAGTAATGGAAGAACTTGCGTTTCAGCGCGACGAAGCCGGTTTTACCGAATGGGATGAAAATGGATTGCGGGAAGTTTCGGGTTATGTATTTTACAATATTAGCGAATGGACTTTGCAGCGGTTACACGATACCGCCACCAACAGCAAGCAAATATTGGAAGCTAATTTCAATGATTACCTGAATGGATTCAGTGGCAATGTAAAAGAGATTATTGAGAAATTCAATCTCAAGAGCCAGATACACCACATGGCCGATAAAAATGTGTTGTTGGATGTGATAGAGAAATTTACTTCGCCCTATATTAACCTCACACCCTTTGAAAAGAATGACCCTGAAGGACGTAAGCTTCCTGTACTGACTAACCTCGGTATGGGTTATGTTTTTGAAGAACTGATTCGAAAATTCAACGAAGAAAATAACGAGGAAGCCGGAGAACACTTTACTCCCCGTGAAGTTATCGACTTGATGACGCATATCGTATTTGAACCGGTAAAAGATAAACTACCACCGGTGATGACAATCTACGATCCTGCTTGTGGAAGTGGTGGTATGTTGACCGAAAGCCAGAATTTTATCAAAGACGAAGAAGGCGAAATCTGCGCTACCGGAGATGTGTATTTGTATGGCAAGGAAATAAACGACGAAACCTACGCCATTTGTAAATCGGATATGATGATTAAGGGCAATAACCCCGAAAATATCCGCGTGGGTTCAACACTCACTTCGGACGAATTTGCTGGAACAACCTTTGATTTTATGCTTTCCAACCCACCTTACGGAAAATCGTGGGCGAGTGAGCAGAAATATATCAAAGACGGAAAAGAGGTTATCGATCCACGTTTTCAAATTGTACTCAGCGATTATTGGGGAAACAAAAAACTGGAAGATGCCACGCCACGTTCCTCGGACGGGCAGTTACTGTTCCTGATGGAAATGGTAAACAAGATGAAATCACTGACACAAAGTACACTGGGTTCACGCATTGCTTCTGTTCACAATGGGTCAAGCCTGTTTACGGGCGATGCCGGAGGTGGCGAAAGCAATATACGCCGTTATCTGATTGAGAATGACTGGCTCGAAGCCATTGTGCAAATGCCAAATAATCTGTTTTACAACACAGGTATTACTACCTATATATGGATAATAAGCAACAACAAAGCCTCACACCGGAAAGGAAAAGTACAGCTTATTGATGGGGGACAACTCTACCGCAAACTCCGTAAGAACTTAGGAAACAAAAACTGTGAATTTGCACCCGAACATATTACTGAAATCCTGCGGGTATATACAGCCATGGAAACCGCCGACCGAAAGGAAGTCGTGACCGAAAGCGGTACAGGTAATATCTCAGCGCAAATATTTGATAACAGCGACTTTGGATATTATAAAGTAACCATAGAACGCCCCAAACGCCTGAAAGCACAGTTTACCGAAGAACGTATAGCCGAATTACGCTTTGATAAAAGTCTGCGCGAACCGATGATGTGGGCTTACGAAACCTTTGGAGACGAAGTTTATACCAACCTACCCAAATACGAAAAAGCAATTCTTGACTGGACAGAAAAACAAGAACTCAATCTCAATACCAAACAACGCAATATACTGGTAAACCCTACACTTTGGCAAAAACAACTGGACTTGCTCAACGTGGCTAAAAAGCTGATCCAAGCTGTAGGAACTGATGAATACTTAGATTACAATCTGTTTCGTGATAAAGTAGAAGCTGCCATCAAACAACTGAAACTGAAACTCTCTGCTTCGGAGAAAAATGCCATACTGAATGCGATTAGCGAATACGATGCTAAAGCCGAAAAGGTAAAGAAGGGTACAACCAAGATTACGGGTGACAAATTAGAAAAGCTCTTGTTTTATTTGGGTTGTAATGAAAAGCAATTAGTCGATTACGGTTATTATCCAACTTCTAAGAAAGGAGAATACCTGGAGTACGAAACCGAAAGCGACTTGCGCGATACGGAAAACGTACCGCTGAAAGAGAATATACACGATTATTTTCTGCGGGAAGTAAAACCACATGTAGCCGAAGCATGGATAAACCTCGATGCCACCAAAATTGGTTACGAAATCAGCTTTAATAAATACTTCTACCGACATACGCCTTTGCGCAATCTGGAAGAGGTATCGGCAGATATATTAGCACTGGAAGGCGAAAGCGATGGGTTGATACGTGAAATTTTAGCATTCACCTAATTATCACTACACCTTGGGAGTAATACTTTAGAATTGTAAAATATGCAAGACTTAGAAATTCAAAATCAATTTTCACATATTTCCAATCTCATTGCTGCGGCAAAACAGAGAGCTTTTCAAGCTGTCAATAAAGAACTTGTTGCACTATATTGGCAAGTAGGCGAATATGTTAGTACACAGGTAGCACAAAATGCGTGGGGGAAATCAATAGTAAAAGAATTAGCAAGTTTCATACAACAATCTGAACCCAATATTAGCGGTTTTTCTTCCCAAAATATCTGGCGGATGAAGCAGTTTTATGAAACTTTCCGCCATTCGCCAAAACTCTCAACACTGTCGAGAGAAATCAATTGGTCTCAAAACCTACTTCTGTTAGGATTAAAAGATGAAATTGAACAAGAATTCTATCTCACAATGACCATAAAGGAAAAATGGTCGGTGCGTGAACTTGAACGACAAATAAATTCATCCTGTTTTGAGCGAGTAATGATTGCCAATGAAAAACTCGCACCACTGTCGAGAGTTTTACCCGGCGACATTGCCAATACCTTTAAAGATTCATATATTTTAGAATTGCTACATTTGCCCGAAAGCCATTTAGAAAAAGATTTACGCAAAGCGATAGCACAAAACATTACTAAATTTCTATTAGAATTTGGAAGAGACTTTGCATTTATGGGCGAAGAATACCCTTTGCAGGTTGGTAATCAGGATTTTGCAATAGACCTTTTGTTTTATAACAGAACACTCAATTGTATGGTAGCCATTGAGCTAAAAATTGAACGATTCAAGCCTGCACATCTAGGGCAACTAAATTTTTACCTCGAAGCCTTGGACAGAGATATACGCAAACCACACGAAGCACCAAGTATCGGTATCTTGTTGTGCAACGGCAAAGACGATATAGTAGTAGAATATGCGCTGAGCAGAGCCATTTCGCCCACCTTAGTGGCCGACTACCAAACCAAATTACCCAGCAAAGCTTTACTTCAGCAGAAATGGAGAGAAGTCCTAGAATCTATTAACTCCCAAAACAATGAAAATGAATAGCATACAAAAATATCCTGCATACAAAAATTCAGGCATGGAATGGTTGGGAGAAATTCCGGAACATTGGGAACCAATGAAACTGAAACATATTTTTATTGAGAAAAAGAAGAAAACAAATCCCACATTAAATTGTGGTTCAATTAGTTTTGGTAAAGTTGTCACAAAAGATGACGAGAAAATACCTTTGACAACGAAAGCATCATATCAGGAAGTGCTAGAAGGTGATTTTTTGATAAATCCTTTGAATCTCAATTATGACCTTATTAGTTTGAGAATTGCTCTTTCGGAGATAGATGTTGTGGTAAGCTCAGGTTATATTGTGTTGAATAATCGGAAAGAAATAGATAAATCATATTACAAATGGTTATTGCACAGGTATGATGTCGCCTATATGAAATTGTTAGGCTCTGGCGTTAGACAAACAATTAATTTCAATCATATTGCTGATAGTATTTTAGCATTTCCTCCAATAGCCGAACAAACCGCCATTGCCAACTTTCTGGGCAACAAAACGGCATTAATAGACAAAGCAATAGCCCTGAAAGAAAAACAAATAGAACTACTCAAAGAACGCCGACAGATACTGATACACCGGGCGGTTACACGTGGGCTAAACCCCGATGTAAATCTCAAAAACAGCGGTGTGGAATGGATTGGGGAGATACCGGAGCATTGGGAGGTGAAGGTATTGAGATATATAGGTAAAACCCAAAATGGTATTAGTAAAGGTGCTGAATATTTTGGGTCTGGTTTTCCTTTTGTAAACTATGGTGATGTATACAAAGACAGCACACTGCCAGTGAATGTGGTTGGTTTAGCAAATTCTAGTGAAGAAGACAGAAGGCAGTATTCTGTTATTAAAGGTGATGTTTTCTTTACAAGAACCTCTGAGACAGTTGAAGAAATTGGCTTCTCTTCAGTCTGTTTGCAAACAATTGAGAATGCAATTTTTTCAGGTTTTTTAATAAGATTTAGACCTACAACTGGAATACTTGATGAGAAATTTTCGAAATATTATTTTCGTAGCCAAACTCATAGACCATTTTTTGTAAAAGAAATGAACTTGGTAATTAGAGCCTCATTAAGTCAAGAGTTATTGAAGAAAATGCCGGTCTTACTGCCTCCATTAATTGAGCAAATGGCTATTGCACAGTACTTGGATAATACTACAACAAAAATCTCCAACGTCATTTCCTTAAAGGAAAAGGAGATAGAAAAGCTGAAGGAATATAAAAGTGTGCTGATAAATGAGGCTGTGAGTGGGAAGATAAAGGTAGGGTAAAAAAGAAGAATAGCTATGAGTGAAATTGAACCTTTTTTATTGACGGTGCTTCAAAACGAAATACATACGTCAAATAGTCAAAATCTGAATAATCATGAAATTGAAGTTGCCAGTTGTACACTTAAAGATTTATTCGATTGTTTAAACACTCCAATACCTCATACTTCTATTTTGGGTCAAATAACAATTCCTGAATATCAGCGACCGTATGTATGGAGAAAAAAAGAGTTACAAAAGCTCATTAGAGATATAAAGGAGTATCAGGTCAATACAGAAGATAATAAACCATTGTATTATTTAGGTAGTTTAATCTTGCATAAAGATTCCGACAACAAATTGAATATCATTGATGGACAACAACGTATAACGACTATGCTACTTTGGTATTGTCTGCAAAATCCAGAGTTTGATTTACCGATCGTTTTCAAATCACCTGTTAGTATTGATAGAATAATTAAGAACTCATCTTTTTTTAAAAATCAGTTTGAACTTCCTAAAATCAATTTTGATGATTTTAATGTAACATTAGTGGTTACGTCAAGTGAAGATGATGCTTATACATTTTTTGAAACACAAAACACAGGTGGTGTTCGTCTTTCTGGTGCTGATATTATCAAATCTCATCATTTAAGAGCAATTGAACCAGCCCTATTAAATAGTAATGCCATAGATTGGGAACGATTGAGTAATTTATCTTATGTTATTGATTTATTGGCTAAGGCGAGATATTGGAATTTTCTCCAATGGAGAGAATACCCCTCATTTCGTAACGAAAAACTAATAAAAGAATCAGTAGTTGATGAATTTACTGAAAGGACAAAAAAAGAGAGAAAAAACATTAGCTATCGTCAGATAGAGTTAATTGATATTGATTCGCAGCAACAAATATTCTTCAATCAAAAGAGTAAAAGTGTTAGACAGCCATTGTATGATGGAACAAATTCAATCCAGTATTTTAAAGAAATGGTTGAATGTTATGAAAGTGTCTTTATTTCTGATTCAGATTATCGGGTAAATCCGGAATTTTACTCCTTCAGAAATATATTGCTAAAAGGTTGGAACGGAACAGTTTTTCTAAAAGAACTTTTTGAGTTAGCAACAGTTCTGTACGTTAACAAGTTTGGTTATACACAATTATCTGAATTTTCACTTTGGGCTTTTCGTTATATATATTCCAAACGAGTAACAAACGACAGGACTGTGAGAGAAAACACTATTTTTAGTTTTATCAAGGATAATAGATTGCTTGATATTCTTGCTAATGTTTTTACACATGATGAAGTGATTGATTTTCTAAAAGCATTTTCATATCAATTTAATGAGAAGAATATAGATAAAAATAATGTAAAAGGAAGATTTATTATAGGCTTATCCGGTTATTTCTCTGAGGATTTTAAAAACTCTGAGAAATATAAATTTGAATATGATCATTTATTACAAAGCGACATTTATGCAAAACTCAAATAAATTCAGCACAGATGTTATTAGTTTGGAGAAGGTTTCAACAGATAGGTTTGTAATTCCAACTTACCAACGCCCTTATGTTTGGCAGGAAGAACAGATTAATAAATTGTTGAAAGATTGTGCTGTGGCATTTATTTCAAATCCAGAAAAACCTTATTTTATTGGTACTGTTTTGACCAGTAAAAGGTCAACTTATCATGAATTAATTGATGGACAGCAACGGTTTACAACATTGTGGCTTATAGCAGTTGTTTTTCATAAGCTTGGGATAAATAGTTTATTAAGGAATTATCTTAAAGCGGGTGATAAGTTGCGTTTAGGTTTTGAGATAAGAACTGAAGTGGAACAATATTTTAGCTTATTAGAGGCTAATCCGGGTGACGCGATCAAGAAGTATTCTGATCAGGAATTAGAAAACTCACTTTATTTAAAAGATATCTCAAAAGCAGTTTCAACCATTGAAGGCAAATTACTCTCTTTAGATAAAGATTTGAAACAAAAGATTGAACTGTCGGAATTTGGAGACTACATATTCTCGAAAGTATTAATGATAAACAATGTAACACCAAACAATATAAATTTAAATAAACTCTTTGCAACAATTAATAATTCAGGTGTTCAGTTAGAACAAACAGATATTGTGAAAGCTAACTTATTGAAGCTGATCACAACTGATAAACTATTATATAGTAAAATCTGGGAAACATGTGAAAACATGAACGATTATTTTGAACGAAATATTCGTAAAACATTCACAGAAACAGATTGGAATTCAATTACATCAGAGACTTTCTCTAAGTTTGATCCAATGATATTTAAATTTGTGGATACAAACGAAAATGTAGATTCTAAAAACCAAAAAACATTTACAATAAGAAACATTATTGATAATTTCAAAGAGACTGTAAATCAACAACAGACCTCTACTACTCCAGAAAAAAGTAATGAAATATATTGTCGTTCAATAATCAACTTTGGACAATTACTATTACATACTTATCGTATTTTTTTGAAAAAGAAAGGTGAAGCGGATTTTGACGGCGTCTTTCATGTTAATCGTTTAATAGAAATATTTAAAGAACTAGAGAACCGCTCAGAAGAAGATGTAAAGTTGTTTTTTGAAATACTTTGGAAAGTGAGATATGTGTTTGATTCAAACGTAATAAAGTGGATTGTTGATTTAGATACAAAAAATGAACACTTGGAATTGACCAATGTAACTGAAAATATCTCTAACAAAACAAAGCAATTTCAAAGAAACGTCATTGTTCGAAATAATAGCGTAATGCTACAAAGTGTTCTTTATTTTACTGGAGATTATTTAAGACAATACTGGCTAACTCCTTTTTTATATAGATTGCTAGATACAGATGTAGATTCAATAATAATTCTTGAACCTATAGATAACACAATGTCATTAAGTCAATTAAAAGACAAAGAGATTTCATATAAATTATGTAACGACAAATATGATGATTTAGAGCCAATTAATTTAGAAGCGGAACTAAATGACCCCAAAGGAACAGGCTTCAAACATTACTGGTTTCAAAAATTAGAATACATCCTTTGGAAAGACTGGGATAAAAATGACAACAAAATAAAGGATTTTAGAATTACTTCTAAAAATTCAGTTGAGCATGTTTTTCCACAACATCACGAGTTTAAAGAAGAATTAGAAATTGATATATTAAATTCTTTTGGCAATTTAGGCTTGTTAAGTGTAAGTCAAAACTCATCTTATAGTCATCAAGATGTCAAAAAGAAAAAAGTGGATTTTGACAAGAAAAATGTATATGATTCATTAAAACTAGCTCATATTTATAGAGACAATGAAATTGATAATTGGTCAGAGAAACAAGTTATTGACCATCAGAATGAAATGATTGAATTATGTAAGAAGCACTATAAAATAGGTCAGATTATTCAGCAAAGCCTAGAAAATGTTTGAGTACAGAAATTTGAATTAAATACACTATTTTTGTAATGTAATAAAACCCATACAACAATGCATCCATCAGAGATAAAGATAGGACAATATGAATTATCTGTTTATGATCTATATACAATGATCAAAAACCAGATGATTGTTATTGAAAGTGATCCAAGTTATTGGATTATAGAGCGAAAAAGCAAGTCCATTGAATCAATATTACTCGGCTTGACTATGACACCTATATACGTAGATGCATCACGCCCAGAAGAATGGATAGTTTTGGATGGAGGGAAAAGGCTGAGTGCAATATATGAATTTATAAGTGGAAATTTCCCGTTAAAAGGACTAGAGTTTTTAGAAGACCTTGAACCTAAATATTTTGACAGTTTGCCTAGACCTATTCAACGAAAATTACAGGAAGCAAAATTGACTATATATAGTTTTAATCAGGGTATTTCTCCAGAAGTCAGATTGAGTTTAATAAAAAGAATTGTACCAGATATAAAAAAAGGATTATCACCTAAAATGCTTCAAAGATTATTATCCTATGAAGCACAAAACTTTATTGACTCATTATCAAGTTCTTATTTTGAAAATATTCTTAAAAATTTAGATAGACCAAGAAAAGATTTAGATTACTTTTTGGATAAACTAGACTTTTTGAGTTTATATTTCGTGTATACTAAAGATGTATATTATTACGATTTTAATCCCAAAGTAAGTACAGATGCATTTGTACTTTATATAAATGAAAGGACTAGTTTAATCCGTAATATGGGAGTAAAGCAAATATGGGAGGAGGGATTGAAAGCTTTAAATGTAATAACCTCAAATTGTGAGATTCCAATAGATGTTAACAAGTTTATGTCAAAGAATATTGGATATTTTATCATTTCTTTAGGAGACAACTTAACTGAAGATGAAGTAAACAAGTTTCATGATATAAGACAAGAATTGGTATGGGATTTAGCTGAGTTTTTAAATGATGAGGAAAATATAAACCGATTTAGAAAAAACTCTAAACTGCAAAGGATCAATCAACTAAATAAAGTAATAATTAATAGGACAGAATAATGATTAAGCACATAAAAATCAAAAACTTTAAAGCAATTCGAGATATCAATATTGAATTGTCTGGTTTGAATATATTTACAGGTTTGAATGGCATGGGTAAATCTACACTAATTCAATCATTGTTGCTCATTCGCCAATCTGCTTTCTCAATAGATAGAGAGATTATTTTAAATGGAGAATATGTAAAACTTGGAGAATATCAAGACGTTTTTTGTGAATATCCGACAGATGATGAGCTTTTCCAAATCAATATCCAATATGAAGATGACACTTTCCTGAATATTGAAAGTTCTTATAGAACAGAGAAAAAGCAAGAAAAGATAATTGATGTTCAAAGTTATAGAAATTCATGTATGTATAAGTCTATATTTGGAACTGACACCTTTACTTATTTAAGTGCTAGTAGAATTTCACCTTCCGATTCTTACGACACAAACTCAACCAGTATCGGAAAACGTAATTTTGGTATAGATGGTAAATATGCACCCCATTATTATCATCTGAATAAGAATAATGATATTACGATAAAAGGGTTGGCTTTTGATGTTGAGGATACAGTATTCTCACTAGAGAATCAATTGAATTTATGGATGGCGGTGATAAGTCCAAAAGTACAGGTACTCACAGAACAAAAAGAAAATTTCATTTTACTTCGATATTCTTACATGACACAAGGATTGAATACCACTCCATTTAAACCCCAGAATGCTGGATTTGGGTTGACTTATGTATTCTCAGTTTTAGTGGCTATATTAAGTTCGAGACCCGGTGATCTATTAATCATAGAGAATCCTGAATCACATATACATCCTAGTGGGCAATCACAGTTGGCCAGATTATTAGCTTTAGCAGCTCAAAATGGAGTACAGATATTAATAGAAACTCATAGTGATCACATCATATATGGTGCGCGAATTGCTATAAAAGAAAAAGATATTGCACTTGAAAATACAAAGATCTATTATTTCGACAGGGACGAAGTTGAGCATTTCTCAAAAGTATCGGAAATTGTCATTGATGAATTTGGACGTATGGAACGTTCTGTTCGCAAGTATTTTGATGAGTATGAATCTCATTTGAATCATTTAATGAGTTGATAATATGAGAGATTTGTATTTTAATGAATTATCTGTGGATTACTCATTCTCTGTTCAACCTAAAGATGAAGCTGAGGCAAAAAAGTTACTATTGCAATTTATTCAAGTATACTTTACTTATAAAGTTTGTGCAGGATTAGAATCAGTCAGTGTTTTATCTAACGAAAGATTATCTGTTACAAAAATTATAGATCTACATAGAAATGATCTTTTTTTTTCAGCTTTAGATGAATTTGAAGAAAAGGACTTGATTTCTGATTTTCAAAAGAAAATGTTTAAAGCTGCGATTGCAGAATCATTTTCAAATGATTCCTACCCTGAATTCCAGTATTCAACTAAAGTGGTTTTTGGTTTTGGAAAAGCCGTTCAAAATAACAAATATTCTATAAGCTACTCAACTGATATTTTAGGCATTAAAGGATCTTGGAATAATTTTTTATTTGAAGTCCAGGAATATATAATTAATGAAGAAGGTAGCATTATATCAACAAAAAGATTAGCAAAAAATATTGCAACCCAATCACATGTTATTGAAAGACATGAAATATGGAAATCATGTGGTTTTAAGAACAATGATACTTCAAAATCATTGCTGCCAAAAAAACTAGATTCTGAATTTATTATAAAAGCATTTTTAAAAATAAATTGGATTGACTTTTATGCAAATCAGCATACAATAAGCGATGTAACATTAAAGAAGAAAATTGGAACTGTTGTTGCCAATATTAATGGATGGAATGACTTCAGGACATCTGATGGTCGCAAAACCTTTCAAGCTCAAAACAAATATCTGGCTATTGATACACAGCATTCGACATATGAATATTACATAGGTTTAGATGATCATAAGGGTGAAATTAAGTTTAATGATGACACAGTGGATAGTTCAAAAGCGGATAAGACACGAAGAGTTCAACCAGCATAATAATATAGCTAAACTATGACCAGCCATACTAACGAACAAGCACTCGAAGCAGCCATTGAAAAATGCTTAACAGGAACTTGCCTTGAGGAAATCAAAGCAGAAAAGGAAAATGGAACAGTAGTTTCTGAACGGATGCCGATTTACACTGGTGGTAATGGCTATTATATGGGTTTTCCAAGTGATTTCAATGCAAAGTATGCCATTGATACTTTTCACTTCTGGAGTTTTCTGGAAGAAACACAACCGAAAGAACTCGCCAAACTGCAACGATCAAGCAATTGGAAAGCAATAGTGTTGGAACGGTTGGACCGTATGATAAAGAAATATGGAATTATCTCTTTGTTGCGTAAAGGCTTAGAGGTGGAAGATGCTCATTTTACGTTATTCTTTCAATTGCCACTTGCAAGCAGTGGAGAAACTATCAAAAAGAATTTTGAGAAAAACCGTTTTAGTGCCACCCGTCAGTTGCGGTATTCGTTGCTAAATCCGTTGGAAGAGATTGATATGGTATTTTTTGTAAACGGTTTGCCTTTTTCTACCATGGAACTTAAAAATCCGTGGACAGGACAAAATGCAAAAGTACATGGTCAGAACCAATATAAACTCAAACGGGATATAACACAGCCTTTGTTGAACTTTGGGCGTTGTATCGTTCATTTTACAGCTGATACCGACGAAGTATATATGACCACCAAACTGAATGGCGCAGATACTTTCTTTTTGCCATTTAATCTGGGTAATAACTATGGAAAAGGAAACCCGCCAAATCCATTTGGTCATAAATCCTCTTACTTATGGGACGAAGTGCTTACCCGTTCTAGCGTTGCCAATATCATTCAGCATTTTGTTCGGTTCGATGGAAAAGACAAAGACCCACTGAGCAAAAAGAACTTATTCTTTCCACGTTATCATCAATTGGATGTAGTTCGTAAATTAATTGCCGATACTTCACATTATGGAGTTGGTAAAACTTATCTCATTCAGCACTCTGCCGGTTCGGGCAAATCAAACTCTATTACTTGGGCAGCTTATCAATTAATAGAAACCTATCCCGAAAGCGATAGCGTTCCGGGAAGTAAAGGCATAAACAATCCTTTGTTCGATTCTGTAATTGTAGTTACCGACCGCCGTTTGCTCGATAAGCAATTACGGGATAATATCAAAGAATTCTCTGAAGTAAAGAACATTGTTGCTCCTGCCTATTCATCGCAAGAACTGAAAAAAAATCTGGAAAGCGGAAAGCGCATTATCATTACCACCATTCAAAAGTTTCCATTTATTGTCGATGGCATTGCCGATTTGAGCGACAAACGTTTTGCAGTTATCATTGACGAAGCCCATAGCAGCCAGAGTGGTTCAGCAGCCGATAATATGAATCGGGCAATGGGTAATAATAACACCGATGAAGAATATTCCGATGCTCAGGATTTGATTATGGAAACCATGCGTTCACGTAAAATGAGAGGAAATGCTTCCTATTTTGCTTTTACGGCTACACCTAAGCCAAACACCCTTGAGAAATTTGGTACAAAGCAAAAAGATGGAAAATTTAAACCTTTTCATCTTTATTCTATGAAACAAGCCATTGAAGAAGGCTTTATTCTGGATGTACTAGCTAATTATACAACCTACAAGAGCTATTACGAAATAAAAAAATCGATAGAAGATAATCCTGAGTTTGAAACTGTAAAAGCACAAAAGAAACTCAAAGCCTATGTTGAAAGTCACGAACAAACTATCGGGACAAAAGCAGAAATCATGCTGGATCACTTTCTAACAAGGCTTGTCAATACAAAAAAATTAAAAGGGAAAGCAAAAGCAATTATAGCTACACAAAGCATTGAATCGGCTATCAACTATTATCATGTATTAATTAAACTACTGGCCGAAAGAGGAAATCCATTCCGAATTTCCATTGCCTTTTCGGGTACTAAGAAAATTAAAGGCATTGAATACAAAGAGGATACTATAAATGAATTTCTAGCATATCTGGACACTGCAAAGACAACAGATTCCGGTTATATCAGCGATAAAATTGCACGGTATTTCGATATGGATGAATACCGCATTTTGGTAGTTGCTAATAAATACCTGACCGGATTTGACCAACCCAAATTGACAGCCATGTATGTAGATAAAAAATTACAGGGTGTTATGGCTGTACAGGCTTTATCTCGTTTAAACCGTTCGGCAGATAAATTAGGAAAAAAAACGGAAGATTTGTTTGTGCTTGACTTCTTTAATTCTACCGAAGATATTAAAGCTGCTTTTGATCCTTTTTATACAGCAACTTCACTTAGCGAAGCGACAGATGTAAATGTACTTCACGAACTGAAAGCAGCGATGGATAATGTGGGTGTTTATGAATGGGAAGAAGTGGAGGACTTTGTTGAAAAGTATTTCCGAAATGTAAATGCGCAGGAGCTAAGTCCTATTATTGACTTTGCTGCCGACAGATTCAATAATACGCTAGAGTTAAGTAATGAAGATAAGGCTGATTTTAAAATTAAAGCCAAACAGTTTGTAAAGATATATGGTCAAATGGCTTCTATTTTACCATACGAAGTACTGAAATGGGAGAAACTGTTCTGGTTTCTGAAATTCCTGATTCCAAAACTTATTATTGTTGATCCAAAAGAAGATACCTTAGACGAACTTTTAAATTCAGTCGACTTGTCAACCTACGGTTTACAAAGAGTAAAATTAAATACCACCATCGGATTAGATGAATTGGAGACAGAACTTGACCCTCAGAACCCAAATCCACGTGGAGCTCATGGCGGTGGAGGTGATGATGATCCACTGGATTTGATTATTAAAGGTTTTAACGAGCGATGGTTTCAGGGTTGGGAAGCCACACCGGAAGAGCAACGAGTAAAGTTTGTAAATCTGGCCAAAAGCATGCAAGCCCATCCGGACTTTAAAGTGAAGTATTCTGAGAACAGCGATATCCAAAACAGAGAGATAGCATTCAAAAAGATATTTGATGACATTATGTCCAAACAACGCAAAAGTGAGCTGGACTTGTATCGTTTGATTGCGAAAGATGAGGCATTTAAAATAGCCATGCAGGACACATTGAAAAGGATATTGAGTGCGTAAGTAAATAACAAATTTAAAGCGTTTAATTATGTCCTACTCATTCGCAAAACACTTACATAATTATGCTTGTTGGACTGCTGCACGAGCAGTTCAACGTAATTTCACTACCACCAATAAGATTATCAAAGCAATTGAATCTTCTGATTTGGTGAAAGTTGAAGAATTACAGATTGAAACTGCGGATGAATATGACCGATTTCATAAAGTTTGTTGTAATCAAATTATTGATTTCTTTAAGAATCAGCTAAACACCACAGCAAGTTATGGTCGTGCAGCCAAGATAATAGCTATCTACTTAAAAACAGCGGTAGTAATACGTTATTCAGGAGAAGGAAAACTGGCTAGAATAGCTCACCCACCCATTGATAGAATTCTTCTTACTAACCTTTATAAAAAGCACCCCGAATTAAGTGTTGATAAAACAACTTGGACAAAGCTTGATGAACAGTCTTATTTCGATTTAATCTCAAAAATCAGAAATTTACAACTGAATAGTTTCTGGGAGTTAGAAGAGTACTGGGATGCATCCAATGAAAAATACGAAAAGTAAATGAGAATACTAATATACTACATAGTACAAATAATTCTACTTTTGACAGTTGCTCTTAGTTGTTTCGCTATTATAAATACTTCTGATTTAATCAAGTACACAACTGATACAGAAGGTGGCGTTACGTATGGTGACACCAACTATTATTTATATCGGGCTATATGGATTGGTGTGTGTATCGCAACAATAGTTTTGATGATAATATTGAGTTTTTATAAAAATAGAATTTTAAAAAAACGCTAAACCCCTTCTGGCGCACTTTCATAAAGTGCACCAGAATAAAGTTATTCCCCGTTCCGGCAAAAGTTGATACTCATATTAAGTAAATAATTTACTCATCATCCTTCTCTAAAATTTCTTTAATTAATTCGAGACAATTCTCAAACGTTTCATTTTTTTTATCAGAATTCACATTGGATGAAATGATATAGAAATTGAAAATTAACAACATGGTAATTAAACTGATTTTTAAGTTATGCATATTCATTTTTATTATAAATATGCAAGAATCGAATAAAATCAATAAATTTGAAAAAAAATTATTATTTACATAAAAACTTTTTTAAAGAGGATTTAAGCTCTCGTCCAGGTTGTGTTATGACATTTTGGACAAGGTGGCAAAGTGTCAGTGTTGTCATTCAAATAAATAACTTCACCATCCTTTGTACAACGATAATGCCCCTTTCCGGGCTTTTCACCAGTTTTATACATAGTAACATGTTTATGAGTTAATACTATCCTTCAACCTACGACATGAAGGTTTGTCAGTGTTATTTCTTGTATTTCTTCTTTTTATTACGCTTATTCTTCTTAAAAAAATTAATCCAAATCGATTTTGGTTCGTCATAGGTTTCATCCCATTTTCTGGCAAATCTCACAGCATTATTTGTAATAAAATAGTGCGATTTACAAGCAAGATTCCAACTGCCAATTGATGGAGTTAGTGAAATGGTTTCACCATCAAAAATAAGTTTCCAACCTTTCCTTGAAATTGGAGTTACCACCTCATTATCACAGCCACATACGCATTTGTGCACCGCTGTACAATAATTCATTGATATATATAATATCCCCGATTCAAGCTCATCGGGGATATATTCTACAAACTTATGAGTCAATATCATCGTTAGTTAGTTGAGAGACGTTAATTGAGTAAGTGGTATTATGCTCCTTTTTTAAATCCTGATAAAAACCGGATAGTTTTTTCCATTTAATAACAGCCAGCACTGCATTCAGCGAATTCAAATCTGCAATCTGAATATTGGTTGCATACTCATTATTCACATCGTCACCATAAGATATTCGATTTCCTAAATGGTCATGCTTACTGCTCGTCCCTGTGGTTACCCTTAAAGTTCCTACCAAACAATCATCAACTGTATTTACCCCAAGTCCAACATCAAAAAATGGAATTTCGTGCGATAGCAAAAAGTCTATAATCGTCTTTTTGACTGCTTCCTTATCAATCGCCAAAAATACATACGATACTTGAGCTATTTCTGAAATATTTGCTTCATCAATATAATACGGATGTGAGTAAATATGCTTATGCATATTCGAATAAATAGTTTTATAATAATCAGTTTTTGCCATACCCTTTTCCAAATCTTCAACAGATGCAGCACCTGGTGAACGAAAAGCGTTATGAACCAGAAAACTGTCTCCGTCATACAGATGAATTTCTGAAACTGGAGTCTTCGCCGCTAAATCTAGAATATAAGCACCGGTTCCACCTAATCCGATAATTGCAATTTTCTGACCTTCAAACTTTGCACTTATCATATTGATATTTGCTCTGCTCGAATTTGTATCCACATATTGAAAAACGTTTATATCTTCTTTGTCTACAATAGGTCGAAATGTTCTGGCAGTAGCACTTTTGTCCAATGAAATAGCTGGAGCTGATATCATTTCAACATATCTTGTCACTTTCAGATAGTAATTTGCATACCCTTCAGGAGGCTTATTAGAAAATGAATGCTGAATAACTATATCATTTGCAAATGTCTGAGCTCTTGACTCATGCTGAATCCCAGTCATTTTTAATCCGGTATTTTCACATGGATGATCGCCAATAAAATAAATCACGTGATTCTCGGGAGCAACTACTTGTGAGCCATTCATATTTAATGTAGAAACCAATGTGCCGAATTTCACTTCCTTTGAAGGATTTACGTAAGGTATATGGTGGATAAGTAAATATCCACCTTTTACCTCAATTTCGAAACCTTCATCCCTGAGTTGCTTCAAATCAGGACTACGAACGATTAGTTGGTGTAACATTGAATATCATTTGATTTTTTACAAATACGACATCTCCCTTTACCATCGAGCTTTCTTCATTTTGTTTAGGACCGTTAGTGTAAGTAACAGTGTAAACAATGGCCTCATTTTCCACATAGTTTGGAAAAGCAAGCTTTACCAACTGTTCGTAGTTGATTTTTCGCTCAGCCCAATTCTTTGGTCTGCCGTTTACTACAATGACCACATGTTCAAAATCATCGTGTGGTTTTGAATAGAATTTCTCAATTCCAGGACGAGCCAAATCAACTTCGGTGTCGTCCGAAATCAGTTCATCTTCCCAAGGGCGTTTAATCGCCAGAAAAAGTTTGTCACTCTGAGGAATATTCCCCAATTGTTTTACCTGAGCTCCAGTTATAAACTGATGCTCCCATTTGTAATTTGTCTCATTGACAATCAGGTGAAGAACATGTTCTTCGTTTTTTGGGTTCTGATTTTTTAAATCTTTTTCCATTACCTTAAAATTTAATTATTATTTATTTTCCTCATGTTATCTATCAAATAAAATGTTTGAGGAAGAACATATTATTTGTTTTTGTGATATAAAAGTCGTCATCAAATATATATGCTAAAAATCAATTGATTTTTGCCACTATCATGCTTTTTTTTTATAAAAAAGTATATGGCGATACATTTTATCACTCCTTTCAAATATATATGCTAAAAAAATGTTTATTTTTGCCATTACTGGCAAAATAATTTTATACTTTAGCATATTAATTTGAAAACCCCTAAATATGAATGTATATGATGAGTTTAATGCATGTGATTTAGATCACGTTATTGACCGTATGGTATCTTATGCGTGTTATAGATTAAATAATGAGGGCATTAAAGACTTTGATGGGAAAGACCCTTTAGATTTTGTTAGTGATATTTTCTTAAAAGTGTTGGAGGGTAAAAGAGACTGGAACAATGCTAAATGTCCATTTGTTGAATTTCTTTTTGGATGCTTAAAAAGTGATATCAGCAATTTCTTTAAAACTATCAAAAGAAAAATTGATGACATCGAAATTGAAAATTTCCCAGATAATAATTTTGAATCAAATGAAGAGCAAAAAAAGTTAATTGTACAAATGCTTATTGATGAAAATGCAGATGATGACGAGTTAATCGTATTTGACTATTGGATAGATGGCATAACGAAACCCAATTTAATAGCAAAAGATCTTGGCATATCAGAGAAAGACGTCTACAACATTATTCGTAGACTTGATAGAAAAATAAAAAAAATTCGACTAAAAGCAATTAAAGTATTATGAACTCAAGAATAGATAAGAATATTGATGACGCTTTATTTGATTTTTATTTAAAAGCAGATAAAGAAATTATTGATAATGTTATTAAAGATAACATACAGAACTATGAACAATACTCTAAAAGGAAGAAACAAATAGCATTTATAACTAAAGCAATTGCTAAGCAAAAGCATAATAATGAATTACTAGAATTAGCAAATCAATTGAAAGATGCGATTAATAAAGATATTGAAAAACCAATTTCATATTTAAAAGCAAATTATCAGAATAATTTTTCTCCAATGTTTTTTAGGAGTCTAGAATCTCTTTCAAAAGAGGATATTATATTGATGATTAAAGATAATAACCTCATCGAATTATTAGAAAAATTGGAAAAGGATGGCAAGGTTGACTAATGGACATGTTCATGCTCAAAAATTATTATCAGATTTAGGATTTGATGACATTATTGATATACCTATTGATATTTTTGCATCTGGCTTATATGAAGTAACTGGCCTAGAAGTTATTGTCATAGAAGAGCCTCTCACAAATTGTGATGGAAAGATAATATTTGGGAAAAGCAAAGTCATAATCAAGGTAAATTCCGATATTCAATTCGAAGGTAGAAAACGATTTGTAATAGCACATGAAATTGGTCATTTAATTATGCATAGACATCTTCAGATAACAGATGATTCTGGATGTAACTTTGAAATTTTTCAAGGCATGGAGAAAGTTTTAAAAAATGGCTTTCAAGAAATGGAAGCTAATGAATTTGCGAGTGAATTACTTATGCCTGGTAGCATTTTCATTTCTGAAGCACAAAAAATTAAGAAGTTTTCACCTTTAATGATCAAAAAGCTTGCTATCAAATTTAAGACAAGTATAACAGCAACTACATTTAAGTATATTGACGCGAATTTACATCCAATATGTGTTTTCAACATTGTAAATGGCAGAGTTAAATATTGGAAGAAGTCAACTGATATGAGAGTAAAATTATGTGATTTTATTCACTTGCCACCACCAAAAGATTCAGTTGCTATGGAGTATCTTGAAAGCAATTATGAATACCTCTATTCCTTTGAAGATAAGCCACAAGAGATAAGTAAATCTACTTGGTTTGAACTAAGCGAATTCGATAAAGAAGATTCAACTTTCTATGAATTTTGTATCCCAACTAAAAGCTTCAGTACAATTCTAAGTATTATCTGGGAAAATTAAATCAATAGTATTAAATAGAAGCAATCATGACATTCACTTATTATCATAGCCATCGCTTCCGCAGATTTGTTATACATGCCAAAGTTATCGTTATAGAATCGTATAGTCGCTGACCTGTAAGGTGAATAAATTGTAACTTGATATATCCGCCTATAGATTGAATATACCCAATAATCTAAAATAATATACTCAATTGAGCGTATTTATATATTAGCAGCATTAAAGAAAAAATTAAACATAGAACCAAAATGTCGATAATTAACGAAGAAGAATTAATTGGAATTAAAAAGGCAAGCGAAGCTGTTGCCTATACACTCAAAGAAATGAGAAATTATGCAAGACCAGGCATGACAACCAAACAGTTGGACGACTTTGGAGGACAGCTATTGATGAAGCTAGGCGCTAAATCAGCACCTTTTGTAAGCTATGGCTTCCCGGGTTGGACATGCATAAGTGTCAACAATGAGTTTTGTCATGGCATCCCGTCTGACATTAATGTATTGCAAGAAGGCGATTTAATAAACATAGATGTTTCTGCAGAATTAAATGGTTTTTTTTCTGATAACGGTGGCTCATTTGTATTAGGGAGTGACAAATATCAATATCAAAATCTTGTAGATGCATCAAAAGATATTCTGTATAAAGCCATTCATAATATAAAAGGCGGAGTACGCATTTCGGATATAGGGCTTTTAATAGAAACAGAAGCAAAAAAACGGGGCTACAAAGTAATCAAAAATCTGACTGGCCATGGTATCGGAAGGAAACTCCATGAAGCACCGGACGAAATACCTAATTTTCGAGATAAATATAATACCGCACGATTTCGGAAGAACTCAGTTGTTGCTATTGAAACATTTATATCAACAACCTCAACTTATGCTGAGACTTTAGGAGATGGTTGGACCATGATTGGAAATAAAGGTGGGTTTATGGCTCAACATGAACACACTATTATTGTAACTGATGGGAAGCCAATTGTCCTCACTGAAATGAACGAGATTTGGAATTAAACTGCCAATACATCGAATTTCGTGGGGTCTGGACAACCCAGTATGAAAAATAAGAGTTGCATGTACTGGAAATAAATGAGTATATGACCTGATAGCAGAAGGAGAAAACTTCCTTATTTTCAGTATAAGACTCCGTATGTTCAGACCCGAACTATTCAGGGAAAAGGTTAGATTTGATAATACAGATTAAAATGATATTAGAATATAACAATGAGGAGATAAAGCAATCTGCTATAAATAAAATTATTGAAGAAGTTAATAGCATTGTATCTATGCCTGAATCGGATATAGAGCTTTTAGTATCTATACTTAAAAGCAAGAAAGTAAAAAAAGATGAGTATTTATTGAAAGAAGGTGAAGTTTGCGGAAATGTTTATTTTCTGATTAGCGGTTTTTTTAGAATGTATTATATTGACCTAAAAGGAAATGAAATCAATTACCGGTTCACCGATAAAAGTAATTTTCTTGTTGACTTCCAGAGTTTCATTACTCAAAAACCATCCCGTTTCTTCTGGCAAGCCACGCAGGATTCTGAATTACTCGTTCTGCCTTATCAGCAAATTCAAAATGCCTATGCTACATCCCCTATTTGGAATAGCTTTGGAAGACTTATAGCTGAACAAGTTTATCTGCAATTGAACGAGCGGGTTGAGATGCTTCTATTTATGAGCCCTGAAGAACGTTACTTGCATCTGCTGAATACCAATTCAAAGCTATTTGAACAGGTCTCCCAGTTTCATTTGTCTTCTTATCTGGGCATTAAACCTGAATCACTGAGCAGGCTTCGTAAAAGATTATGGAAAAAGTAATTTCTTAACCGAAGTCAACGGTTGCCGAGCCGATTATTCTCAATTTTGTGTTATAATTAAAAATTAAATTATTTATTATGACTTCGAAATTATTTCAACAGAAATCGCTTGACACTAAATACAGTGCAAGGTGTGTAGCTAGTTTTCCTATAAACCTAGCTTCGGAAAAAATTGATTTGTACAAATGGGTAACCGAAATGACAAATGCCGATTACGGCTCCTATTCAAAAGCACACTTGGCAATGGGCAGCTTTTTTAAAGACGGTAAATTTTGTATGATGAATGTAGAAAACATTGGTAATGAAACTCTTGTTCAGCATTATGAATTGGAGTTTCATGCTCCAAACCATATTCAGTTTTATTCTTCACGTACTAAGGCTTATGTAATGAGATGGTTTCCTGCAAAAGTCGGAGTGCCATGGGAAATGCAGATAATAGCTACATCGGCTACTACTTCTGAATTCACCTGTATTATAGGTGCAGATTTTCCGACTCTGTTTTTAAAAGTGGCGGCATGGTTGAATGGTTTTGGTGGTACATTTCTCCATAGGCATCTTCTAGAAGAAGGGAAAGCTTTTGCGAATGATATTGAGAAAAAATTTGCCACAATTTGATGGTTTATAAGTATGGGGATTACCTTTCAGGTTATCCCCATTTAATTAAAGCTGAAGCGGCTATATTGTTTCGGTTTCATCCCAATATGCTCTTCAAAAACCCGTGAAAAATGGCTTAGGTTGGTAAAGCCCATTTGATAGCCCACATCTGACACAGATAATTTATTCTCTTTCAATAAACGAGCGGCTTCTTTCATTCTAAACTCTTGATAATAATTGAAAATACTGTTGCCAAATATTTGTTTGAATAGTACCTTTAGTTTGGTGGGACTCATATTGGCTATTATAGACAATTCTTTGATAACGGGAGGTTTGCCCAAATTCACAAATATTTGTTCTTTTACTTTGTAAATAGCTTGGATGTCGCAAATGTTTAACGCATAAAGGCGTCTTTCGTCTCGTTTTTCGAGTTCCATTAATAGCTGACATAACAATTCTTCGGCTTTTATTCTCAAAAAGAACAATTCAAATGTTACACCAACTGTTTGATTAATAATTTCATCAACTATTTTCTGTAAAGACGGATAAACCATTTGTTCGAATAGTAATGGTTGCGTATTTTGCAAGAGACTTTCTAAAAGCGGTGATTCCCCTCGAAAATCAAGTAGTCCGCTCAAATAATCGGCATCGATTTCGATATTAATCGTCGATGTATTTGTATGAATTGAAATAACCTCGTCGGTATTCATACGACTGGTTGCAATTAAGACCGAAGGCATTCCAATTAAATTCTTGACGGATAATTCTGTTTTTATTTCAGGAAAAATATTATGGAACTTAAAAAATATCATCTTCTTCGAAGCATTGATTTCCTGATTTTCAACGATCACATCCTCATTTAATATATAATTACTGATAAGCATTCGGATATGTTCATTGAATACAAATCCGGTACAATAGCCCTTACCATATTTTTC
>Ga0302170_10000137_pt1 | contig 28014 bp, 31 predicted proteins | sample I_Fen_N2_1_FD_193492 | JGI IMG/M metagenome (GOLD analysis project Ga0302170, IMG submission 193492) | Peat permafrost microbial communities from Stordalen Mire near Abisko, Sweden - I_Fen_N2_1 | ecosystem: Environmental > Terrestrial > Soil > Wetlands > Permafrost | place: Sweden: Abisko...
AATCTTACCCAACGAATATCGCACACTGTCCGACTTGGCCAACTCTAGCATGTTTTCGTATGCATTCTGTTTCACCTTGTAAAGCTGATCCTGCTTCACCGCCTCCAAATAAGCCACCGTAGCTTCTGCCCGGAGGTTGCGAAGATAGTCGGCCAGTAGCGATTTAGCCAATGCACTTTCACTACGAGCTAACTCCACAGCCGAAGTCCGTTTGCCAAATGTCACCGTCTGCGAGAGCGACACCGAACCGCCATAGCCCATTTTCTTCTTCGCCTGCTCGTTGTTGAAATACTCCAACGAGAGTTGCGGATCGTGGTTCACATTCGCAGCTACCGCTTCCGCTTCCGAGATGCTCACGTTCAACTTTTCCGCCGCATATTCCAGATTGCCCGAACTTACCTTCTCCATATATTGTGGATAAGTAAGCGGCAATATCGTTGTCTGTGCCCGACCTTGCAAGCACCAACCGAGGCATGCACCTAAAAGAAGATGCTTCACTATTTTTGTGTTCATATTTGTTTTTGATTTTGTGAGATTATTTTTTTCTCCACTCGTTTCTCCATCATAAAATAGAGAGCCGGTAACACATACAGCGTAATCACCGTAGCAAAGAGTAATCCATATACAATCACCGTAGCCAGTGGACGTTGTACATCCGAGCCGATCCCTGTAGAGAACGAGGCTGGCAACAATCCGAGTATAGCCACAGTCGCCGTCATCAGTACCGGACGAAACCGATGCCGCGTACCCGAAACAACCGCCTCATACAGTCCGGTTCCTTCCTTTCGCAACGTATTGATGTGCGAAATCATGATCACTCCGTTTTGTATCGCCACACCGACTAGGGCAATAAACCCTACTGCCGACGATACATTCAGCGTCATGCCCCTCACATTCAGTGCCAACATCCCGCCAAACAAAGCCAGCGGAATTACACTCATCAACAACATCGCCTGACGGAACTTGCCGAAGGTGCCAAACAACAACAGCAACATGATGCCCAGTGCCAGTGGAATAACCAAGGCCAGTCGCGAATATGCACGATGTTGATTTTCGAACTGCCCTGCCCATTTAATCTGCACATGCTCCTTGTCGTATGCCACATGCTGATCGATCTGTCGGTTCGCCTCCTTCAAGAAAGAAGTCAAATCCACCCCGCGCAAATTCACACGCACCGTGAGGTGTCGCTTGTTCATCTCGCGGGCAATGGTGCTCGCCCCCGTTGTCATCTTAATCTGTGCCACCTGCGACAGCGGAATCTTCACTCCAGCCTCCGAGGTAAGTATCAAATTACCGATTTCTTCCGGCGTACTGCGACTCTCCTCGTTGAAGCGGCACGTTACGTCGTACGACTTGCTGCCCACAAAAATCTGTGAAACAGAAGTCCCGCCAATCGCCATCTCAATCAAATCCGTCACATCCGAAATGTTGAGTCCGTATTGTGCAATTAAATCGCGGTTCGCAATAATCTGCAACTGAGGTAGTGGAGGTTCTTGGTCGATCGTTACATCTTCCGCTCCCTTAATTCTTTTCAGCGTTTTCTCAATCTGTTCACTGATTCGTCGCGTCTCGGTCAGGTTGTCGCCATATATTTTCACCGCAAGGTCGCTGTGTGCTCCCGCAATCTGATCCATCACCATGTCGATAATCGGTTGCGAAAAGCCCACCGTATATCCCGGCATCTTTTGTAATTTAGCCGACATCTCCTCAATCAGATCCGCCTTCTTCTTTCCGTTTTTCCACGTGCTGTACGGTTTCAAACCCACGCTGCATTCTACATGTGAAAGCGAAAATGCATCCGTTCCTTCATCATCGCGTCCCACCTGCGTCATCACATACGACACCTCGCTGAACGACATGATCGTCTTTCTAAACTCCTCCGCCATCTGTTTCGACTTGTCGATAGATATTCCCGGAGGCAGCTGCATCTGAATCCAGATCGCCCCCTCATCGAGTGGCGGAAGGAAATCTTTTCCCACCGTACAGCTCAGTACCCCTGCCAGTAACAAAATCACCGCCAGTGGAGCAAATACCTTTTTGGGCTTCCTCAGGATGCGTACCGTCTGCTTGTGGTAAATCTTACCGAGTGTTTCCAGCCATTTGTTCTTGTAAATCTTACCCGGCTTGCGATACGCCGTGAAAGCCAATCCCGGTATAAATAAGAACGACACACACAACGCTCCCAGCAACGCATATCCTACGGTATAGGCCATTGGAGTAAATAACTTCTTCTCAATGTGTTGGAACGTAAACAACGGAAGATAAGCCGTGATGATGATCAGCGTAGAGAATAGGATAGGGCGTCCCACCTCGAAAGCCCTTTTCACAATCGATTCCTCCTCCAACGGAGCCAGCGGATTATTCTCTCGCTTCTTCAGAATCGTTTCCATCATCACGATAGCCCCATCCACCAGTATGCCGAAGTCGATCGCCCCCAAGGAAAGCAAGTTCGCCGGAATGCCCGTGAGATGCATCATCAAGAAAGCAATCAGCAACGAAAGCGGAATGGTAAGTGCCACCAACAAAGCCCCCTTCCAGTTGCCCAAGAAAACAATCAGCACAAACACCACCAGAATCATACCTTCAAATAGCGTGTGCGAAACCGTGTTCAGCGTAGTATCCACCAGATACGTGCGGTCGATAAACGGATGAATTGTCACTCCTTTTGGCAATATGGTATGGTTCAGCTCATCCACCGCCTGATGCACATCCTTCAGCACCAGCGACGGGTTCTGATAGCGCAGCATCTGCACAATACCTTCCACCCCGTCCGTGAGGTTACTTTTATCATCGCAGAAACCGAGTACCCCCTTGCGTTCCAAGTTGCCGTATTTCAGTTTTCCCACATCGTTCAAGTACACCGGAACCCCGTTGTCCGATTTAAGCACCACCTGTCCGAGATCCTTCAAATCCTTCACCAGTCCGATACCTCGAATCACATAACTCAAGTCGCCCCGGTTCAGAATGCTACCTCCCGCATTCACATTGTTCTTCTCAATCTTATCCTTGATATCCGCTAGTGTAACGTTGTATTGCTCCATCTTATGCGGATCCACCTCAATCTGATATTGCGTAGTGATGCCGCCAAAGTTGCTTACATCTGCAACCCCCGTCACCTCTTTGAGTCGCGGAATGATCACCCATTTGTTCAGATCCGTCAGTTCCCTAAGGTCGTGATTCTTACTTTCCAGCACATAGCGGAAAATCTCCCCCGTAGGTGAAGTCAGCGGACTCAATCCGGGTGTTGCACCATACGGCAGATCCACCTGAGTCAAACGTTCCTGCACCCGTTGCCGAGCCCAATAATCGTCCACCCCGTCCTCAAACACCAACGTAATCGTAGAGATGCCAAACGTATTTCTGCTACGCATCACCGTCATCCCCGGCAACCCATTCAATGCCCGTTCAATAGGAATCGTAATTTGCTGCTCAATTTCTTCAGCCGCCAATCCCGGCACCTGAGTAACCACCTGCACCGTGACATCCGCAATATCGGGATACGCGTCAATAGCAAGTTGCGTCCAAGAATAATAGCCGATAGCAGCTATAAAGCAGAATAGAACAATCATCAGTCCCCGCCGATGAATAGCCATGTATATTAACTTTTTCATAGCCTTTAGCGTGCATCATTTAAATAAAAAGCACCCTCACTCACCACCTGTTCCCCTGCGTTGAGGCCCGACAGTACCACCAATCGATTGTTCGTAGTAGAAGCCGTTGTGATGCAACGTTTCACATACCGGTTCTTTCCAATTGCTACCAGAATATAACTGTTATTCTCCTCCTGCAACACCGCCGAAGTCGGTATCAATATATTCTGTGTCGGCGTGTCCGTCAACTTCACCGTGCCATACATCCCCGGCTTCATCAGTCGCTTGGCATTGTCACATTCAATCAACACCTCCACCGAACGCGTCTCCTCGTCCATCATCTCACTGATGTGGTAAATCTTTCCTTTAATCGTCGTTTCAGGCAGAGCAACGAGCGAAATCGCCACTTCCGACAAGTTGCGGATCGCGTTCACATCCTTCTCCTTCACATGAGCCACCACCCAAACTTTATCCAGATTCGCAATGATAGCTACCGGTGCCGCATCCTCCTTCAAGTATTGGCCGAGTACAATGTCACTCTTCACCACTTCTCCCGAAATAGGAGAGCGTACCACCAACGGACGTCCCAAGCTCAACTGATTCGGGTCGATGCGATACACCTGCAACGCAGCCCGTGCATTCTCGTAATCCTTCTTCTTCAACTCGTAGTTTAGCTCCGCTTCCTCCTTCTCTTTCTCCACGCCGACTTTGTTCTGCAGCAAGTCCTTTTCGCGCTTCAAACTCTTAAAAGCCAAGCCCATCTCCTGTTTCGCCTGATAGTAAGCCTTTGCCGTTTCGAAGAAAGCCGGTGAACTGATTTCGAAGATCGGACTCCCCGCAGCCACCTTCTGTCCCAAACGAATCAGCGACTTCGTGATTCTCCCGGCAAATGGCGAAGCAATTTCCGCATATTTCGTTGGTATAGCTTTCACCACCCCCGAAGTTGTAAAGTTTGGGTAATAAGTTTCCGGATTTACCACCATGGTTTTCAACTTTCCGGATAAGGACGATTTATCGGATACGGTGATTGTATCCCCCTGCACCGCAAAGTCACGGTCCGATTTAGCGTCTTCTTTTTTGCTACAAGAAGACACAGCTATTGCTAGGAGCAATAGATAATTATATTGTTTCATAAAATTATTGCATTAAATAGTTGAATTCATCGCACTATATTACAAAGTACTGCATTACGGCGTATTGCATTACAGTATAAGCGATTGTATGTTTCAAGAATTAAGCAATAGCAGGAGGCGCCCGGAGTGGGTTAGCCGCTGTAATAAGATGAAAGAAATAGAAGTTCCTCGTCCACGGAAGAACTTTATAGAATGCAATTCGAAGATAAATTAAAACAGCTGCTGCGCACAATACTACCGAGAAAGTGGAAAGTAGATAGATGGCCTGAAACTGAGCCTCTGAGTGAGTATGTGCTGCTTTATAAGGGTGAGAGTGAGTGACTAAGCCATTCGGAGTTCTGTGAGTATGCAAAAACAAAGTCGTTTCTCCATAATAGCTTATAAAAAGGAGAAGCAGTAGAATTTTTGATATAAAGAGCAGTTTCTGTTTCACAAATGCCTCTAATTTGCTGCAAAGGTATATCTTTTTGCGATACCTTCCTCTTTTTTTATGAACAATTTTGTTGTAAAGTAAATAAGGAGCTTGCTAATTAAAATAGAACGGGTTGTAGCTTATAGTTCAGAAAGACTTTTGTTAATCTCATCGGGGTTAAATCCAAGTTCTTTAATATCGAGTGTTTCACCGCGTTTAAGTCCCATCCATTCGCGCGACCATTTATAGTCTTCACTCTTCGGATTGCTGAGCCTTTGCAATAAATCCATATATCCGTATATACCTCCGCAATCTTCCGGTGGACAGGCATTCTTGCCGGTTACATATTCTGCCCGAATGCCTTTATCGGAAGGTGGTAAAATCTTTTCTACTACTACCGCATGTCTCCAACTGTCGCCAAAATCATATTCATAGATCATTTTATCTTTCTCTCCGAGGAGCAAATCTGAAATCGTCATATTTGTGCTGTCTACCGTCTCAAAACCTCCGAGAAAATCTCCCCATGGGCTATTTTCATCGTCCTCTTCGGGAATGCTAAAAATTATTTCGCCTTTTATGAATTGATGAAGGTGACTATTCGTCCACGGCATCACTATTTGTATCACCTGATGCAAATCCTCAAGTAGCAGATTGGCATCTACAATGACTCTTCTCCAGATAAGTGGTTTTGAGTCTTTTAAGCTGATTTTGAGTTGAAATCTATTCATAAGGTTCTTGTTTATATGATATACGACGGTTCTAAATCGCGATAGATAGCCATTCTAGATAAGGTTTGTAATTCGTTAGTGGGCAGTACTACTGTTTTATTATATTGAGCAAATTTATCTCTTAGTGCATCTAATTGAGCCCCTAGCTCAGCAATTTTTACATCTTTCTGGTTTACTTCTGATTGCAGAGCCGTGATTTGATCTTTCAACTTTTTGTTTTCCGATACGGCAGCGTTGTATTTATTCTCCTTTACGCATGAAGAAAGTGAAATACAAGCTATTATGATAATAAATAGAGGTTTCATATTGATTTTTATTTAGAACTTACTAGAATTTTTTATAGTGATGATCGCAGCCAAAAAGAATTCAGTTTTTTCCAGTTGGGTATTGTTTCCTCTAAATAGTCCCAATTTATATTTCCGGAAAGAGCAGAGTATTTTATGCCCGTAATCTTCTTTACATAAATCTTATTCTGAAAAGTCAGGAGGGTAGTAGATTCATTATCCACGGTATACCCTATAAAAGTGGAAAATTTAAAAGGGCTTTTCTCTTCATTATACTCTATCGACTTGCCTTCCTCTATTTCCTTATGTCCGGCAGTGATATACAATCCTTTGTTCTCTTGAGTGCATGAAATTCCATTCTTTGAAAAAGTCTCGTTTCCCGGAATGAATAAAGACATCGTCTTCAAAACTACCGCCGAAGAGGGTGGAATAGCTATAATTCGTTGACTATAAGTTGTGGTGGTGGTTGATGAAGAGCCACTCCCTATATTTACTCCGTTTAGAATCGTTCCAACCGCACCGGCTACGCCAAGAGCTCCTGCAATTGATCCCGTATTTACCAAAAGGCCTCCCGCCTTTCCACTCTCCGTAGAAGTAGAGCTCTGCACATAAAAAGGTTCAGCTTCATCGCCTCGTACAAAAAAGCTTTTCTCTAAATCGAGGTATATTATCTTTTGCGTCTTATTCTTTATTTTTACTTTTAAATTCGGACACGGACAATAGTTCCACACATCGGTATAGCCCGTAATGTCGAAGGTATAGGTTACCGACAAACACTTGTCTTCCGCTACAAAACCTTTTGTAGCCTTGCAGGAATAAAAAAAAGCTCCTGCAGACTTTGCAGAAAGTGGCTGCCCCAACAAGAATAAAAACAGAATTAAACCTATTTTAAAAACCAACTTTCTCAGATACACTAAATTCATGACTTGATTAATATTCGGCTGCAAAGTTAGATAAAAAAAATCGGAATTAGGATCTACTTATGGAATTAAAATCCGGTTTCATTTGTTTTTTATCAATAAGAACCGAATTGTAGATTGTTCTTCGCAACCTTATATAGTTGTATATATTAATTTATCTAATTTTAATTTATGGAACTTGTTTATGCAATAATAATTATATAGTTAACAATTTATAAATAGTACCTCGCCTCAGTATTGTAAAGTAAACAGGCCCCTTTGTATTAATTTATTAACTTCATATAATCCTTATAATTTTCCGTAGAATAACTTATATTAACATCGTTTTGTGAGCTATTTGAATTTATCTATTTATATTTGCACTCGACTTACTATACATCTCTTCTATTTAGTCACAGATAGATTAAATTTCAATGATACGCATTTCTGGTAAAAAAGGAAATGCGTGGTGTTGTTTTAATATATTTTGAATGATAAAAAATGGAAAGAAATAAATTAACTTGGCCCGAAGTCGAGACATTATTAAAGGCAGTAGAGCAGAAATACGGAAAGAAAATGGTTTCCTTTTCGGATGTAAAAAACTTTTCAATAGAGTTTGATCAAACTTTAAAGAAAAAAGGGCATCGTGAATCTTTATCAGAATCCACCTTAAAACGTTTGTGGGGTTGTGTCAGCGATCAACATCTTCCTTATCGAAGTACGCTCGACTTTTTAAGTATTTATCTTGATTGTAATAGCTTTTCTGATTTTTGTGACTCCTTAAAATCCGAAGAAAATTCGAGTTCCGGATTTCTGCATACCTTTGTTTTACACAGTAAAGATTTACTGAAGGATGAATTTGTAGAAATCGGATGGGGAAGCAACCGTTATCTTTTATTGAATTATGAGGGAAATAATCAGTATGCCGTGGTTGATTCTCGTAACTCAAAACTATTAATAGGGGACCGTTTTGAAGTGGTTTGTTTTCAAAAAGAGGTCCCTCTTCAATTACCATATATCTTACGTAATGGAGTAAAAAGCGAAGAGTCTTTTGTGGCTGGATTGAGTTCCGGTTTAACTTGGATAAAACGTTTGGGGAATGGAAAATGAGTCGTTGGATAAGCAAGACTCAGGGTTTTTTAATAAAGATTTTCTCAATGGAAAGGATTTAATGAATGAATCCTTTTTTTCTCGTTTTGAAGATTTTTATTATTCAAAGGAAAGTCCTTTTCGGTTAATAAAGGCTCGAAAGAATGGTCGGGTTTTCATCTTAAAAACACTCAAGGAAGAAGAAAAAGAGAATGAACTATATCGAAAAATATTGTATAAGGAATTTGAAATACCTTATCGGTTAGGCGATCATCCTTATATCCGTAAAACCCTGACTTGGGAGTATATAAATCCTTATGGTGCTTGTATTGTGATGGAATGTGTAAATGGCATTACACTTTCCGATTTTCTAAAGAAAAAGTCTTTTTCTCTTACGCTTGATAATGTGTATCGTATTTTGGATGAGTTATGCGATGTTTTGGCATTTCTGCACAGTAATCAGGTAATACATTGTGATTTAAAGCCGCAAAACATACTCTTAACTCGCTATGGATATCATGTAAAGTTAATCGATTTTGGTTATGCGGATCGTGAAGATTACATTGCTTTTAAAAACTTAGGTGGAACCAAATGCTATAGCGCTCCGGAACAATCTAATCCGAGCGTAGAATTGGATTGTAGAGTAGATATTTATTCTTTAGGCTTTATTATTCTTGAATTAAATAAAACTTTTGCAAATAACAACCTGCAACACATCGCATCTCGTTGTTTGCAAAAAGATCGTTCGAAACGTTATTCTACAATTTATGAGATACTTCAAGAATTGCACGATAGAAGGAATTTACGTACCACCGTTTTTTTTTCTGTATTTTCAAGGTGGATATTGGCTGTGTTTCTTTTTATTGGTATCTTATTAAGTAGTTGCACTTTTTATTATTGGTATAAGAATACTCTATTGACTGCTGAAATGTTGCAGAAGATAGACTGCTTAATTTCATCTTCAGTGGTCGTAAATCCTTTAAATAGCAATAAACCTAAAAAAGAGAAAAAATTCTATTTTAAAAAAGAGAAGTTTTTTATGAGAAGAAATTCTATTCCACGGAATACCTCTAATAAAGGTTTTAAAAACTAAAAGAAGGAGCTATGGCTATAGAAGTTATTTCTTATCAGGATTATAACCCAAGAATGCATTTTCTCCAACTACCATTCGCTTGTACTCGATAAGACCACAATGGGTTTATATACTTACCAAGAGCAACGTTAAATGCAGGATTTTCTGCACGCCAAAATCCGTTCCCATAGTTGGCATCTCTAAGTCCCATTGTTGCACTGGCACCCACAGAGACAAAAACATTGTCATTCCATTTTTCTGTGTAGTTCGAATTATTCTTTTCATTCTGAGCTGATACCGACCCAACTACTATGGTTGTGACCAATATTATAAGCATTTTTCTCATAAGTAAATTATTCTTTTAAATATTTGATTAAACACAGTTATATTTTCCAAGTGGACTTACGCATGCAAATTCTTTTATAAAGTTGCACAAATATTGGTTACAAAGATATACATTGTTATTTTGTTGTACAAATCTTCTCATAAGATGAACCAACTTGAACGAAATATGAAAAATAACACATTAATTAAGCATATAATTATTGTATTTCTCTATTCATCTCTCGCCTCTTTAGTTCAAGTTGGTTCATCTTATGAGAAGATTTGTGTAATAAGATTATAATACATACTTTTGTCGCTGATAAATATTTGTGCAATTTTATAAAAGATTTTGTATACGTAGGTCAAATTTATCATTATGAATTTATTATACATTGTAATCTATGTTAAAATCAGCAAAGCAAACAATAGTTTTATTTCGCTTGTTTTTTTATATATAGTACAGTAGTAGTTGAGAATATCTAGAAAACGAAAAGAATGAAGAAAGTATTATTTTTCCTTATGCTGCTTTGCATGCAACACATCTTTGCTCAGCAACAAAATGCATTAGGAGACAATGAAATCGGTAAAAAAACAGCTCTGACCGACTCTGTTCAGCATATTCGTGAAAAAGCCGATAAGTGCATGATGCAGCTTAACTATAATCTTGCAGCCTCCTATTATAGGAAGTTGTTGGAGATAAATATTTCCGACAACTATGCGCTAAGAAAATTAAAGGAAGCTGAATATGCCCAAAAGAACAATTGCAAAAACGATTTAACTCAAGCAGAAAAATTCTTTTCTGAGAAATCCTATACCCAAGCTAAGCCTCTTTACAAAAAAGTGGTGGAACGAGGATGTGATTTTGCCACCATTGCCAACGAACGTCTTCTTCAGATAAAAAAAATATTGAAATCCAAGAATAAAGACTATTGATTGTTGAATATTATCTTGGCTGATAAGAGCTGTTAATCTTCTGCATTAAGTTCAAGTTAGTTCATCTCATCCTATAAGTTGTGTAATAAAAATATAACATATAAATTTGCAATGAACAACTGTTTTATTTGAGTTTAAGGCTCAATATAAATAAGTTTATTCCTAGCTGTTTTTAGCGAAAATGCAATCAATGAATTGTGATAAAGTGAATGAAAAGAGAGTGTATAAACAAAAAAGTAAGAAAATGAAAAAAAAAATGTATGAGAGCCCAAAAACAACGGTCATTCCTTTGGAAACCGAGGGCTTAATGGCCGACAGTGGTACCATTGTCAAACAAACCTATTCTTCGGAGTCTGTGGAAAACGAAACACCATCTACCGCTCCGTGGTAACTTTCTGTGTAAGCATTCGTTTGCAAATATATTAAAATGAACATAGAAATAACATGATAAAATAAATATAAACAACAATGATGAAACCACGTTTTTTTATCTATTCCCTGTTGCTGACTTCTTCCTTTAGTATTTCCAGTTGTAACAGTAACGAAGATCTTTCCGGAGCCGGAAATGTGTTGACCGGATGTGAAGTAAGTTTTAGTGCGGAGACTGGCTTAGCAAAGAAGATTTCTTATGGTACGGGAACTGGTACTTCCATCCCTGTATATTGGTCAGCTAATGATTTAATAGCTAATTATTCTCCTAAATCTACCATAAAGCAAGCCGTGTATAAAGCTAATGCAGGGGGCAGTAGTCGTACTCTCTTTTCTTTAAATACAGGCTCTACAGCTCTTACATGGGGCAGTAAAGGTAACGCTCAATCTTTTTGCTCCTTTTTCCCGTCTACGGCAGCCGCTTTTAGTGGAGCAGAAGGTGCTGTAATTGCTACTGCCACATTGCCATCTAGCCAGGATGGAACGAGTGTGAACAATTTTATGGCAGGATTTCAATATACAAATACAGATCCTGTAAAATTGAACTTTGCTCCGTTGATGAATGTACTTCGTCTGAATATTGTAGACGACAGCTTGAATGTTGATGCTGATCATACGGTAAGTTCCATTGTTATCAAATCGAAAGAAGCTACTCTAAAGAAAGTATCCGGAATATTCAAAATTGGCTATCCTTCAAGTTCCGTAACTAATTTGAGTGCAGGTTCTTTTACTAGTGATCTAAGTTCTGCTACAGGTGATTCCATTGTTATAAGTGGTTCTGCGTTGACTTCTGTAACAAATAACACTTTGAATGTGACAGCTTATCTGTTACCTCAGGATTATAAATCCTTGAAAGTAACAGTGTATACTAACCATAACAATAGATATGTGGCGAAGGCTGCTTTTTCTTCCACAACTTTTGCAAAATCTAGTGTATGTGATCTCACTTTTGGTAGTCTGGATGAGATAGAAGCTACGTTTGTGGCACCTAGTAATACGATTGATTTAGGTTGTCCTGAAGGTGGATACGGTCATGATCATCTGTATCTTGCTATTAGTAACCTATGGGTGGAAAAAACAGAAACTGGCACTATGGGTTACATTCCTGGTTATCCATGGTATATGGCACCAATTTCCTCCTATAATACAAATGCTGTTTATACAAAACGTGACCTGTTCTGTTGGGGAGAGATAACCGGATGGAAGACTAATTGGTCTGTTTCTAATCCTCCCGCAAATATATCTGGCGATGCATCTTATGATATAGCTGCTGCTTTATTACATAACCGCAAATGGCGTTTACCTACCAGAGCTGAATTTCTGTGGCTTAAACGCTATTGTAGTGTAGTTTGGACGGATGATTATCAGGGAACAGGGGTAGCTGGTTGTATTATGAAAGGCAGTAGCAATACTTCTGCTACTTACGACGGCAAAGATCATTCTGATAAAACTGCGTTTTTCCCTGCTACAGGTAGCTGTTCCCTCTCTAATAATGGTGATGGTATAATCTATGCCGACGATCGAGGGATTGCTTGTATGGGTTGGACAGGTACGCATGGTACTTATGGTGCGTGCGCTTGGTATCTCGAAAAGACTGGTGGTTTTTCGGTAAATGATCCCATCGCCGGTTTCATTGGTATGTCAGTTCGTCCGGTTACGAAATAAGAGAGATTTTAATACCGTATTCAAAATTCAATTAGAAGATGCCTTAGCATCTGAGGGTGTGTCAAAAAAAATGGCACGCCCTCATTGTGTTGAACATAATGTCCGATAATGGCTTCTATTTTGTGTATTTTAAATCAAAAAGTATTCCATTTATGTTTTTAGGCATAAATTTGCTTGCTTTCGGCCCTGAAAGCAAGTAAAAAGCTGTTTTTTTTAATTAATGTGTTAATTTTCGTTCTTTTATTTGTTCTTCTAATTTCGTTTTCATATTTTTGCGAATAACGTAACATATATTTAGTGTATATGGGCAAATAAAGGGGTTTTTCCAAGATGCAGATTCTTTTTTTAAGAGAAAGATGAATTTAAAGGATATGAAAACAAAATGAACTTAAAGATTTGAAATAAGACACAATTTCTAACTAATACATTAGCTATGGAGGAATATAAGTTTAATTATTTTAAGAGTGATTGGTTGCGACTGGCAGTCTGTATAACTCTTACCGTTGCTCCCTTTTCAGGGAATCTTTACGCAACCTCTTCTTCAGGAGAGAAAATAGAGCTGCAAGCTAACAAAGAGCAGCAAAAAGTGTTAACCGGCCTAGTGCTAGATTACCAGGGAGAACCCGTTATCGGTGCATCAGTCAAAGTCGTTGGTGCGAAAACAGGAGTGACGACCACGGTCGATGGAACGTTCTCAATCCAAGTATCTTCATCTTCCGTGCTTGAAATTTACTCGATTGGCTTTGTAAAGAAGCAAATAAAAGTAGGCAATCAAACTCAGCTTACAGTGAATTTAGTAAATGACGATGTTTCGCTCAATGAAGTTGTTGTCATCGGCTATGGTACGCAAAAAAAGGTAGACGTAACCAGCTCAGTAGCTTCAGTACGAACAGAAGACTTTAATAAAGGAGCCGTTTTAGATGCAGGGCAACTCGTGCAAGGAAAAGTTGCCGGTTTGCAAATCTCATTGCCTTCAGGCGATCCGGATGCCTCCACCTCTGTAATGCTGCGTGGTACTTCCACCTTAAAAGGCACCACCGACCCGTTGATCTTGATTGATGGCGTACCGGGTAGCTTTGCCACCGTATCGCCACAAGATATTGAGTCTATCGATGTTTTAAAGGACGGTTCTGCTACCGCAATTTATGGTACGCGGGGAACAAACGGCGTAATCATCATTACCACCAAGGGCTCCAAACGCGATCAGCCAAGCAGCATCGACTACGAAGGCTATGCCTCCATTTCTCAGCAAAGCAGAAAAGCCGACTTTATGGATGCCGACGACTTAATCAGACGCATGGCCGAAGGTTATTCCTTTTCCGGAGCAAACGATCAAAACTATGGAGCCAAAACAAACTGGCTCGATGAAATTAGTCGCGTAGCCTTCTCTCAGGTACATAATTTAACCTTCCGTGGTGGATCGAATCAAACCGGCATCGTAGGTAACGTTACTTACGAAAAGCGTGAAGGCACATTTAAAAGTTCCGATGTAACGAATTTAAGAGGGCGTTTAGAAATCACCCACCGCATGTACAATGACCGATTAACTACTCATATATCCATGTATGCCACCGAGCGTGAAACCGGTCCTAAGTTCAGCAACGATATTTACCGTCAGGCATGCATCCAGAATCCAACGCAGCCTATTTATAAGGCCGACGGTTCGTATGTGGAACGTCCGGTTTATTTCTATGACAATCCGGTTTCCTTAATCAATGAAACGAAAGGAGAAACTCGCACACGTACTTCTCGTTTCACAATTCAGTTAGAATACAAACTGTTCAAAGAAGTGTTAATAAAAGGCATGTACACACGTAAAGGAAGCAATTATCTCGACGGATACTATTATACCAAGCTTCATCCAACTTCTACCGAAGGAGGAAAAAACGGATATGCCTCTCGTTATACCTCGAGCTATGTGAACAACATGGGTGAATTCACCGTCGACTGGCATCACAATTTTGGGTTGCACAAGTTGGCCGCAGTAGCCGGTTATAACTATGAAGACAATATGGATGAAAACTTCTATGTGAACAACTATAATTTCCCTACCGACGATTATAGCTACAACAAGTTAGAAGCAGGTACCGCTTTAAGTAAAGGCGAAGCCGAAATGACCTCTTACAAGGAAAGCAACAAATTGATCGGCCTTTTTGGACGTGTCACCTATAACTATGCCGACCGCTATCTATTAATGGCTTCTATTCGCCGTGACGGTTCTTCGCGTTTCGGTGCCGATCATAAATGGGGTACCTTTCCCGGCCTATCAGCAGGATGGCGCATTAGCAACGAAGAATTTATGAAACCCTATACTTGGATTAGCAATTTGAAGTTGCGTGGCGGCTTCGGTGTTACAGGTATCGATAATAGCAATTCGTACGTCTCCCTAGCGTCCTTAAATTATGGAGACAAGTTCCTGTATAACGGCGAATGGATCAGCTCGTTAAAATCCGTTCGTAACCCCAATCCCGATCTTCGTTGGGAAAAGAAATACGAATATAACATCGGTTTAGATTTCGATTTCTTTAATGGACGCTTAGGCGGATCAATCGATGCCTATCGTCGCGACACCAAAGATGCTTTATGGGATTATACCGTGCCTGTTCCCCCCTACATCTATAACACAATCACCGCCAATGTCGGCCAGATTCGTAATACAGGTTTCGAACTCCTAATTAATGCCATCCCCATTAAAACAAAAGATCTCGAATGGAGCGCTAACATCTCTTATTCTACCAATAAGAACAAAGTCATTTCAATCTCGAACGATCAGTTCCAGATGAGCACCGATTGGTTCACCACAGGTAGCGTAGACGAGCCCATTCAAACCACCTCTCACCGTGTAAAAGTAGGCGATCCGATAGGCAACTTCTTCGGCTTGAAATCAATCGGAGTAGACCAAAATGGTAAGTGGGTTGTTGAGCGTTATAATCGTGATGCAAGTGGTAATATAACCGGTAAATACTACGACTTAGCTGAAAATGCTACCGATGAAGATCGTCAAGTTTTAGGAAATGGAGTCCCCAAACACTACCTTAACTTTAACAACAACATCCGATACAAACGTTTCGATTTTTCGATCAACATGCGAGGCGCCTTTGGCTTCCAGATACTAAATTATCAGCGGATGTATTATAGCAATCCAACCATCCAGTACAACGTGTTGAACTCCGCTTTCGATCGTTTGGATGTAGTAGACGTAGTAAGTGGAAAGAAAACAGGCCAAAAGGTAGTTCTCAACGATGCACAACGCTATGTTAGCGAGTATATCGAAAATGGAGACTACTGGAAGATTGACAACATCACGGTAGGATATACTTTCGATATGTCGAAAAGTAAGTACATCAAAAATCTGCGTCTGTATGTCTCTTGCTTAAATTTAGCAACCATTACAGGGTATAAAGGCATTGATCCGGAAGTTCAAACTACAGGGCTTGATGCCGGTGTCGACAATCGCAACAAGTATCCTACCACGCGTTCTTATACCTTCGGTGTAAATATAACTTTCTAATCAAAAAAACGAATAAGTATGAAATTATATAAATTAGGAACGTATGCTTTATTGCTAAGTTCTACATTAGGCCTATCAGGATGCTTAGATTTAGATGAAACAGCATATTCTGAAATTATTGAAGATTCATTTGTTCCCACCGAGCAAGATGTGGCAGCTTTGATGGCGAGTTCCTACTCCCCGCTGACCTACATTATGAATTGGCAAGGTTATTTCGACCTGCAAGAAGAGTCGGGCGACTGCATCATCACCCCAACCCGTCCCAATGGATGGGATGATGGAGGTGTATATCGCCGGATGCACAAACATACCTGGACGAACGAGTCGTGGCAGCCGTATAATACCTATCAGCAGTGCTATAGTGGCATTAATAATGCGAATTTAGTGATGGGGAAAATCAAAGCAGGAACCCTCCCCGTAGGTAAATTAGAAGCTTCCACCTTAGCCGAGTTGCGAGCCATTCGTGCCTTGTGGTATTCCATCTTGCTCGATACCCATGGAAATGTTCCTTTAGTAACCTCTTTCGATAGTGAACTGCCCAAGCAAGCAAGTCGCGACTCCCTGTTCCACTTTGTGGTTAATGAACTTACCGATCCGCAGGTAATTAACAACCTGAGCGATAAAGTCGACATCACCACCTATGGACGGATGAACAAATATACAGCTTACATGACCTTAGCCCGCGTATACCTCAATGCAGAAGTGTATACCGGAACCCCTCATTGGCAAGAAGCTCTAAACTATGCCGATTCAATAATCTCTTCTCAGAAATTTCAGTTGTCGGCTGACTATTCAAGCAACTTCAAGAAAGATGTCGATTACACCAACAAAGAATGCATTTTTGCAGTCCCCTACGATGTCATCAACGCCGGTTTCGGTCAATTTGCCAAATGGTATCCTCCCGTATCGAAGGAGCACTTTGGTTCTAGCTATCAATGTTGGGATGGATCGTGTGCCAACCCTCAGTTTATCAATTCATATGAATCCACCGATAAACGATTAGGTAAAACCTGGCTCATGGGCCCTCAATACAGTGCCACCGATCCCACAAAGTTAGTTTGGACTTGCAACAATTACTTGCCTTCGTTAACCTGTATGAAAGACGGCAAAAACTATACAAGCATCGACTACGGTTATCGGGTTGCTAAATATGAATACGATGCCACCACCTCGTGGAACTGGGGCAACGATTTCCCCTATTACCGCTATGCCGAAGTCTTGCTCATAAAAGCAGAGTGCTTGCTTCGTCTGCATAAAGATGAAGATGTAGCCGCTCAGTTGGTTACCGATGTTCGTAAGCGTGATTTCGATGATCAGGCCGATGCCACAGTCACTGCTGCCGATTTAAAAGGTGATACTCGCATCAAATACGGAACTTTAGATTGGGACAATAAAATCGACGTAGCCGGCGATCAAACCCCCGTAGTACTTGGTGGCCTGTACGATGAGTACGGTTGGGAATTTGCTTGCGAATGTCAGCGTCGTACCACGATGATCCGTTTCGGAACATACTCTACCAAGAACTGGTTCAACCATGAAGCCATTACCGATGGGCATACCAAGTTATTCCCCATCCCCTTGCAAGAGTTGCAAAGTAACGGCAACTTAAAACCGAACCCCGGTTATTAATTAGACTTTATCGCAGGCGAAAGCAGATTATCGCAAACGAAACTTTAAACAAAAAGGAAGATCTTAATTGATCTTCCTTTTTGTTTTTTATCACAGTTCCCTCTGTAAAAAGTGTACTCTCCGCCATGAAGTTGCCTCTTGTTTTCATTAACTGATCCTCAAATTAATTCATTAGCCCTTGTGCAGTATGCCTTCTGCAGTAAGACGAAATCTTTGTTGCGGATGATTACTTTGATATTTTCGTTCAACAAAGCCATCTGCAATAGCTGGGTTAAGATAATTTTGACGAAAATGCTTTATATCATGAACTCCAATTGTGGTCATTAATTCTTCTAATGACTGATAATTGTCAGACATATTTTTTATCAACAAATGAACTAGTGGGGTACTAGTGGGGTACTCAGGGTGTACTAGCGCGGTCTTTGTCGTTTTTTCTTCTTCTTTCCAATTATCTTTATTTCCTCTTGTACGTTTTTTGAATTCATCATAGACTCCTGAAAGTGTATATCCATCATCTTTCTTTACAAGCAATCCTTCACGAACGAGCTTGTTGGTAGTGTCCTCATCTATATTATCTAAACTCTCATTGTTTGCAGTACGATATAATGCCAATAGGTCAAATACGTTAAGACGTTTACTTTCTTCACGCTTCTCTTGCTCTTGTCTAACCATTAGGCAGAATGCAGGATTCTGTATCTCGGCTCGTAATTTTAGACAAACTTGAAAATCATCAGTGGCTGAATAGTCGGGAAGTGCTTTGCCTTCCATCATACATTCATAGAACATTTTGTCTACGCCTTGCCCGCTTCTTTCTACGAGCCCTGTTCGCTGAAGTACCTCGCTAATACGCTTACAGCGTGGCATACTGTTTACCGTTAAAATGTTATCAACGTCTACACCCAAAGGGAAACCTCCTGCATTAGTGATAATCAGCATATCTGGGTATTGCTTGATAACCACATCACTCTGAATGTTCATAGCTCTGTGGCAAACGGAATTCAGAATAGCCTCACGTACTACTTCACGATTAAAGGCAGGTATGTCGTAGATGCCTGGACCGTCACTAAAATGCTGTAATGGATTACTGGCTGGTTGATTGATGTAGTCCCACACCTTGTTGATGGCAACAAACAGTGCTTGTTGAAACTCTTGTCTTGCCGTATAAGGTATCATAGCGTGATTCAGGCGATACTCAACAACAATATTGTCGCAAGGCAAATATTTGCGGATAGCCGTTGATTTGCCGAGAAGAATCAGCGCTGCATAGTTCAAGTGATTTGTATCTTGTTGTAAAAGTCCAAAGTCAGAAAGTACTTGCAGAGTAGGCTTTTCTACAAACGATGAATTATTCCATTTGTTCGCATAATATCCTTTCATTATCTCAATAGCCTCAGTATCGAGGTCATCAACTGTCAGTCCATCGCAAATCCGTTCAGAGAAATCGGGCTCACTTTCTTGCAATATCTTCAAATACATAGCGTCCGACATTGGTTTCAGTTCTTCACCGACACGCATTAAAGGTACATCTTCAAATTTGAATAGCTTGCCAATAGGTCGGCTAGGCACGTCTATTACCAACACACGGCCTTCTTTGGTATCTTCGTTCTCAAAGAGCTCATATACTTTAGGGCGTATACCTGTGTCTCTATAAATATCAGCTTCTAGTTTTCCTATAGCACCAAATGCCTGCTTCGTTCCAATCACTTTGTGCGGATAGCTGTCGTGCATACCTATAACAAGTGAGCCTCCTTGTTCGTTACAAAGAGCCACCACATAGCCTAGGATACAACGACGGCGGTCGGATGGTTTATCCTTGCCAACACCATTATAAGAAACATTGCCGTATTCACCTTTCTTGAACTCAATTTTATCTTCCGATTCTTTTGCCTGTGTCAGTTTTTCTATAGTCCACATACATCTACTATTTCTTGACTTATATATCACATCATCTTTTGATGAGTTGAGTAATTGTTTACTAGAATTATCGACAAAGATAACAAATTATTCATAAAATAGTGAATGTGATAGAATAATTCAATCAGTATTCGTCTTTACAATTGCGTTTTAGGCAATTTAAAGATGTATTGATAAATTTCTTAACGTCTCAAATTCTAGGGAAGTCAACGTCCTTATACAAAACCACAAAGGAGAATAATACGCGATCCACATAAGGAGCCAATTGGGCTAGGTACACGTGGTTCAACATCCTTGTCGTAAGCAGTAATGGTGTAATGAAAATGACAGTTAAACCGACTCGTGATTTCATGCAGATATGGCAGAATCGGACTATAGTTCTTTGAACAGAATTCCACTACGTCAATGGTCTTCGGATCAAGTTGGATAGAATTCACTACATGCGGATAGAGTGGATTACGTGAATATATGTATCCTTCACGAAATCGCTTGATGAGCCATTCCGAGAAATAATTAACGGTGTCGGTTCGTCCACCCGTATTGAGAATCATAGCTTCATTTTTTCAAAATCGAAGTTTTTATAGTCTTTTATTACGTAATCACACAATGACTTAATACTATTTTCCGTGTTGGTTGTAGCTAGTCCCACAACCTTCATATTTGCTGCTCTACCAGACTTCAAACCATTAAAGCTATCCTCAAAAACCACGCATCTATTTATTTCTGCATCAAGTCTTTGTGCTCCTTTTAAATAGCAATCAGGATCGGGTTTGCTCTTTTCAAAATCCTCACTGGTCAATATAGCATCAAACAACTGCTTAAAATCACTTTTTCTTTCAAAAACAGCATTCATCTTTACCATATTAGAGCTCGTCACTAATGCGGTCTTCACGTCATGCAATCTTAAGTCTTTTATGAATTCAAGAAAACCGTCTATATATTCAAAAGTCATATTCTTTTCGAATTTATCTAGCGCATTTGTTATTTTATCTTGAACATCCGGCATATCCTTAAAATACTTGTCGTATATCTGAACAAGTGTCTGACCTTTAATCTCCTGTTCCAATCCCTTTATCCCTTTATACAGCTCATTTTGCTCTTTCCAGAACAAAGTGTATTGCGGTTCTGTATCAAACACAACACCATCCAAATCGAACAATGCAGCAATCACGTTATTTTCATTCATTCTTATGTACCTATAATTATTTTCGTTGCAAAGTTAGTGATTTTCCACAAGAAATTTGCATTTTTGAATGAATAAGAGTAACTATTGAACATTGCAGAAAGAATTTAAGCAGTTACAAGAATCAGAAGAGGAGGCTGTCTCGCTTTTGAGACAGCCTCCTCTTTTTTTGAGCATACTTATAGCTCCTTTCTTACCTCGAAGCACGGGCAAACCTTTATCCATTCGTGCTTCTCAATCACCCCGTCGTGGTTGAGATCCGCGCTCAAGTCGCGGTGTCCCAATATCCCCGCCGTGGGGAAACGTTCGTGAAGTGCAGCTACCACCTTCCGTAGCGAAGCTCGCTGTTCAGCAGTGCGTGTATCGGCCGGCTTGCCGTTCACATCCAAACCACCTTCGTAGCAGATGCCGACACTTCGGGCATTGTAGCCACGGGCATGAGCCCCCACCAAGTTCAGCGGACGTAAGCCCTCCACGCTACCATCCTTACGGATGTAGAAGTGGTACCCCGCCTGGCTGAACCCGCGGGCTCGATGCGCCGCGTCGATATCTGCACCCGTAAACGTGCGGTCGCAACGGGTAGCCGAACAGTGAATTACCAGCAAGTCGATTGTGCGAGTGCACGGCTGATTCATCAGCTTGCGAAATTGAAATTCCGTCTCCATCGCCTTACTCCTTCGTAGCACGCTGCGTGCACGCCGTATTCTCACACTTCAACAATTCCGCACGATTGAGTTGCTCCTGCAAAGCCTGCATCTCCGTGTACATCGTGTTGATCTTCTCGCACACCGCGATGTAGTCGGTCTGGAAGGCCTTCACCTGCTCCATGAGGAACGTGAGTTGCTCCTTCACAAAAGTCGTGAACTCCGTAATCACTCCTTCATCGTCCTTGCTACGGGTACCTATCAGCCATCCCAATAACGTCATCACTTTCTCGATAATCAAATTAATCTTCATCGTTGCAATTCGTTATTAATTCTCGGAGGCAGAAGCACTTTTCGGAGTTTCGGAAGTCGATCCGCCGGTAGTCGGAGTTTTCGAAGCGGGTAGGTCTTGCTTGTTGTACACTCGCTTAAAGGAAGCCCCTATGGTAGCTGTTTTTAGCGATTTACCGGCATGGAAGCATACTGAAGCCTTCTTAATCATAGTCGCCTGGAAAGCATCCTCAGTAGCCGCAGCCCCACTGTGCAGGCCAAACTGAAGTGCGCCCAAGTCGCCCAATCGTACAATCTGTCCTTGTTTGAGGCGTTCGCAAACCTCGTCGTTGTAGGCAGCCAATACCGCCATCACATCCGCACGAGTACAAGTGCTGCTTCTTTCGATAGCCGAAGCAATCTCGTTCAAAGTACTTTCTCCACTAGCCACAGCAATGGCATAATACGCATACGCTTTAGTCTGTGGGTTTTTACGTTTCATTAATCGATAGTTCATAATTCTTTCTTTTTTAATTAATACATTATAAAATTAGATTTGGCAAAACCAATTCAAGCTTTGCCCGCTCTCCCCGAGGCAGCGAGCTCCTTCCGCCTCCGTTCGATAGCACAAAGATACCGCCTTTCTTTCGCTCCGAATACGTCATTGAAACCCTCTGCACCCTTCGTTGTCAATATTCACCGAAACGAGGCGAACTGAAGCAAATTGAATTATTTATACCCGAAAAGGTGTATTATTCAAATAATTTTATAACTTTGCACCCAAACGGGTATAAAATGGAACAGCTATCATTATCGGATTATATAAAACAGATGCGTAAGCAGCATGGCCTAACACAAGTAGAATTATCGGAGAAATCGGGTGTTGGACTTCGTTTTGTTCGTGAATTGGAGCAAGGCAAGCAATCGTTGCGCCTTGATAAAGTGAACCAAGTGCTGAGTCTTTTCGGAACAGAGATAGGTGCCGTGCCGATGAATAAAGCTAAACTGGGAATATGAAGAAAGCAACTATATGGTAATGCCGACATGCACTTGAAGAACTTTTCTTTATATAGTTTAAACAATGAATTTTATACCCTATCGGGTGTGTTTATCTTCTTTTAATACTATATTATACCCAAAAGGATATAAACTACAAGGGCTTGTGATTTCACAAGCCCTTGTAGTACGTGCGTGCTCGCCGTATTCTCTATTTCAGTACTTTATCGACTAAAAAACGCCTCTTAAAACTTGCTTATATGCCATAAAATCAGTACCTTTGTATCACTAAAAGGCAATAATATTCTACATATAAGAACATTCAGCCTCAAAAACATGAACGAAAAAATGAAAACCGTAGAAGAATTTATCGTACGAAGTTATTCTAAGAGCGAGCTCGCCCAGTTATATAATCCCCAACTCACACCCGCCGTAGCGCGACAGTTGTTGCGGAGATGGATGAATGCCAGTCCCGGACTCCTTCCGCTCCTGCAAAGCCTCGGCTACCGCACCGAACAACGCGTACTCACTCCCCGTATGGTGCAATGCATCGTAGAGCAGCTCGGTGAACCGTAAGCAAAAAACGAAGACACTGTCTAAATTTTGGGGAGTAATAGAGTAAAAAGAATGTTATAATAAGGGTGTCATATAAATAGGGATATAACAGATTCCGTTCTCAACCGACAAATCGGTTGTATGAATAACATACGGAGTAGATAAGTAATCAGAATATTTAGTAATACACTTGGTCAAAGACGTTAACGTATAATTCTTTCCCGACTTAACTTCAATTGGCGAAATGTTATGTTTACTTGTAATGGTAGGTTTGGTTATCAAAAAGTCTAATTCCATTCTGTCTTCTGCTTCTTTAGAATACTTAGAATAGAAAAATAGCTTGTGATTACTTGCTCTCAACATTTGGGCAACGATATTCTCAATTAGCATTCCTTCATTGACTTCAAGCTTGCCAATCATCAACTTTTTATAAAGCTCATTACTTACAATCGTATTTTCGTCAAATGCCATACTGATAAGCAAACCTGTGTCGCCCATATAACATTTCAAAGTAGAACTTTCTAATTTTAAACTTAACCCAATACTTGGTTCTGTAGCTCCATAGCATAAATTAGCAACCATTGCCTCGTTAAGCCAAAAGAAAGCATCTTCATAATCTCTCATACGTGCGCCTGATTTCAACTCTGAAAGTTTAAATTTTTTCTCATGTTTCTGCAATTGACTTGGTATGGTATCAAAGATATTTGTCACTTTAGCCTCGTTGCCATCTGCATATTTTTGAATATCGTTTCTATAAAGTGTGAGAATAGCTCGTTTGACTGTATCAACTCTTTCAAAATCACGCGTCTCAATATATGTAGAAACAGCTTTAGGCATACCACCTATAATCAAATATTGACGAAATAAAGTCATGGCTTTACGATGCATGTCAACTTCCATGGGCTTCTTCTTGCCGAACTGTAGTTTCATAAGGTCGTAGATGGAGGTTTCATCCATAGCCCAAAGAAATTCTTCGAAATCCATTGGGAACATATTGATTCGTATCTCTTCGGAGGGAATGGTAATATTCTTGACATTCTTATTAATAGAAACTAGTGAACCGGTCTCAATATAATCATATCGTCCATCTTTTACAAGATACTTTATTGCAGCTCTAGCTTTGGGATAATTTTGAATTTCATCAAATATAATCAGTGATTTTCGATTTACAAGCTTCACATTTGAATAGAGTGCTAGATACATAAAGAATGTATTAAGGTCTGTTAGATAAGAGTCAAACAAATCCAACACTTGTCGTTGTACATTATTGAAATCAATAATAATGTAAGAGTCGTATTCATTTCGAGCAAACTCTTCAACAATATAACTTTTACCAACACGTCTTGCCCCATCAATAAGCAACGCATTTTGCCCTTGATCTTGTTCTTTCCACTTTAAAAGTCGATCATAAATCTTACGTTTCATAATTCAAATATTTGTATGATTACACCATTCTTAGAATTTATACCGATGCAAATATACACATTTCCTAGAATTTTGCCTATACTAATTCTACACATTTCCTAGATTTTAAGCATTTTTGCACCATTCTTAGAATTTATACCGATGCAATTCTACACATTTCCTAGATTTTTATCTTTAATCAAACACTTTATCCACCAAATTTATCGAATCATCTTTCTTTTTAGATAAATAATAGTCGCAATCTATCATATAATAAATAAAAAACACTATATTTGCGCATTATATGATAGGTTACCACTATGACTAAACGTACGATGGGGACTAAACTTCCTCGAAAACTAACGCAAAAGATGGAGATTGTAGGCGAACAAATAAAGCTGGCTCGCCTACGACGTAATCTCAGCATCTCACAAATCGCAGAACGAGCTACGGTATCCGAACTCACCGTTTCGAGAGTGGAAAAAGGATTCCCCACCGTTTCCATCGGCATCTATCTCAGAGTTCTCTATGCCTTGCAACTCGATGACGACATTCTTGGCCTAGCCCAACAAGACGAAATGGGGAAAGCCCTGCAAGATATTGGTTTAACGCAACGCAGCAGAGCCTCTAAAAAAGAGTAGGGTATGGAAAAGTTATCACCTTTATTATTCAGCAACAAAAGCTTTATCTATAATTTGATTAAAAAACGCTGGAGGCAGAATATAATCAGCAAGCGGAGTATCTTGCGTCTTTAAAAAAAGGACTCCTCGTAGCGAACCATAGTTCAGAGATGCAAACTGAACTAATACGTGAGGTGGAAAAACTAATTTTCCTTCCTCGTTACACATTTGTTCTATAGAATCTTTGTGGAAAGCGAAATAGCTGCAAAAGACGGCTCTCATTAAGGACTTATTATCAATTGTCATTGTAGCTGTAATCTTGCTACATAGTACACTTTGTTTTTTATCATACGAGAATAGAGCTTGCGTTTGAAATTCCACATCTCCTTTATTATTGGATATATTTTCTTCGAACATGGCAAATTGCTCCAATTCCATTTTTACATATTTGTAATATAGCTGTTGTTCCATTTTATCCTCCTTTCTATGCAGCATCTCCTGATACTGGCGAAAAACCAATTGTTATATTCTTTTTACCATAATAAGTTTCGCTATGTACAGCATTACTCGATTCTACTAAACGAGTCATAGTAATCACTTCTTTATATTCATAAGAAAGTGATGTAGATACCAATTCCTGCCCAATCGCAATCTGTAGCTTGCAAATAGTTTCAAGAGTCAAGTTTTCCTGTCCTTTGAGGAGTTTCCCTATGTAGGTTGGCGACACATTCATTTTTTCTGCTAAATCTTTTTGTGTCATATTCGCTTTTCGCAGATAGTAATGCAGGCTCAGGGCTATATCCTGAGACATACGCAGCCACTCTCTGCTGTCTTTCCTCGTTTGTGCCATATTCTTGGCTTTCTCAGAACGTGGCTTTGCTATTTCGGCAAGTTTGTCTAAATTGAATCCCATATTGCTTTAATTTTAGTTGTTTTCAAAATCATCACTATCCATAATCCCATTGGCTTTCAACCAATTTCTCACATTATCTATGTCTTGCAGAATGTGATCTTTTAATCTTGGAGAATTCTGAATCGTATCTGCTAATTTAATACCACCACCCGTAATCAGATAAGTGTTTTCTTTCATTTTTATTGCATACAAGCGTAAAAAGGATGGGCGTCCGTTTCCATACGACTTCATTGGTGCATATTCCAATTCGTATTTGTATTTCCCTTCCAAGTAGTGAAAATGAGAATCGAAATCCGGCTTTTCTCCCACCTCTGAGTGATTAGCCAAATCCTCAAAAAACATTTCCAAAGCTTCCGCTTCGTCAAGCACTTGTCGTGCAGCCTTTTCTGGTTCCGAAATTTTCTTCCAAACATCAGTCTTTAAATTATTTCGATTTTCTTCCAAAAACTCCGTTACGTTTTCCACATCATTCCATTCAGCAAACAGACGATCAAATTCATTTTCATCTTGTCCATCATATTTTATGCTGTATATATATGGAGGGAATATCGCTATTATTTCCACTATTATGTACTTTAAATTTTAACTTATACAGTTATCTGATTGCAAAAATAGAGATTTTCTTCCTAACAACCAAATATTATACCGATAAAATAAACTTATAGGTTCATTTTATCGGCTTGCCACAACTTTTATTAGAAAAATCAGTGCCATGATCCTTCTCCAATAATCTTTTTCATCTACCTTTGTAGTCATTATGAATAATATGGAAACAATAGACAGAATGCCGACACATCCGGGAGATGTTCTAAAAGAAGAATTAGAATCTCGCGGTATTTCACAAAAGAAATTTTCTACTGTGATAGGAGTTTCCTATACCATGCTCAACGAAATATTAAATGGCAAGCGCCCTGTAACAAGCGATTTTGCTTTGATCGTAGAGGCTGCATTGAGTATTAATGCCGAGCTACTAATCAATATGCAAACTCGTTATAAGATGGCAGGAGCGAAGACTTTATAGCGACACAGCAAGAGTTACAGCAAGAGTTACAGCAAGAGTTACAGCAAGAGTTGCGTAATAAAACTTTATATACTGATATTCTCGAAAAGCTAGCAAAATCAACAATGTCTAGATTAGAATTATCTGAATATTTAGGACAAAAAAAGGTATCGGGGCAACTTAATAAAATAATTCAGAAACTAATTTCCGATAAGTTAGTAGAACGTACAATTCCTGATGTTCCCAACCATCCGGCTCAAAAATTTGTATTAACTAGAAAAGGAATTGCATTTTTGGCGATTATTAAGAATGAGTGCCAATAAGAGAGTTACCCAAGATTATGAAAGAATATAGAATAGAAATTGCGAAGCTTATTAGTACAGAACTTCGTTCTAGAACAGAAGCTCAAAAGATAGCTTCTGAGATATCCAGAGTTAATGCAAAGAAAACTATGATTGACTTTACTGGCGTTAGCTTTATCTCGCGATCCTTTGCGGATGAATACTGCAATGTTATGAATACTAGCAATGCCGTTTCTACTGGCATGTCTAAGAATATAAAGTTGATGATAGCGATTGTGAAAAAGAACCGTAACAAGGGCAAGAATGTTCGCACTAGCGAGAACGTTATTGATTGTGTCTCTGATGCAAGTTTACTGTCTTCTGTGTTATCTGCATTTTAACAACGCATTTGTCGGATAGATAGTCGTCATCTTCCGGTGACGAATCGTAGCGTTTACCCTCGTGAAACAAATCGGGCATTTGCCGTGCGCGATTCCGTCAGCACGTTTAAAATATCCAAAGAAATATTTTAAATG
>Ga0302170_10000138_pt1 | contig 27950 bp, 25 predicted proteins | sample I_Fen_N2_1_FD_193492 | JGI IMG/M metagenome (GOLD analysis project Ga0302170, IMG submission 193492) | Peat permafrost microbial communities from Stordalen Mire near Abisko, Sweden - I_Fen_N2_1 | ecosystem: Environmental > Terrestrial > Soil > Wetlands > Permafrost | place: Sweden: Abisko...
AACGGCGTCCGCTTTGCCTTTGCTGATACCACTGTCAAAGCTGACATCCATTTTACCATGGATGGCGATCAACTTTTTATGCAAAGCAATTCTCCTGTTTCAAAAATGGGCATGATGGAAAGCAGCGAAGCCGTGATTCCGGCCAACACGCTTATTCCGGCACAAGAACGAACCATTTACAAAACAGACAAGCTTGTTTTTGTGATGAAAAAATACCTGACAAAAGCCAAAAAGAGTTTGACTCAGTTCAGCCCCGACATGACCAAAACAGGGGTTATGGTAAAACCTAAAAATGCCATTGTTTTCAACGTGAGCGACGGCAATGCTTCGAAAAAGATAAATGTGCTGACAGCCGAAAACGAAGTTTCAACTCCGGGAACGGGCCTGCTAAACGATGTAAAAGTAAGCATCACCTATGGCAATCTGCCGCAGAAGTTGCCGTTCAGCATCACCTTACACAAGTTCCAGCTCGACCGCTATCCCGGGTCTAACAGTCCGTCATCCTACGCCAGCGAAATTACAGTGACTGACAAAGAAATGAAAACAGAACTTCCTTTCCGCATTTACATGAACAATATTTTAAATTACCGGGGTTACCGTTTCTTTCAGTCGTCATACGATACGGATGAAAAAGGAACCATCTTATCTGTAAACCACGACTACTGGGGAACGCTGGTTACGTATGTAGGATACTTCTTTATGTTGATAGGGATGATTCTTACCTTATTCAACAAAAACAGCCGGTTCTTTACAGTTATCAAATTAAGCAACAATCTGCAACAAAAACGCAAAACAGCCAAAATGCTTTTGCTGGCAGGACTGTTGATTGCTTCTGGTTCTATGTTTGCAGCTAAAACTCCGAACAATAAAAATGCACACCTGAAAGCACTAAGCAGTTTACTTATTCAGGACGAAGGACAGGGCCGCATAGAACCGTTAAGCACCTATGCATCGGAACTGATACGCAAAATAGCGAAGAAAACGAGTTACAAAAACCAATCATCACTGGAAGTAGTGCTGGGCATGTGTACCAACCCCACCAAATGGCAAAATGAACCGATTATTAAAGTAGCCCACGAGGAACTTGCCAAAGAACTTGGAGCTGCAAAAGACTACGTGAGCTTTAATCAACTTTTTGATGCAAAAAATGGCGGTCAGTATAAAATTTCGGACAAAGTAGAAAAAGCTTACCAGAAAGATCCTTCGGAACGCAATCAGTACGAAAAGGAACTGATTAATGTTGACGAACGTGTAAACATTATCAACAGTATTTTCACCGGAAGCATTCTGACCATCTTCCCTACAGTCGGACACGATACTGAGAAATGGAAAGCGGTAACAAACTTTGGAACTCAGACAGCGGCAAATCAAACCACGAGTAGTGCAACCGGTGGCGTTTGCCCTATGACCGGAAAAACAGGAATGACAGATCTTCCTGCCAGTGGCCAATCAATGGGTGGAGGAATGACAGCAAGTTCAGGAGATAAATGCCCGGTTACCGGAAAAACCGGGAAAGCCGGAAAGCTGGATGAATCGATGGACGGAATGACAGCCGGAAAATCAGATAGCGTTTGCCCCATGAATAGCAATATGCAAAATATGCCGACGAACGGCATGAGCAATGAAATGGGCATGAGTTCGATGACGAATACCAATAAAACCTCTGAAACCGAACAATTACTCAGCTCCTATCTCTCTGCAGTACTTCATGGAGAAGAAACCGGAGACTGGAGTTTTGCAAACAGTGCTTTGTTGAGTCTGAAAAACTATCAACTTCTAAACGGTGGAGCTCAACTTCCCTCTAAAAACAAAGTAAAAGCTGAAATTCTGTATAACAACCTGAGCATATTCCTTACACTAGCCATTCTGTATGGTTTACTCGGAATCTTATTGGTTTCTCTACACATTATCAATATTCTGAAATACAATCCAAAGATCGAAAGATATTTGAATAAAAGTATTTACCCACTTGCGTTTATGTTTTTATTATATACCGGAGGATTAATTATGCGTTGGTATATTTCAGGGCATGCTCCCTGGAGTGATGGGTACGAGGCAATGATTTTTGTCGGTTGGGGAGCTGCTTTGTCCGGATTGGTATTTGCAAACAGATCACCGATAACACTTGCCATCACCTCTTTGCTATCAGCCATTGCATTGTCGGTAGCAGGCATGAGCTGGATGAATCCGGAAATCACCAACCTCGTTCCAGTGCTGAAATCATATTGGTTGGTAATCCATGTGGCAGTGATCACATCCAGTTACGGGTTCTTTGCCATGGCAGCCATGCTCGGCTTATTCAACCTGTGTCTGATGGTTGCCCGTACAGAGAAAAACAAACTCCGGTTGAATGAAAGTATTCTGGAATTCAGTTATATTATAGAACTGGCACTGACCATAGGCCTTTTCATGCTGACGGTAGGCACATTTCTGGGAGGCATCTGGGCCAACGAATCGTGGGGACGCTACTGGGGCTGGGATTCGAAAGAAACCTGGGCATTGGTAAGTGTTTTGGTATATTCAGTCATTCTTCACCTGCGCAACATTCCAAAGACAAACAATCTACTTGTGTTCAACACGGCTTCGGTGATTGGTTTTGGTTCTGTGATTATGACATTTGTGGGAGTGAATTATTACTTATCGGGAATGCATTCGTACGGACAAGGTACACCTCCTCCTATTCCTGTTGCAGTTTATCTAGTCCTGATAGTTATTATCGGGCTCATTATCGGGGCTTCAAAGTCAGAAAAAAAGCACAGTGCCAAATCATCAAACTAAGGAGTTTAAACGCATTGACTACAACTAACATTCAAACACTTACAGATTGAAAATGATCGCATCGCAAACCGATCTAATTCAGAGTCAATATAAATAGAGGGTATTAACAGCTTAAATTGTAATAGTTGCAATGTTTTATAGTTATATTTGACGAGAATTACCAACATTTCAAATCTATATTAATTCTAATTTCGATAATAATTTCATTTAGGGTTTTCAAAAACTATTGATTTCAAAAGAACTTAATGATACGATTTTTTCATAGATTATCCATATTTCTTTATTGCGCTATAGTGATAGCCACAACGGCCGTACTATTGTATATAGGGTCGTCCTATTACAAATTATCTATTGAAGCCCGCTACTTTCATCCATATCATCAAATGCTCGACTCCGGCGGATTGGTAGGACACGGATTAGGAATCATTGGAACCTTATTTATCCTTATAGGCCTGTTTTCATACATGGCACGTAAGCGGCTAAAAACTTTTTCGCGTGTAGGCGAACTTAAGTACTGGCTCGAATTTCATATATTCCTGTGCACGGAGGGTGCTGTTATGGTAGCATTCCACACCACATTCAAATTTGGCGGAATCGTATCCATAGGCTTTTGGAGTTTAGCCATCGTGTGGATAAGCGGAGTTATCGGTCGGTTTATTTATGTCCAAATTCCACGCACTATTGAAGGACGTGAACTTAGTCTGCAGGAAGTAAAAGATCTGCGGGATGAAATGGACATAGTACTGAAAAATAAATATGGAATCAACAGTGCTAAAATAAACACAGTAAGCAGATTTCATTTAGGAGCTGAATTAAAAGCACAAAATATTACACGAAAAGAGTTTTATCATGTGAAACGTATGGTTTTAAACGAGCGTGCATTAAACTTCCGGATAAAACGTCTGACTAACATGCAAAGCTTATTTAAATACTGGCATGTAATTCATTTACCATTTGCTCTTATCATGTTAATCATAATGGTCATACATGTGGCAACAGTACTTTTCTTCGGTTATAAATGGATATTCTGAATCGATGGACAAATTAATAGAAATAGCTTCATACGCTTTTATAGTACTAATCATCCTGATTATTCTGTACATATACGTTCGGAAGCAAAAACGAGAATCCAAGCAAGTAATCCGAAAAATTGCGCAAGCCAAAGTAGACGGATTGTATGAACCGGTGGCTATCCATCCGGTTATCGATCAAAACAGATGCATCAAGAGTGGTGCCTGTATAACCGCCTGCCCCGAGGAAGACATCATCGGCATCCGAAACGGAAAAGCAACCGTTATTAATGCTTCGATGTGTATCGGTCATGGTGCTTGTTTCAAAGCTTGTCCGGTCGAAGCCATTACATTGTGCATTGGCACTAAAAAAAGAGGCGTTGACATACCCGAATTAAACGAGAGTTTCGAAACAAATGTTGCAGGTATTTTTGTTGCCGGAGAGTTAGGTGGCATGGGCTTAATTAAAAACGCTGTTACACAGGGAAAGCAAGCTGTTGATAGTATTACCCGGTCATTAAAGAAAGAGGTCACGGCCGATTATGATTTAATTATTATAGGTGCAGGTCCGGCCGGTATTTCGGCAGCGCTGGCCGCAAAAAAGCAAAATTTAAAAACAGTTATATTAGATCAAAGTAGTTTGGGAGGAGCAATTTCCACTTTTCCCCGTAAAAAAATAGTAATGACATCGCCCATGGATTTACCTATTTACGGAAAAGTAAAATTGATAGAGACGTCTAAGACTGAATTGCTGCAATTATGGAATACTGTTCTGACAAAAAATAAAATCACGATACAAGAAAACAGAAAGGTCGAAGCTATTACCGCGGAAAACAACCGTTTCAAGGTGGAAACGTCGGGTGGCGAAAGTTATAGTACCAGAAGTGTTTTGCTGGCAATCGGTCGGCGTGGTACGCCACGGAAACTGAATATTCCGGGCGAAGAAACAGAGAAAGTATCTTATCAGCTTACGGAAGATGAAGAAATAACGGGACAAGATGTTCTGATCGTTGGTGGTGGCGATTCAGCCATAGAAGCGGCATTATTATTAGCCGCTTTGAATAAAATCACTATTTCGTACAGAGGAGAAAAGTTTAATAGGCTAAAAGTAAAGAATATTGAGAGAATAAACGAGGCTATTGCAAACAAAAGCATCCAGGTTCTTTATAACACAAATGTAGTCTCAATAGAAGAAAACAGCATTCAATACAAGCTGAATAACAGCGACGAAATAAAAAGACTGAAAAATGATTTGGTATACATCTTTGCCGGAGGTGAATTACCAACTCAGTTTCTCAAAAAAGCAGGAATACGCATTACCACTAAACACGGTGATACAATTCTGAAACATCGATAGAACCTAAAACCTTCATCAAATTAAGACATTTGAAAAAGATGAAACTAAAAAGATTATTGTTCCTTCTTACATGGTATATACTTTGTATATACCATGCGTCTGCCCAGATTTCTCCGGGTGAGCTGAGCAAAGCGCATGCAAGTTTAGAAGGTATAAGTAATTGTACCAAATGCCATGATGTCGGAAATAAAGTAACACGCCAAAAATGCCTGGAGTGTCACAAAGAAATAAGAGCCAATATTATCGCCAGAAAAGGTTATCATGGTTCAGCCCAAGTGCGGAACAAAGATTGCGCAGGCTGTCACAGCGAACATCACGGTCGCGACTTTCAACTGATACGCTTCAACAAGAAGACATTCGATCATTCAAAAACCGGATTTGCATTAAAGGGCGAACATGCCAAACAAGAATGTAATGCCTGCCATAAACCGGCTTTTATTAAAGATCCTGCTATCCGAAAAAAAGCGGGTACTTATCTTGGTTTAAGTCAACAATGCCTCAGCTGTCACGATGATTTTCATCAGGGAAAAATGTCGTCGAGATGTACGGATTGTCATGGGTTTAATTCGTTCAAAAATGCGAAACCCTTTGATCACAGTAAAACCCGTTATCCGTTGCTTGGTAAACATAAAGATGTGGCCTGCAAAGAATGTCACAAACCTGAAATTGTCAATGGAAAAACCCGGGAAGGATTTAAAAACCTGGCCTTTGCTAATTGTAACAGTTGCCATAAAGATCCGCACGAGAATAAGTTCGGACAAAATTGCAAACAATGTCATACCGAAGAGTCGTTTCATATTATCAAGGGTATAAAAACCTTCGATCACGATAAAACAGGATTTAAACTGATAGGAAAACATCAAACCGTAGAATGTAAAGCATGTCATAAAACCGGAAATATGACTGATCCGATCAAACACGATCGTTGTTCCGACTGTCATGCCGATTATCACAAAAAAGAATTTGCCGTAAACGGCGTTTCGCCCGATTGCAATAAGTGCCATACCAATAATGGATTTACGCCAAGTACCTTCACGATTGAAAAGCATAATATGACTAAATTCAAGCTGGAAGGAGCACATATGGCAACAGCCTGTACAGCCTGTCATAAAAAACAAAAAGACTGGACATTCAGAAATATGGGTAGTCGCTGTGTAGATTGTCATACCAATGTACACAAAGGTTTTATTCCTGATCGTTTTTTCCCGAATGAAGATTGTACGGCCTGTCATAATGTGAAGAACTGGAAAGAGGTCACCTTCGATCATAACAAAACCGGATTTAAACTGGAAGGCGAACATGCTAAGATAGCTTGTGCCGAATGTCATTATCGGAAAAATGCAAACGGAGTACGGGTACAGCAATTCAAGCGGCTTTCGCGCGAATGTTCCAGCTGTCATAAAGATTCGCACGCCGGACAGTTTGCTGTAAATGGCAAAACCGATTGTACGCGTTGCCACGGTTTTGATAAATGGGAAAATTCAAAATTTGATCATAACAACTCACGATTCAAACTGGACGGTGCACACGCTACGGTGAAATGTGAAGCCTGCCACAAGCAGGTAACCAATGAAAAAGGAACGTACATAGAATATAAGTTCGACAATATAACATGTGCCCGGTGTCACTCTTAATTGCTGTATTAATTTATGAACACTAAATTTATGAACTACAAATTAATATTGCTCATGGTATTTATGTTTTGGGGTACACACGCATTTGCCGTATCGCCAAAATCTCCGCATGGAGCCAACTTTAAAGTTGAATGTACCACCTGCCATACCACCGACGACTGGCTTAAAATAAAGCCAAACGGTTTTAATCATAACAAAACGCATTTTCCTTTAACGGGGCAACATAAAATGATTAGTTGCAAGAAATGCCATACCTCGCTTGAATTTTCAAAAGCGCCGACTCAATGTTCTGCATGTCACACCGACATTCATCAGGGAACGGTAGGTAAAGACTGCGAACGCTGTCATAATACCAGTTCATGGATTGTAACCAATGTAAAACGGATTCATCGTGAAGCTGGTTTCGTACTCGCCGGGGCACACGCCACAGCAGATTGTAATCGCTGCCATACTTCGGCATCATCGCTTCGGTTTGATAATATTCGTTCGGACTGTTATGCCTGTCATAAAGATAAATATGATGCAACTACCAGTCCGAATCACCGTGCAGCCGGATTTGATACCGATTGCGCCCGCTGTCACAGCATGGTTGGACGTAATTGGTTAAGCAACGGCCGTGGTTTTGATCATGGAGCATTTCCATTAACCGGCGGACACAAATTAGATTGTATAGCCTGTCACCTCAATAATGATTATTCAAAAAAACTGTCTACCGACTGTAGTACCTGCCATAGTTTAACCGGTGCACAGAATGCGAAATATCCTGCACATGCTACTAAGTTTGCAGCATTTGATTGTTCGGCATGTCACAGCATTCAGGCTTGGGATGCGGGTATTAAGTTCAAACAGCACGACAGTAATTTCGGAAAAATATACTCCGGTAAGCATAAAGGGAAATGGTCGTCATGTACCGATTGTCATACAAACGATGCTAATTATACAGCCAAGTGTACTAAATGTCACTCATTCAGCACCGGCAGTTTGCCCTAAAAACTGATTTATAGGTTTCACGAATCGTAAAAACATGAAGTATCTATTAATTATAGCGTTTATTTTTCTTGGCACAAGTTTGTTCGGGCAAAATACTACTGAACAGATAAAAGGAAAAGTGTCCTATATCAGTTCTCAAAACACCTATGTGCAATTTGTAAGCACGGACGGGATTCATGTGGGAGATACTTTATACCAATCGCAAAATAATATCCTCCAAGCAGTACTGATAGTAAAACAACTATCTTCCATTTCGTGTGTATGCTCTACCTTAAACAATATTCAATTAACTAGTTCGACAGAAATTATTGCCAGAAGGAAATTGGAGGGTAAATCGATGGATGTAGTTACTCAAAAGTCCAAAGATGCTATAGCGGTAAATGATGTATTAATAGCCGATGCTACAAATAAAAAAGAATCTGCAGAATCGAAAGCAAAGGTCGATGGACGTTTATCGGTTTCGTCTTATTCGGGTTTCTCTAATTATTCTTCCTCCTCGCAACGGTTCAGGTATAACCTCGCACTGAATGCTGAGCACATCAACAATTCCAAATTATCGTTCAACAGTTATATATCTTTTACACATAAGCTAAATGATTCCATTAAACTGAGCGATGCATTGAAAGTATATAATCTATCGCTCAAGTACGACTTTAGCAAAACGGCAAATCTAACCTTCGGGCGAAGTATCAATACCAATATGGCCAATGTGGGAGCTGTGGATGGATTTCAGTTTGAGAGTAGAAGCACGAATTTTGATTATGGTGCAGTGCTGGGTTCCCGTCCCGATTCAGTATACGGTGTTTCCCCTAAACTATTACAGTTCGGAGCTTTTATGAGTTATCATCTGAAAAACAATAATGGAAATTTCCAGACTTCATTGGCACTGTTCAATCAGATGAATAGTTTCAAAACCGATAGACGGTTTGCCTATATCCAACATAGCAACAGTCTGCTTAAAAATCTGGATTTATTCTGTTCATTCGAAATAGATTTATACAGTAAAACGGATAGTGTTGCCAAAAACACGCTCAATCTGACCGGTACCTATATTTCGTTGCGTTATCGGCCGCTTCATAATCTGTCGCTGTCCATGTCGTACGATGCCCGCAAGAATATCTATTATTATGAAACTTATAAAAACAGACTGGATAGTCTTATGGACAAAGCCACCCGACAAGGATACAGGTTTCAGTTCAATTATCGTCCGTTCAAAAAAATAATCTGGAGCGGAAATGCCGGCTACAGACTGCAAACCCCAAGCTCTACGTCATCTACCAATTATTCCAGTTATCTTACGTACACACAAGTGCCGTTTATCAACAGCAGCGCATCCGTTTTTGCAACATCATTTAATGCCAATTACAGTAACGGAACGGAATACGGAATAAATCTGTCGCACGATTTTCTGGACGGAAGGATAAATGCCGAAGTGGAATACAGAAAAGGAAGTTACGAGCTGAAAAACAATGTTTCCACGTCGGAGCAAAATGTGGCACTCACCAATCTTAAACAACAAACACTGGAATTTGATCTCTCGTGGATGATTACCAAAAAGCTGATACTCTCATTCAACTTTGAAGGGACTTTAGACTCCGATAAAAACACCGATAGCCGGGTGTTTATCAATATCAGCCAACGATTCTAAGATAATTATTAATGGTTAATGATTAATGATCAATTATTAACGGTTAATGATCAATGATTAATTATTAATGATAAGATGAATAGACAATGATAATTTATCATGCGAATCAGGAGTCGAAGGCAATGCATTTTACTTCTATATTGCTCCGTAGGAGCATCCTGTTTGTAGAAACGGATATGCATAAATAGCCCTGAGCTCCGTAGGAGCGGCCAGTATAGAATATTCTGACACGTTATCCAACCGAAACAGGTCGCTCTTCCAGAGCTGTGGAAAATTTGAAATTGTACAGAGTTACAAACAGAATGCTCCTCCGGAGCTGCATGCCACGGCTAAAGGTGCGTAAAATCAGCAGAAGCGTTATAAACTATACGCTCATATAGAGCTTAGTTATAATTGATGATTCAATGTGGTTTAGATAAGAATTCGCACACAGAATACACGGATTAGACGAAAAAAAAACAGAATATAAATTCCATTTAAAATGCATATTATCAAAAATAGAATAATCAAATCAACTTTGCATATTCTGTAAAATCTGTGTGTACCTAACTAAACGACATTGATTTACCATTGATCATTGTTTCGTCTTCAACAAGTCTTCCAATTTAATTAATTCGTCGCGAAGTTGAGCAGCATCGAGGAAGTCGAGCTTCTTAGCAGCTTCTTGCATGGCTTTTTTGGTTTTTGCAATGGCCTTTTCGAGTGCCGGACGCGACATATACTGAACCACCGGATCGGCAGCAATAGCTTGCTTAGTATCGGGTTCCACATACGCATTCGGATCCACATTGGCAAAGGAATTACGCTCCCCTTTGATAATAGCCGTAGGAGTAATGCCGTGTAATTCGTTATACGCTAATTGTTTTTCGCGCCTGCGGTTAGTTTCCGAAATAGTTTTGCGCATACTCTCGGTAATTTTGTCGGCATACATAATCACGCGTCCGTTTAAGTTACGCGCAGCACGACCAGCAGTCTGTGTAAGCGACCGGTGCGAACGCAAAAAACCTTCTTTATCGGCATCCAGAATAGCAACGAGCGATACTTCGGGTAAATCCAGCCCTTCGCGCAAAAGATTGACCCCAATCAGCACATCATAAATGCCTTTCCGCAAATCTTCCAGAATCTGCACACGGTCAAGTGTATCCACATCGGAGTGAATATAGTTACAACGCACGTTCATTTTGGTCAGATAGTCGGTCAGTTCTTCTGCCATTCGTTTTGTAAGCGTAGTGATAAGCGTACGTTCATTCTTTTCAGTACGAATAGTGATCTCTTCCAACAAATCATCAATCTGATTCAGACTTGGACGCACATCAATAATAGGATCGAGCAGGCCCGTGGGACGAATAAGCTGATCGACCACAATGCCCTGTGATTTTTCCAGCTCATAATCGGCCGGAGTAGCACTTACATAGATGGTTTGCGGAGCCAGTTCTTCAAATTCTTCGAATCGCAACGGCCTGTTGTCTTTAGCCGAAGGCAAACGGAAACCATATTCCACCAGATTCTCTTTACGGGCCGCATCGCCACCAAACATGGCACGAATTTGCGAAATAGTTACGTGACTTTCGTCGATAACCATTAAAAAATCTTTGGGAAAATAGTCCAGCAAGCAGAACGGGCGACTACCCGGCAAACGACCATCGAAATAACGGGAGTAATTTTCGATACCAGAACAATAACCGAGCTCCTTAATCATTTCCAAATCGTATTTTACCCGTTCGTAAATACGTTTAGCTTCGTAATTTTTGCCAATGGAGCGGAAATAGTCCACCTGTTTGGCCATATCAATTTCGATATACTGAATAGCCTGGGCAATACGTTCTTTGGTAGTAACAAAAATACTGGCCGGATAGATATTATAACTGTCGAACGACCCAAGAACGGAAAGATTAACCGGATCGACCGTCAGAATTTCGTCAATCTCGTCGCCCCAGAAAACCACGCGCAGGATAAAATCGGAATACGCCAGAAAAATATCCACCGTATCGCCTTTTACGCGGAAGTTACCCCGGTTTAGTTCTATTTCGTTGCGCGTATAAAGGCTATCCACCAGCGAGCGGAGGAAATCATTGCGCACAATTTTTTGTCCGCGGGTAATTTCAATCACATTGCTGGTAAAATCATCCGGATTACCGATACCATACAGACACGAAACGGACGATACAACCAGTACATCCCTCCTACCCGACAACAAAGACGAAGTAGTGGCAAGCCGCAGCTTCTCAATTTCCTGATTGATGGATAAATCTTTTTCGATGTAGGTATCGGAAGTTGGCAGATAAGCTTCCGGTTGGTAGTAATCGTAATAAGACACAAAATACTCCACCGCATTTTCGGGAAAAAAGGCTTTAAACTCACTATACAGCTGAGCAGCCAGCGTTTTATTATGACTTAATATCAAAGTAGGACGCTGAACCTGCTGCACCACATTGGCAATGGAAAAAGTTTTACCCGAACCGGTTACACCCAATAAAGTTTGGAAAGGAACATCCGCATGAAGTCCTTCCACCAATTGTTTGATAGCCTCAGGTTGATCGCCTGTGGGACGAAATGGAGAAACAAGTTTAAATGACATTTTTTCTAAAAAGTTGAAGTCGGAAATTCATGATTTGAAGTTAGGAATAAATATCTGTAATGAATTAGTTTATACTGCCCCCAACACCTCCCGATATTATCGGGATAAATGGCGGGGTCTACCGAAGTGCGATATGTGCAAAAAGAGTCAACATTTTCGCGCAGCAAAAGCCCCCTTTAGGGGGTTTGGGGGCGGTTGAGACAGCATTTCTAATACTAACTAATTCATGGAAAGTACTTAACCACAAATAACTACAAATAACCATGAATAACTATGAATAACCATGAATAACCCATTCACAGCAACGAATAATGCTGCCCGATAATAAATAACGTACAGCTATAACACCGAATACCTATTCTTGTTCGAGCGGCATGATAACCCACAGAACAATATAGACCAATAAACCGGTACCGGCTGAAAAAATGGTAAGCAGGGCATAAAGAGCCCGTACCAAAGTGAAATCCCAACCGAAGAAATTAGCAAGTCCGGCACATACGCCGCCCACAATCTGATCTTTTGAACGTCTAAGCTTTTTGTCCATAATTTTATGTATTTATGATTCAGTTGCAAAGTAACAAAAAAAGACGCAAATGCAAGAGTGTATATACAAAAAATATAGTACAATTAAGTAGTGCCGGAAAAGTCGGTACTTTTTCTTCGAAAATAAAATAAACAGGGGGAGTTCGTAAATTTAACTGCCCGATCAGACCGAATTCACAATAAATCGGCACAGATTCCCGATAATAAGAAAAAGAATGTCTAAAAGACACTTATTCCATTGTCAATAAAACAGAATGATGTAGCTTTGTATTCGTTTTAAAAAGTATCCCCTATCCAATGATTGCGCTAAGACTTCTATTTCGAAATAAAAAATACTTTGCCTCAGCATTTCTTTATGCGTGCATAAGCCTTATTTTTAGCACCTGGGTGACCTACATCCCTCAGATTGCTGAAAAAATAGGCATCACCGAAGGGCGCATTGGCAAGGCCATCTTCTTTTCGGCCATGGGCGGCTTTGTCATGATCAGGATATGCCGGCATTTTGTAGACAAAGTGGGTGTTGGGCGCTATATGTACTTCGCGCTGATTGCTTACTGCGTCAGTTTTTACGGCCCGTTTCTGGCATACGATTACACAACGCTTTGCATAAGTCTCTTCGTGTTCGGCATGGCCAATTCGTCGTATTTCATTGCCCTGAATTCACTTACCGCCACCATCGAAAAGCAGGACGAAGTGTACGTAATGTCCGGCAGTCATGGTTTCTGGAGTCTCGGAGGAATGATAGGGGCTGCTACCGGAAGTTATATTGCCGCATTGATCAATAATCCGATACTACATATTACCGGATTGGTTCTGATAATCATGATCATTCAAACCCGCTTACGAAAACAATACTACGACCGCCGCGGCGAACCGCAACAACAGGAAAAACACAAGTCGGCAAGCATGAAACCGCTGTATATAATAGCCACGGTAGGACTTATTCTGATGGTATCCGAAGGAGCCATTGCCGACTGGGGTGCTTTGTACCTGAAAAAGATCATTTTTGTAAATATCAGGTATATCGGATTCGGATATGCCGCCTTTTCGTCGGCCATGATGATCGGGCGATTCACCGGCGACTCGCTCAGCAGGCGATTCGGGTCGTGGCAACTCATTACCTACGCCAGTTTACTCGGTTTGCTGGGATTTTTATTAGTATTGGTGTTGAATCCTATCGTTTCCATACTCGGATTTTTCACTGTAGGGCTCGGATTTTCAGTAGTCGTACCCGAAATTTTTCGTTTGGCTTCCCGCGTCGAAGGAATCAAAACTGCCGATGGCGTTTCGTTTATCTCCGCCACCTCCAATATCGGCTTTTTAGTCGGACCCGTGCTGCTCGGTTTTATTGCCGAACTAAAATCGCTCCACCTGAGCTTTATGGTGCTCACCGTTTTTGTCAGCTTAGCTTTCTTTATTGCCCTTTGGCAATACAAAAGGCTAAAAGTGAATTTGAAATAAGGTATTTTTCTTATATAAGTAGTTTCCAATATTTAATGAACTATTTATATCACAATAGCACACATATGGAACATCCCAATACTTGGGATTGTGGTGTTTTCTTTTGTTTCGGTAAAATAAAGAATAATCGTTTTTCTAAATAGAACCCCTCCTACCTCATCTCCTCTCGCCCACCGGAAAGACGCAGAAGTAAAAATCGGCTCTTAAGCCTATATGCACAAAACATCCTTAGCCCGGTCTACATAACAAAGCTATTATCAAGCATCTCAACATTCACCTATCAACAATCGCAACAAAATAGTTAAATATTTAATCATATAGAAGATTTAACTTTACATGTAAAATCCAGTTAATTAATTGATTAAAATAACAAATTGAAACTATTCCAATCAAAATTCAATAATATCTGAATAAAATACTGTAAAACAAGAAATATAACTATTGCAAATTAAAACAATAGTACATATATTTGCAACTGATTTATAACAGTTGATCTAATCCGGGAAATATTTTGATTGAAAATTTATAGACTAATCGTCTATCACGTAGAATCTAAAATAATACCAATATGAATGTTTACCTTATGTCACACCACAGCAAACTGTGGACTAAAAAAATCTATCTGTTGAGACAACAGGCCCCCCATTGCGCATATTCTGCGCTTCATTTTCCGTGTGCCGCTACACTAAGCGACTACCTTTCGTCGGAAAACCATTCACAATAAAAACAAAATCAAAAACAACATAATCTGCCGGTACGTAACGACCTACACAGGCATTGTCAAATCCCGTTGCAGGGTCAGAAGAGCAATCTGAGGAACAATTTTTCCAATCTGAGGAGTAAAAAAGCAATCTGAGGAGCAATTTTTTCAATCTGAGGAGCAAAAAAGCAATCTGAGACAATATTTTTTCCATCTGAGAGGCAATAGAACCAAACTAAAACAAAATAAAAGTAATCTGAGACAATATTTTTTCAATCTGAGAAGCAATAGAACTCAACTAAAACAAAATAAAAGCAATCTGAGACAATATTTTTTCAATCTGAGAAGCGATAGAACCCAACTAAAACAAAATAAAAGTAATCTAAGACAATATTTATTTCAATTATAGTACTAACAATTTAATACGTATCAAAATGACAACACTACAAATTCAAAAACTGAGAATGTACATTGCATTGCGTATATTGCTAAGAGCTAATCCGGCTATATTGGCAAAATTACCCAATGCAAATGAGTTATTAACCGCGCTGGATAATGCTATTGCCGAAATACAGGCAAATGATTTGTTGAAAAAGCAAACTGCCAATGAAATCAAGGAGATTATCAATGCATCTCGCGCCAACCTGACGCGCGATATACTGAGTACTTCGCGTAAAATACAGGCTTATGCCGATTATAAAAAAGACAAAGCTTTGCTGAAAGATACCAAATATACGGATAGTTCTCTTTTAGGGCTTTCGGATGTAGAACTGGTACAAATAGCTAAGAGTTTATATGGAAAAGTGAATCTGTATCTGAAGGAATTAGAGCCCTATGAGTTGACTGCTGAAACTCAAAAAGCTTTGATGAATGATATTACACTGTACGAAACTTCTAGTCCGCAGTTGGATGCAAAGAATCGGGAACAGAAAAATATTACTGCTGCAATAGTAGAAAACTATAAAACCGCCGATGGGATTGTAGCCAGTCTGGACAAACAGGTTGAAATAGTACACGATACCGAACCTGCATTTTATAAAGAATATAGAACCACCCGTAAAGTGGAAGTTCCTAAAGATGTGGTGCAAGTGGTTGCTAAAATAACCGATGCCCAAACAGGTGCAGGCATACCGAATGCCACTGTCACGCTTACGCAGACAGATGCCACAGCCGATCCGATAGTGAAACAATCGGCCGAAAAAGGTGGATTCCAGATTAAAACCATACCCCCGGGCATTTATACGGTAACGGTGGTAAAACTGGGCTACCTTACCCAAACACTCTCCATCATTATTACGGGCGACGAACCGTATGATTTGGTGGTGAAGATGGTGAAGGGGTAACCCCGCCCCCCCCTAAAAGGGGAATATTAATTATTGCACATACTCCAATGGTGGGTATGTGCAATTATAATTGAAAATATAGTAGATATATGTGCAATGCACATGTGTATGTGTTAGCGGTAACTGTAAAAAAAATAATATGGCAAAAAGAACGAATATAGCAAACACTGAAGTTCATGTAGATTTATTAATCAAATCGAGAGAACAATTTAGCAATGAACTTGATAAGAGACTAATGATTGGTGAGGAACTCCTTAACAGAACAATCTCAAATCAATCAGATTGGGTACAATCAAAAAAGGACTTTGATTCATGGGATGACTATAATGCAGAGTTACTAAAGCGGTCTTTTGATAGACCGAACAATGATTATCATTCTGAGTATTGTTATTCGGATTTCTTTGGGACTATTGGTAGATCAAATCCTTCGTTTGGAGACTTAGTGCAAAGCCATAAATCAGTAATAAATACACAATTTATGCGACTAAAAAACATAAGAGACAAAGTCGATTTAATTGACTCTAAAGTAACTCAACAAATTAGTCCAATCCAAAAAAAAGATGAAACTCAAGTGGCACTTGAGATATTAACAAATTTATTTGCTAAGTTTCATCGTATTGCCCAAACATTAAGAAATCGACATGACAATCGACAAACATTAATAATTAAAGATGAATATGATGTTCAAGATTTATTAAGAGCATTATTAAAGGAACATTTCGATGACGTAAGGGATGAAGATTATGTTCCAAGTTATGCTGGTTCAAATTCACGAGTTGACTTTGTATTAAAGAATGAGAAAGTTGTAATTGAGGTCAAAATGACAAATGATCATTTAAAGGATAAAGAAGCCGGAAGTCAACTTCTTATTGATATTGGACGATACAAAAATCATCCAGACTGTAAACTTCTAGTTTTGTTTATTTACGACAAAGAAGATAATATTGTGAACAAATCTGGACTTATTAGTGACTTAAATAATATGTCTGCAAACGGTTTGAATGTCCGAACATTTATTAATCCAGAATAAACAGTTTATACATTATTGACAATTTATGTACAAAATCAAATATACAGAGAGAAATAATAAGATAGCAAGTGAATATGAAACTCGCTGTTTATTATATTTACTGTCCATGAGAAAGGATAGTGATAAGATTTCTATCTTTTTTGTTGATTGTCTAAATGATTTAACAGGAACTAACGAAGACTGCAATGCTTTATGGGACACGCAAGCAAAAGGTGTTCGCTCTTTGAATCCAACAAAAATTGGGGAAGCACTAATAACATTATTTGAGAATTATATATCTGAGTTGAATTTTATTTATAGCTTTCTACTAATTCCCAAAACGAATGAAGGTTATCTTATCAACGAAACATTGAAGCAGTATAACTATGACAATTTCTTAATAACTAAAAAAACAAATCTACGGAATGGGTTGAGACATGAATATCTTAGACGGAATAATCTTGACGAAACAACTCCAAGTCTTGAAGAAGATATTGATGATTTTTTAGCAAAAGTGATATTTGTAGTTGCAGATAACAAGGAAAAATATATTCGCGAAATTGTTCAGTTCAGAAATAAAGATTCACACACAGGCACTTTCTACTCAAGCATTTTTGATGAAATAAGGGACAAACAATCTGCTTTAAAAAATATAAATGTTGAAGGTGTTCAAATTAACCAACCAAGCGATTTGATTGGATATAACAAATATCTGAAAAGTAATGAAATTAAATTAATGGTATTAAATCGCTTTGTGGGAACTGAATTATTTAAAAACAATAGTATTCCAACAACCTATATTACTGAGGTTATTGGAATGGATCCTCAAGATATTTCTGATCTTATTCAAGAAAATAATACAAAAATCAGTAGAACTTTATTCAACAAAAACAACAAAAAAAGCTTTTGGCTTTTACTTGAAAATATCATTCATTCCATTTCTAAAAATCCAAATGGAGATATATATTTAATCTATAATAATTTGAACGCAGATTTAATCAAAAGGAATTACACGATGGACAAGAACAGTGTTCTATTTTTCATATCAATAATTAAAAATGGAATAACATATGATAATTAAAAAGATTGCATTCGGAAATTATAAAGAGGCATTTATTGAAGACAGATTATCTGATAAAGTTAATGTAATTTTCAGTAATGATAACAATAAGGGTAAGACTCTATTAATTCAAGGACTTCTATTTTCATTAGGAAATGAACCTGTATTTCCATCAGGGTTCAATTTTCATAATTACTACTTCTATTCTAAAATTGATGTAAATGGAACGGAATATGAATTTATTAGAAAGAATAAAACAACTATAATAAAAGATAAATCAGGTATACGTATTACTGAAAGTTTATCTGAACTAAAATACTTTATCAACAAAAATATCTTTGAATTACCGTCAATTGAAAAGGATGGCGAAGATAAAATCGTAGATCTATATCTTTACTATCAGCTGTTCTTTATTGGACAAGACAAACGAGATACTTCTAAAATCATTAATTCTGGTCAATATAACAAGAATGATTTTTTAAGCATGTTAGCGTCTTTAAATGGCACAAAACAAAATTTTATAAGTGATGATGACATTGAGCTAATCAGAAAAAAAATTAAAAGCTACAAATCAGAGATTCAAATTTTAGATAAGAAGATGTCTTTTATTGCTGAACATCCTGAAATAGCTCAACAGTCATTAGCTTCAGCGGATAAAGAAATTTATGATAAGTATTCAAAATCACTTTCAGAAATTGCGCAAACTATAGCAAAATACCATAATCAACGGGCAAGAGAGACTAATCGAAAAATTAAACTAGAAGCATTAATAACAGAATTAAACTCTTTAAATCAAAAGATCGAGGTTGGTCAAGTTAAATGTGCAGAATGTGGTAGTGATAAAATAATTTACACAAATGGAGATGTGAGTTTTGAGGTAAGTAATTCTGAAGTAAGAAATAACATCATTAATTCCATAAAAGACCAAATTAAAGAAAAGGGAGAAATCAGCTCTGAATTATCTGAATCTATTAGAATTGAACAGGGCAAGCAAATTGAATTATTGCAAGAAATTACACCAAGTATGCGAGATATTATTGCATTCTCAGGTGAAATTCTATCAGTTTCTGAGTACGATATAAAAAAAATAAAATTACTTCGAGAGATTCAAAGTCTTCAAAATGAATTAAAGCATATATCTGAGGGCGATTCTGAAATTAAAAAGAAAACTTCTGAAATGATAAAATCAATAACTGAAAAATTAGAAGCTTATTTTAAATCAATTGATCCAGACAGTAATCATAAGATTGATTATTTATTTACAAAGAATGGTGAAAATTTTTCTGGTAGTGAGGGGCAAGTTTTCTACTTCAGTAAAATAATGGCTCTTTATGATTACTTCAAGCATCAATTTCCAATTATTATAGATTCATATAGATCTGGCGAACTATCAACAAATAAGGAAATGAAAATGCTTGACCACTATAAAGGATTAAACAAACAGGTTATATTAACTTCAACATTAAAATCTGCTGAATACAATAGACCAAATTATTCAGAATATGAAGGTATAAATATCATAGATTATAGTAGTCATCAAAACAGCAAAATACTTTCACCTGATTTTTGCGTTGGCTTTACGAATATAATGTCAGAATTCAACATATATGAAAGTGAAGATGATTTAAATTAATGCACTAGCACATAACTCCTGCTGGCGCAGGTCAAAAATTAAAGAACTAACTCATGGAAAATACAAATAACATATACGGAGACCATAATACAAATAATAATTACCAAACAGAACAAGGTAATATATATATCAATGATTCTAAACAATCTAAGCCTATTAAAACACAAAAAGAACAGGAAATAAGTACAGGAATAAGTATAAACGGTGCTAGAATTATTGCAATAATTGCTTTACTTGCAGATTTTACGACTCTAGTTCTCAATTCAAAACAAATGCCAAGTTCTCTAAACTTATTTTGGATAATTTCATCTATTACGATACCTATTTTTGTTGTAATCACAATATGGGTAAAAGAGCTGAAAACGAGAAAATTCTCATCAATACTTCCGGGAATAAAAATTCCTTCTCAATATGTATTTCTGTTGAATAAACAGAATAAAATTGTACTGACAAAACTAAGAATGAATTGTCCGAAATGTAATAGTGAGATGAAAATTGCAATTGTACAGAATGAATGCTATGCTTATTGTGAAAGGAATCCAGATCATAATATGAAGTTTGATTATACAACTCTTGATAACATATAATCTCTGTTCCAGCCCCCTGCTGCCGCGCGATTATATCCGCGTGGCAGGTAAAGAAATTGTCTGAACCTGGATTAAGCAGATAAATCAGATAAAAACAGATGTTCTGATTAATCCTTTTATCTGATAGAATCGTGGTTCAGACAGTTTAGCAGGATGTTTCCACGATGACACAGTAAAGAATTGATTGGAGCAAAAGAGCTGACGAGATGAGAAAAAGCAAAGAAGAAATTGAAAAAGAATATCTGGAAGTAAAGTTTATGCTCAGTCAGTTAGGCGATGAAGTTCCGCAAGATGTTCGTGAACAAGTAAACCGGAATTTACAACAAGCACATAGAGGCTTATATGTGATTCTCCCGGCTTACGACGATTTGATAGCAGCATTTGAAGAATTGATGTATACAAAATATCCGGAGTTTAAGGATAGCCGTGTTCCACATTTGAGAAAACTGGTATCGCAGATATCCGACGACCTGACGGACGCCATAGTGAAAAACGTAAGTAGCCTTCTGGTTGATTTGGAAAATGATAATACGCCTTATATTGAAAGTGAGGAACAATTTCAGAATCTGGTTTCATTTTATGCAACTCCGCTGGACGAATCGGAAGATCAGTCGCCGGATACAATGAACACAACAAACAATCGCACTATAAATAACGACAAAAAAGAGTTTTTGAATGTAATTCAGAAAGTGTTGTTCCGTTATTTTGAGGAACAGCTAAACAACCTGGATGCAAAAGGGTGGCAACTTATAGGTATTTCGCTCGGTCTTCTATTTCTGGTGTACATGAAGCGTTGCTATGTGTTGATGGCCGGGTTAATGGAAGGCGTCCTGGCAGAAAATCCCGAAATGAATTATGAGGATTTGGAGAAAAAGTTGCTGCAAGACGTAGCGGCATCTCCGGAAAATGCGTGGCTGTTGAATTTGTGATTTGCGATATTTTTTTCGTAGAGACAACGCAGACTGTAGAGACAACGCATGCGTTGTCTCTACAATAAAAAAAAACAAAACAGGTTATACTTTTAAATAACAAAGCTATGTTTGAAGACGATGACGACGACGATTTAGAATATTCGGAAGCTGAAATATGGTACGATGATAACCTGCGGTATTTTGATTGGCAAAATAAACCTGTCCCCGGATTGCCACTGGATGTTGAACTGTTTTATCATTCGGTGTATGTCCCGTTTAAAGAAGATCTGAAAAAACCGATTCGCGAAATCATATACCGGCATTATCCGTACATTGCTACCGAACGCCGACCGGAACTACTGGAAAGAATAGAAGACCGGATAGATTGGGTGGGACATGAATTTATCTTGTTTCTGCGTACCATGGTTGAAGAATGGAAAACTGGAAAGGATCTGCGCGAGAAATACCCGAAACTGGACGAATGGGCCATCAGTTATCCGGCATACCGGAAACCAAGATACGTGGATCCATCATTTTGGGATCAGTTCGACTGGCTGACTGACGAACAACGACAATCAATGATAGAGGAAAGCCGGCGGGATGCCGATGAGACATTTGCATTCAGAGAAAAACCGCGTTTTGAATTCTTCGAATTACTTCAGAACCTCACGTTTAAATATTATACAGAGGTAAAAGAGCTAGATGCCGACGGATGGGTTATGTTTCGGGCATTTCTACATGATGAATACACCAATTATCGGATAGATTTTGAACATTACGACGAATTTATTGAGTATGGTTTCGAGGTAGAAGATCTGAACTTGCCCTATAAGGAATATATGGAAAAACTTACGGAAAAATTAAGAATCGAAAGAGAAGAAAAACAACGAAAAAAGGAAGAAGAAAACGAAAATAGGGAAACGGAAAACGAATTGTAAAAACATGCGTATCACGTAGAAACAACGCATGACGTGGGGCTGTCTCAAAAGTATTTTAGAACGCAAATAACACAAAATGCGCAAATTAACGCAATCTTATTAAATCGAAATTTGCGAAATAATATTCAACTTTACAAATCTTATTTGCGAAAATTTGTGTTATTTGCGTTATTTGCGTGCTTTTGATACCACCCACACAGTTACAATCAACGATAAGGAATAGCCCCCACTATAAGAATCAGTGCCAATGCATACCAAATGGCTATGGTTTTGAATTTAGCAATGTCGGTTTTCTTTCTTTTTGCTACCGACGAGCCGATGGTGATAAATATAATTGCTATCAGCATGATAAGAGCATGCTCCATACCAAAAAAGCGGAACTCTTTTAGATGAACCGCCACATGAAAGTTGTTCAGGAAAAAACTAACAAGAGGACTAACAAAATACAACCACACTCCTATCAACAATTGCAGATGAGCCAATGATGAGCTGACTAACAAAACGCGCTTATCGGTTTTGTTGAACTCTTTTTTTTGCAGCCAACCGTAAAAAGCACGGATAGTGGCGTAAATAAATACAACGAGAATAAACCAACGGACAACGGAGTGAGCGGAAAGTAATATAGTGTACATTTTTTGTTTGATTTGATTTTATTGAATAGCAATCTAACAATAACAGGCTATAATAGTTTAAAAAAGGAAGGACAGTATTCCATTTTCATAGCGCAGAAAGCACGGTTTCTGGTTACAAAATCCGTTTATTGTTGGTAAATATAAATTCTATTTCAATGTCGTTTAGTTAGGGTCTGCTGAAAAACGACTAACTCATTATATGTAAATTCAATATAATCACATTTAGTTTTTCAACATGCAAGATTTTTGCAACTATCCTCTTATTTTCTTTGCAGTTGATATTACGGTGCGCTGCACCTTTACTATACTGAATTGATATTCTCGCTACAAATATTATAGTGCGCTGCACCCTAACAAAGCCACATCGTGGCGGAATCTTTGTAGAAATTTGATTTCACAGATAAGTTTAAGGTGCAGCGCACCGTAATCTAATTTAAAAATGACTGCATGAGTTTTTCAGCAGACCCTAGTTAGGCACACAGAATACACAGATTTTACAGAATATGTAAAGTTGATTTGATTATTGTATTTTGATAATATGCATTTTAAATGAAATTTCTATTCTGTATTTTTTCGTCTGATCCGTGTATTCTGTGTGCGAATCCTTATCTAAACGATATTGAATTCTATTTAAAAAATCGGGAGAGTCTGTTTCTTTAAAAAATAAAGTATATCTTTGCCTCATCAAAAGGGGTGCCTTACTTTCAGGCTGAGATTATACCCTATGAACCTGATGCGGATAATGCCGTCGTAGGAATTTGTTCATAGCTTCTTTTCTTTCGTTTACACATCGTATTACATTCCTTTTTGTATTAATTACCTTGCATTTGCAGAATAATCTGCGATTCGGGACTTTGTATTTACGTTATATGATTATCCGCAACATGTATTGGTACAAATTTTCAATTTGAATCTAAGCATTTATAATTAATAGAAAATTAAAAACCACGAATTGCACTAATTTTCACGAAAGTACATAGTATGATTCGTGCAAATTAGTGTAATTCGTGGTTGAAAAACAATCCCTGACGTTGAACAATTTATATTATAGTGTTTGATGCTTTCAAGAAGCTTTTGCGGATAATCATTTTATATTTTATGCACATTGCCAAGGATAAAACTCGTGGTATCCGATAGATATAAAGCAAATAAAACAAAACGGTTATACAAAAAATAAGATTATGATAAACAAAAACAACTTAGCAACCGACTTAAACGCTATACGCGAAAAAGCACCGCTCATACATAATATCACCAACTACGTAGTGATGAATAATACCGCCAACGCCCTGTTATCTATCGGAGCATCGCCCGTCATGGCACATGCCATAGAAGAAGTTACCGACATGGTGAACATCGCATCGGCATTAGTCATCAACATGGGAACTCTCAGCGAAAAATGGGTGGATGCCATGCTGATGGCAGGAAGTGCAGCCCGCAGAAAAGGCATTCCGGTTATATTCGATCCCGTAGGCGTAGGTGCCACTCCCTATCGCAATTTGATGGCAGACTCCATCATCAAAATTTGCAGTCCAAGCATTATCCGTGGAAATGCATCCGAAATCATGTGCCTTGCCAAAGAGAATATCAACACCAAAGGCGTTGACAGCACAGCATCTTCCAATTCGGCCGTAGAAGCAGCCAAACAGTTGGCACTCCAAACCGGAGCCGTTGTGGTTATCAGCGGTCCCGATGATTTTATCACCGACGGAACAACAGTTCACTGCGTAAAAAACGGATCGTTATTAATGCCCCGGGTTACCGGAATGGGTTGCACTGCCAGTGTCCTTGTTGGTGCCTTTGCAGCCGTAAACACCAACTATCTGGAGGCTGCAACACATGCCATGGCCGCCATGGGAGTTACCGGCGAGATAGCCGCCCGCAAATCGGAAGGACCCGGAAGCATGCAACTCAACTTTTTGGATGAATTGTACAAACTTACGGCCGAAACATTGCAAGAAAAAGCCATCATAGAAATAGTTACGAGTAAATAGTTACGAGTTACAAGGCTATTTATCGAACTATTGGTTACAAAAAAACAGATCATTCTTTATTATTAATTACTTATGTTCGATTTAAGCTTATATCTGGTTACAGACCGGGAACTCTCGCTGGGCCGCAGCCTGGAATGGATAGTGGAAGAAGCCGTAAAAGGTGGCGTAACCATGGTGCAACTCCGCGAAAAGGATTGCAGCACACGCGAATTTATTACGCTGGCCGTAAAACTGAAACAAACACTCGCAAACTACAACGTTCCGCTGATTATCAACGACAGATTGGATGTGGCACTGGCTGCCAATGCCAACGGATTGCACATCGGACAAAGCGATATGGATTACGCAACCGCCCGCAGACTGTTTGGCTACGGAAAAATCATCGGGCTCTCGGTGGAAAGCATGAAACAAGTATATGAAGCAAACGAAATGGACGTTGACTACATCGGTATTTCACCTGTATTCAGTACCAATACAAAAACAGACACAGCTCCTCCTTTCGGATTAAAAGGAATAGAGGAAGTAATGGCCGTATCGAAACATCCGGCAGTGGCCATCGGAGGAATAAACAATACAAATGCAGCTGCCGTCCTACAAGCGGGCGCTAACGGAATAGCCGTAGTGTCAGCCATCTGTTCGGCCAACGATCCGCAGGAAGCAGCTCGCAAATTAAAAACAAAATTAAAAAACTCAGACAAATGAAATGGAGTGAACAAACCTGGAAATCGATAGAACCGGTTTACAACAGTATATTAAAATTAGATTTTCTGCACGAACTGATGAATGGCACCTTGCCTGCCGAAAAATTCTATTTTTATCTCCGTCAGGATGCTATTTATCTGGCCGAATACGGAAAAGTACTGGCCGGAATTGCTATGCGCATGGAAAACAGTGAACACCGGGAAGCCTTCTTACGTTTCTCTACCGATACGATCTCTGTAGAATCGGCTTTACATGAGTTTTATCTGCAATCAGCTCCGGCTGCTCCCTATCGGGGAGCTTCGCCCGCCTGTTTATTATACACAGGATTTTTGTCAAAACAACTTTTATGTTACCCCATCGAAACTGCATTAGCTGCCGTACTTCCTTGTTTCTGGATATATCAGAAAGTGGGCGATTATATTGTCAGCCATCAGACAACCGAAGATAATCCGTACCAAAACTGGATAGATACTTACGGAAGCGAGGACTTTGCCCGAACGGTAGAAAAAGCCATTGCCATTTGCGATCAGGTGGCAGAAAAATCAAATCTAAAAACAGAAATGACCGAAGCATTTACCTATGCATCTAAAATGGAATGGATGTTTTGGGACAGTGCATACCGATTGGAAAACTGGCCGGTGTGATAAATGAATAAATACTAAACAACGAATAAACATGAATCAAAAAATCGTAATTCAAAGTACCGTAGACTTTGTAAAGATGACATTATTAAATGCCGAGGGTGGTCACGACTGGTGGCACATCCATCGGGTATGGCAGTTGGCCAAACATATTGCAGAATCGGAAAAAGCAGATCTTTTTGTTGTTGAACTGGGAGCTTTGCTTCACGATATTGCCGATTCGAAGTTTCACAACGGAGATGAAGAAATCGGGGCGCAAAAAGCAAGAAAATTTTTAAGCGCATTGGCTGTTGACGAAAAAACAATTGTCCATGTAGAAAACATCATCAATAATATTTCGTTCAAAGGCGGAAAACAAGAACAACAATTTAAATCGATTGAACTTGATATTGTGCAGGATGCCGACAGATTGGATGCTATCGGTGCCATCGGTATTGCCCGTACCTTTAATTATGGCGGATTTAAAAACAGGGAGATTTATAATCCCGGAATTAAACCCGATCTTAACATGACTAAAGAGCAATACAAGAACAGCACCGCTCCGACAATCAATCATTTTTACGAAAAACTGTTGTTGCTCAAAGGCAGAATGAATACCAACACCGGCAAATCAATAGCTGCGAAAAGGCATCAGTTTATGGAGCAATATCTGGAGGAATTTTTCAATGAATGGGATGGTAAATTGTAGCAGTAGTTACAAGGTGTTAGTTACGAGTTACAAGAGATTGCTTTCAAAAAAAGCTAACCGTTAAATAGTATTGCAGATTTAATTACACACTATGAAATTAAAAGAAATAGGTGAATTCGGATTTATCGAACGCTTCAAACCTTTATTCAATGACTTGATACAGGACAACCAAATTGGCATTGGCGACGATTGCGCCATCATTCCGGCCAATGAAACCGAAGACTGGGTAATAACCACCGATTTACTGGTAGAAGATGTTCACTTTCTGCGGGAAGCCATCACTCCGCGACAACTTGGATACAAAGCATTAGCAGTAAATCTGAGTGACATTGCTGCCATGGGAGGCAAACCTACCGGATCATTTTTGTCCATAGCCATTCCATCGTCCATAGATGTAGAATATCTCGACGAATTTATGGCTGGTTATCATGAATTGTCGGCAAAATACGGTGTTCCACTGTTAGGAGGCGACACCACCAAATCGGTCAAGCATCTAACTATAAATGTTTGCGCCATGGGGAAATGTGCAAAGGGAAAAGCACGAAAAAGAAGTATGGCACAAACAGGCGATTTGATTTGTGTAACGGGACAGCTGGGCGATTCGGCAGCAGGATTAAAATTACTGCTGAAAAAATCACCCAAAATTGCCGGGTACGACTATTTGCTGGCAAAACATCATCATCCCGAACCGCAAATTGCCGAAGGAATGTTCTTAGCTGACATTTCGGAAGTACATGCCATGATGGACATTTCGGATGGAATTGCCTCCGACCTGAAACATATTCTGAAAGCGTCAAGAAAAGCCGCTACAATCGATGTAAACAAACTACCCGTTTCGGACATACTAAAAAATGTAGCGCACACCCTCGATTGGAATGCAGAAGAACTAGCAGCGTCGGGTGGCGAAGATTATGAACTGCTATTCACCATGGCTCCGGAGCATGTTGAAACAATACAGAAGCAGTTTGCCGAACGTTTCGGAAAGCCGCTGTATGTTATCGGACAAATTACAGATGGTGAAGGTATCGTAAGCTGGATGAAAGGAGATAAAAAAATAGAATTAGGCCAATCAGGCTTTAATCATTTTTGAATAATCATAAAAACACAAGACAA
>Ga0302170_10000139_pt1 | contig 27789 bp, 19 predicted proteins | sample I_Fen_N2_1_FD_193492 | JGI IMG/M metagenome (GOLD analysis project Ga0302170, IMG submission 193492) | Peat permafrost microbial communities from Stordalen Mire near Abisko, Sweden - I_Fen_N2_1 | ecosystem: Environmental > Terrestrial > Soil > Wetlands > Permafrost | place: Sweden: Abisko...
ATCGCTTACTGCTACGCCACGTAAATTCCAATCAGTACCTATAACCGTACTTTTAGCTGAAGCGATGTATTGTTCGCGTTGTTGTGCTGTAGAAACATTGAAGGCACTATCGATGTTTACGAATCTCAGTCTGCTTTTTTGAAGCCGTATAGAGTCGGAAGCTTGAAGATGTTGTGGCTGGTAGACGGTACGTTTTACGTCATTATAAAGTGTACGTCCCATGCTGTCTATTTGTAGATTCAGAGAATCAATAGAACGTTGTAGCTGCCCCATGTCTTTGCTCATATATTGTCTAGTCATAAAGCCCTCGTCCATCTTTTCGAAGTTGGAGTTAAACTCAATGAGAGTCCGTTTATGTGAGAAACTTTCTCGACGGAAGGGCATATTATGCAACTGTGTGTTGCCTTGTGATTTGAGGTTCTCGAATTGATCTCCACTAAAAAGATCGAGTTGTAGAAACTTCTTATCTGCGGTTATTGCTAATTTAGCTGAATCTGCAACAAAGATGCGTGAGTTGTTGAAGCCTTCTGCGAAACTGTAAATCATAACATCCTTGAGAATTCCGGTATTCTTATTTTTCTTCTTTACGTATACGTTGTATCCTGTAATTTGATCGTAAAATTGTCCTTCGGGAATATCAAGTTCAGGGGAAGTTTGCTTCATTGAAAGAAGCAAAGTCCATAATTTAATTTGTGCATGTGGAGCGACCACATTTTGGAAGTAGAATGAAACACCGCAGGTAAGAAGACTCATCAAAATTAGTGGGCGCATTACTTTCAGTAAAGATACACCTGCCGCTTTCATTGCTGTTAACTCGAATTTTTCGCCAAAGTTGCCGAAGGTGATTAGTGCAGCTAACAAGATGGCTAGTGGAAGTGCCATTGGGATGAGTGTGAGAGCTGCCCAAAAGAAGAATTCTGCCAATACATCAAGGCTCAGACCCTTACCTACTAAATCGTCGAGGTAACGCCATAGAAACTGCATGATGCAAATAAAAAGGCAAATAAAAAAAGTGGCACAGAAGAGCAAAGAGTAGCCCTTCATTACAAACCAATCGAGTTTCTTGATGCCTAGCATAGCTTGTTATATTCTGCTTTTAATTACAGTTCGCGTACCTTAAAATGTGATGTATGTGGTACTCAGCCTGCAAAGATACGGCTTTTCTTTGGATAACATCGTCTCTTTTTTGTATTTTTTAGAATATTTCTATGCAAAGTAGAGACGACGTAAGCATTTTCAAATGGGGCTATAAAAAGAAAAGCGCCCAAGAGTGGAAGCCTCTCAAACGCCCTCTAGTAGCGGGGCCGGGGCATGATCCCGGGACCTCATGATTATGAATCATGCGCTCTAACCAACTGAGCTATCCCGCCGCTTTTCTTAAATTGCGCTGCAAAGGTAGTGCTTTTTTCTGAAAAGACAAATAAATTGGCTAAAAAAAAGCAAGAGAGATGCTTTTTTTAGCTTTTTCTTTGAAAAATGAGAAAGGAACTAGAAAAAAGATGTATCTTCGCCCCAATTACTTAAACCCGATAGAAGAGTATGGTAAAATTTGAAAAGATACGTTTGGAGTATTTCCTGAAAGAAACCACCGATGCAGTAATCTGGGAGGCAATAGCTACTCCTTGTGGCCTTGCTCGATGGTTTGCCGATCGTGTTATACAAGAAGGGAAAACCTTCATTTTTTATTGGGGGAAAGAAGAAATCCGTAAGGCCGAGATGCTTTTATTTCGTTCGGGAGTATTTGTCCGTTTTCATTGGTTAGATGAAGAGCCTAAAACGTTTTTTGAATTACAAGTCCGTTGTAATGAGATGACTCACGAAATAGCCCTTGAAGTAACCGATTTTGTTCCGGAGGGAGAGGCTGAAGGCCAAGCTGATCTTTGGAATTCTTCGATTGAGAAGCTTCGTCAGGTCTATCGTCTCTGACTATTCTGTTGTTCCCCGATAAGGCTAATTGATAATTGTCTGCTACTTTGTTGCGAAATTCACACAGACAAATATCTTAGTCGGCATTTTATAAAAGAGAAGGAACATTCTGCAAATTAAGAATATCCCTTCTCTTTTTTACTTAAAAGATAACTTGTTTAGAGTACATACGCAAAACCAAGTGTTGGCTCAATATTGATACCTATATTAAAGGAGCTTGTTTTTCCTAAGTTCTCAATCTTTCTATGTTCGTATCCGATAGTGCCTGCGGAGAAAGAAAGTCTCATTTTCTTAGCAATTTTATATTCAAAACGGACCGCTTTGATTCCAATTTCCCAAGCGGTTATGTCGTTTGAATGGTTGTTTGCTTCATAAGATCCTAGTCCTATTCCGATAAATCCTTCGGGTGCATAGTTGAATTTGTCATTCAAAGGAAGTGCGTAACGAAGAAAAGGCTCGAAAACAAAGAGTGACGTTTTGGTATCTGAGGCGTCTTTATTGTATGTGAAGCCGATGTTTGCACCTATCGCCCAATTGTTTTCAAAATAGTACGAGAATCCAGGGAGTACAGAGTACGATGTGGTCTTTGAGTCACTTCCATATTCAGGGGTGTTTTTGGTTGTATTGAATTCTAGTGCACCTTCTATTGCAAATTCTCCTTTTTGCGCAAAAGAAATAGTACTAATTGCGCACATGGCCAACGAAAGAATAATTTTTTTCATACGAATAATTTTTTAGTTATTAAGTTTGTTAAATAGGACTTTTGCATTTTCGCAGTTTGTCCTAATTGCAAAGTTAAAAAAAAAAAGTATGCAATGAAATTATTTAAGTTAAATAAAAAGTTTTAAATACTTTTAGACTATCTTTTGCAGTATTAATTCTAAATAGTAGTGAATAATACGTGAAAAAGATGAAAGGTTCAGAACAGTCTTCTAAAGTCGGCCTTAATTAGCGCAGTAATGGCAAGGTAAATGCCTAATACGATAAGTGGAATACTCAATTGTTGACCGATATTGAGCGACATTCCGGTTTCGCGGGCGACTTGTGGATTCTTTAACAGCTCTAATAGAAAGCGGCTACCAAAGAAGATAACTAGGCTGACCCCTGTGATCAATCCGACGCGTCGTTCAAGGTGAAAACGCCAATACATTAGCATAGCAATCCCCATTGCAACGAGGCAATAAATCATTTCGTAGATTTGTGTTGGGTGGCAAGCTAATCCGGGATAGAGGGTTTGCCATTCATGCGATCGCACGAATAGAAATCCCCATGGCATCGTAGTTGGAAAACCAAATATTTCCGAGTTCATCAGATTCCCTAAGCGAATGCACGCACAGGCAAAGCCGATTGCAGGGATCATCCGATCGAACAGCCACCATACACTTTTCTTTGTGACAAGGCGTGAAAATAAGCAAAGTGCTGCAATTAAGCAGAAAACGCCTCCGTGACTAGCGAGGCCGCCTTCCCAGATAGCAAATATTTTCATAGGATGTGCGAGGTAATATTCGGGCTCATAGAAGAGGCAATGTCCCAAACGCGCTCCAATGACCGAGCTGAGTATAGTCCACATGAATAGTTTCTCGATCCATTTTTCCGGCAAATTTTCATGTCGGAACACGCGTTCTACCATCCAATATCCCACGAGGAAGCCTATTCCCCAAAGTAGTCCGTACCAACGAATCTCGCGTCCGAAGAGCGTAAAGAGCGTAGGATCTACATTCCATATTACTGCATTTAACATCTTATTTCTTTATTATTAAACTAAATGTGCTATTAATTCCTCGCGATTGCCAGGCAAGAGATCTATTACAGGGATTTCCGGCATGGTGTAGCAACCGGATTGTAATTTCATCGAAGCGCGTGCTACACAAACCAGTATTTGGCCAGTTAAAGCAGGATTGTTGATGCTCATATTAAATTCAAAACGCTGGTTTTGTGTTTTACCAGATACGCCTTTGCGTACTAAATTGACTCCATGACCCATGTCGATTACGTCGTCTACGCAAGGTACTACGGTAACGAAAGTTTCGTCGTTTGCAAAATAAGCATCTGCTTTAATTGCAGCAGCTACCGTTTCGTATTTGTAACCTTGTTCGAGCTCAATGTATACCATACGGCGGTGGATACCTGTGCCTGTAGGGATAGTCATAGAGAGAGCTGCCTTTACTCCCTGAATCGCTTTTACGGCTACGGTATGTCCCATACTCATGCCTGGGCCGAAGTTTGTATAAGTAACGCCTTTGGGTGCAATTGCTTCCAACATTGTACGTACAATAGAATCGCTTCCCGGATCCCAACCGGCTGAAATTATAGAAACAGAATTGTTTGCTTTGGCTGCGATCATAAGTTCGCGGCGTAAATCTACTATTTTTGTATGAATATCGAAACTGTCTACAGTATTAATACCTAAGGCAAGTGCTTCTTTTGCATACTTTTCAACGCTGCGTGTGGGGGTACATAAAATGGCTACATCTACATTGAGTAGCTCCTTAATTTCTTTTGCAACGAGATAATCATTTAGTTCATTAGGCTTATTCTCTCCTCCAGCACGGCGTATTACACCAGCTATTTCAAAATCAGGAGCGGCTTGAAGAGCTTGTAGCACGTATTTTCCGATGTTGCCATATCCCACGATGGCGGCTCTAATTTGTTTCATTGCTTAGTTGTTTATTGTTGTTTTAAGTTTTTTCTGCTTTTTGCTCTTTGTTAGTTTGCTTTTGTTCTTTTGGGTGCAAATGTAATAAAAAACAAGCAAAATGAATGCGATTTTCTTTAATTATTCCTGAATTTGTTTCTTAGAAGCTTTTTCAGATTAGAGAATGCATTGAAAATAGATTCTTAAAATTCTAAAAAGGAACTTTCCGTACAATAAAAAAAGCCGGCAAGCGTTTGTAAATAGTATTATTATATAAGAGGTAAAGGTTAGAATGATAGATTATATAAAAGGCGAAGTTGCTGAGTTGACACCTACCAGAGCGGTAATAGATACTGCAGGAGTAGGGTATAGTTTGTTTATCTCGCTAGGAACTTATTCCGCCATTCAAGGTAAAAAGCAAGCGAAACTATTTGTTTATGAGTCTATTCGTGAGGATGCACATCAACTATTTGGTTTTGTGAGTAAGGAGGAACGTGAATTGTTTTTGTTGCTAATCTCTGTAAGCGGAGTTGGCGCAGGTACTGCACGTACGATTCTTTCTGCCTATTCGCCACAAGAATTAGCAACAGTGATTAGTACAGAGAATGCAACTCTCTTAAAATCAGTAAAAGGCATTGGTCTTAAAACGGCACAACGTATATTGGTCGATTTAAAAGATAAAGTTGCTTTGGCCTTAAATACTCCTGCTTCAGGTGAAAATGGTACTTTATCGGGCTTTGGTGCAGAAAATAATACGGTGCATAGTGAAGCCGTACAAGCTCTCACAATGTTGGGCTTTCAGCCTATGGCTTCACAAAAGGTGGTACTAGCGATCTTAAAGGAAGAACCCGATGCTCCTGTAGAAAAAGTAATAAAACAGGCTTTAAAGCGTCTTTAAAAGTATCGTTCGCATAAAATATTCACGAAGAAGTTGAAAATACGAGGTTACATATCTGCCCTATTGCTGAGTATTGGTGGCTGTTTGTCATTAAGCGCAGGAATGTCGTGGAACATATTCTCGGATGCACTTTATTTGGCAGCGCCTTCTTCGCCTTCTCTTCAGCCTCTTAAGGAGGCTCCTGAGTCATCTGCTCCTACTCAATCCTCTGAGCCATCCGTTCCTGCTAAGATTATAGATGCAGCTCCCATCCAAGTTCCGTTTGCTCCTATTGACTCTTCTGGAATTAAATATTCGGTAAAGAAAACAGTTCCGTTGACCTTGCTTGATATGAGAGCAAGGCCTATGGATTTACGTAATCCTCAGAATCTGACTTCTGAAGTGGAATATAATGAAGCGTCAAACTTTTATGTTATTCATACACGTGCCGGAAGTCAAGAGGTTGGCGTGCCGCTTATACTCAGTCCTGAGGAATATGCAAAATGGAGTTTGAAGCGTTCGGTCTCGGATTATTATCGCGAGAAGAATCGTGACTTAGTAAAGCGTAACGGAGATGATTTCGATTTTACAAATCTAAAATTCGATTTAGGTCCTGCTGAGAAAATTTTCGGTAAAGGCGGGGTACAGATAAAAACAAAAGGTAGTGCTGAACTGAGTATGGGGCTTACCTCCACAACGGTAGATAATCCCTCTTTGTCTGAACGTACCCGATCTACTACGGCTTTTGATTTTAATGAAAAGATCAACATCAATGTCAATGGTAAAGTAGGTGACAAGATGACGATGGATCTCAACTATAATACCGATGCCACTTTCGATTTTGATTCAAAAAAGATAAAACTCAAATACGAAGGAAAAGAAGATGAGATTGTTCAGCTTTTGGAGGCTGGTAATGTGTCCATGCCTTCGAATAATTCCCTTATAACCGGTGGTAGCTCGTTGTTTGGTATCCGTACGGATTTACAGTTTGGTAAATGGAAATTTCAGACAGTCGTTTCACAACAAGAGACGCAAACGAAAACAGTAAGTAGCAAGGGAGGAGTGCAAACTACTCCATTCGAAATATCGGCTGCCGACTACGATGAGAATCGTCACTTCTTTTTGGCCGATTATTTTCGCAATACTTTTAATAAAAACATGAGCCAATTGCCGAATATTCTTTCAGGCATCACCATAAAACGAGTGGAACTTTGGGTTACGAATAAGAAAGCCAATTATGATAATCCTCGTAATATTGTGGCTTTGAGTAAACTTGGAGAACCCTCCGGTAGTACAGTACCTTATAATCGGGCTAACTCTATTTATACTGATATGTTGAGTACATATGTTGGTGCTCGTTCCATTTCATCGGTGAATGCGACTTTACAGGGTAATTTTGACAATGGAATTGATTATGAGAAAATAGAGAGTGCCCGCTTGCTTTCTAGCTCCGAGTATACTTTGAATACGGCTTTAGGATATGTTTCTTTGAAAGCAGCTCTTCAAGCTGATGAGGTTTTGGGTGTTGCCTTTGAATATACTTATATGGGACAAACCTATCAAGTGGGTGAACTCTCGGCCGATATAACAGACAACACTCAATGCCTATTTGTGAAATTGTTGAAAAGTACGGTCAATTCTCCTCAGTTTTCCAACTGGAAATTGATGATGAAAAACGTATATTCTCTATCTGCCTATCAAGTACAAAAGGATAACTTTAAGCTTGATATTTCATACGAGAATGATGCTACTGGTACTGCTTTGAATTATTTATCGGAAGGAAACGTTTCGAAGCAACTTCTGCTTCGTGTGATGAATCTCGACCGTTTGGACAATAATAATAAAGTAAACCCGAATGGTGTATTCGATTTTGTGCCAGGATATACTATACTGACTGATAATGGGCGAGTTATTTTCCCTGTGACTGAGCCTTTTGGATCATGGCTTCGAACTAAAATAGGTAATGATGCAATAGCCGACAAATATTGCTTTGAAGAACTTTACGATTCAACAAAAACGTATGCTAAGCAACTTGCTGAGAAGAATAAGTTTAAGATGACGGGGCAGTATAAAGCTTCTTCGGGCTCGGAAATCAGTTTAGGGGCTACCAATGTACCTCGTGGCTCGGTGATCGTTACTGCCGGAGGAGTGACTCTAGTGGAGAATACCGATTATACGGTAAACTATACGATGGGTGTGGTAACGATAGTGAATCAAAGTATTATTGATGCAGGAACGTCTGTTTCGGTTAGCTTGGAAAGTAATTCTACGTATAGCATGCAGCGTAAAACAATGCTCGGCATGAATGCAACTTATGAAGCATCTAAAAATTTAACATTAGGAGCTTCTATTATGCACCTCTCGGAGAAGCCGCTAACTACAAAGGTGACGATGGGAGAGGAACCTATTAATAATACTATCTGGGGTTTAAACTTGGCTTATAAGAAAGAAAGTCAATGGCTTACTAATGTAATCGACAAACTCCCCTTTGTTAATGCAACCGCTCCTTCTACCCTTAATTTTACTACTGAGTTTGCTCAACTTATTCCAGGACATTCTTCCGGAATTCAAGATAATGCCTCGTATATTGACGATTTCGAAGATACCGAGTTGAAGATCGATTTACGTACTCCTACTAGTTGGATGCTTTGTTCTACTCCTTCTCGTTTTCCTGAAGCGGATAAATCGAATGATGTGAGTTATGGTTACAATCGTGCTTTGTTGGCTTGGTACTATATTGATCCTCTTTTTACGAATAAAAGTTCCTCGCTAACTCCTAGCCACATTAAGAGTGATGTAAACCAGCTCAGTAACCACTATGTACGTGAAGTTTATCAAAGTGAGGTTTTCCCCGATAAACAAACAACTTATACTGAGAGCTCTACATTGAATGTTCTGAATTTGGCTTACTATCCTCAACAGCGTGGCCCTTATAATTTAGATCCCTCCTTGAATTCTGATGGAACTTTATCAAGTCCTTTCAAACGATGGGGAGGTATGATGCGTAAATTGGACTCACCAGACTTCGAAACAGCCAATATTGAGTACATAGAGTTCTGGATGCTAGATCCATTTATTTATAATCCAACTTCTGCTGGGGGCGATGTTTACATTGATCTTGGGGATATGAGTGAGGATATCCTTAAAGACGGTCGAAAATTCTTTGAGAACGGACTGCCTGTGGATGGTTCTTCATCGGGTGTAGATTATACGATTTGGGGCAAAGTGCCAACCAGTCGAAGTTTGGTATATGCTTTCGATACTTCATCGGGTTCGCGAAAGAAGCAAGATGTGGGTTTGGATGGGTTGAGCTCAGCCGAAGAAATTGATTATAGTACTTATAGCACTTATCTGCAAAGTCTGCGAAGTCGAGGAGTTGCTAATATGGCTCCATTTGAGGCTGACCCTGCAGGTGATAATTTCCATTATTTTCGTGGCTCCGATTACGATGAAGCTAAAATGCCTATTCTCGGCCGATATAAACATTATAATTCTCCGGAAGGTAATTCAACCGCTTCCCAAGATTCGCCCGAGAGTTATGAGATATCTGCTAAAAGTGTACCTGATGTGGAAGATATCAATCAAGATTTTACGCTGAATGAAACCGAAAAATACTACGAATACAAGCTGCATCTGAAGCCGAATATGAAAGTCGGTGATAACTATGTCAGCAGCATTCGTACTGCTAATGTAAAATTACGCAACGGACAAACCGCAGAAGATGTGAAATGGTATCAGTTTAAGGTTCCGGTAAGGCAGTATGACTCAAAGAAAGGTTCTATCTCTGATTTTACCTCAATTCGTTTCATGCGTATGTATTTGACGAATTTTACAGATTCAGTGGTTTTGCGTTTTGCGGCGATGAATTTGGTTCGTGCAGATTGGCGTGGATATGAAAAAGGACTTAAACGTAAAGACGGAAGCACAACTTCTTTAAGTGGTAATATAGAAATATCAGCTGTAAATATTGAAGAAAATGGAGATAAACAGCCTGTAAACTATGTGATGCCTCCTGGAATAACTCGTGTGGTCGATCCCTCGCAATCTCAACTTCGTCAGGAGAATGAGCAAGCATTAGCCGTAAGAGTTGATAACTTGCCTACCGGAGATGCCAAGGCCGTTTATAAAACCACTACATTAGACGTGCGTCAATACAGTCGATTACAGATGTTTGTGCATGCGGAAGCACTTTCCGATTCAGCCTTAAATCATACAGTGCTCGATAATAAAGAAGTTGCCGTATTTTTACGCTTAGGCACCGATTTCAATAACAACTATTATGAATATGAAGTACCGCTTAATATAACTCCTGCAGGTACTTATAACGGTTCTACCTTAAGTGGCTGTCAGGCAGTATGGCCCGAAAATAATATGATTGATATCGATTTAAGTGTCTTTACCGATCTGAAGCGTCAACGCAATAAGTTGAAGGCTGCTTATACTACTCCTTTCTATCGGAGTGATACCAACAATCCGAATAATACGGTTACCATTGTGGGTAATCCGGCTTTGGCTAATATTAAGACAATGATGATAGGAGTACGTAACCTATCTAGTGGTACTCGTTCGGCTGAGGTGTGGGTGAATGAGCTACGTCTGAAGGAATTCAACGAAGAAGGAGGCTGGGCAGCTAAAGGAAATTTGACGGTACAACTCAGTGATATTGGAACTGTTGCCTTAACCGGGCATATGGAAACTGCTGGATTTGGAGGTTTGGAGCAAGGAGTGAATGAACGGCGCAAAGATAATTATTATCAGTATAGCATTACCACAAGTCTGGAAGCTGGACGTTTCTTTCCTTCGAAATTGAAGCTTCAAGCTCCTCTTTATTATTCCTATTCAAAAGAAATAACCTCTCCTAAGTACGATCCAACCAACGAAGATCTTTTGTTGGATGATGTTCTTGACACTTACTCTACGAAAGCGGAAAGGGATTCTATACTTGATATTGCTCGTAGTATTCAAACCTATACAAACTTCTCTTTAAGTAACGTGAAGTTTAATATAGCGAGTAAACATCCTATGCCTTGGGATCCAGCCAACCTAAACCTGACTTATTCTTTCTCCCGTCGGTATAATACTGGCAATACAACAAAATATGAGAATGAAATAAATTGGAAGCTTGGATTGAGTTACAATTATTCGCCTGTATATAAGAGCATTGCTCCTTGGAAAAATACGAAGAAAAAGGAAGGCTACATGAAGTATTTCAAATCGTTTACTTTTAACTGGTTACCTCAAAACATAGGATTTAATAGTCAGATTACCCGCTTCTATCAAGAGACTCAGTTGCGCGATCTTGATAATTCTGTTGGGGATACAAAGATAGATGTCTCTGTATCGAAAAGTTACCTTTGGAATCGTGACTTCACACTTCGATGGGATTTGTTGAAGAACCTTCAGATGAATCTGACTTCCGCTACTCAGGCTGAAATTGAAGAGCCTGCTGGTGTTGTAAATAAAGCTCTTTATCCCGATGAATATAGTGTGTGGAAAGATTCTGTGAAATCTTCTTTATTAAGCTTGGGCAGGCCACTCGACTATAAACAGAATTTCAATGCTTCGTATAAGGTGCCTTTCGATTTGATCCCTGTATTCGATTGGCTTTCTTCGAGTGTGAATTATGCATCCTCGTATACTTGGGATCGTGGCACTGATCTCTCTGATGGAACAACGTTAGGACATACAATTAGTAACCAGGCAGTTTGGACCATAAATGGGAAGGTGGATCTTGAGAGGTTCTATAACAAAATACCTTTCTTGCGTGACACGAATAAGAAATTTGCAGCATCGAAGATTGCTACTCCGAAAGTGAAAGAAACTAAAACGTCTAAGGATAAAGAAAAGAAGGGGCAGGATAGTAAAGATACGGATAGTAATAGTAGCACGACGAAGGTCAAAAAATTTGAAAAAGAAATTCAGCTAAAGCGTGATACGATTATCGAAATAGAACATAAAATGGCTAGTCGTAACCCCCGTGTTTCTGCAATTCGTGAAGATGGCTCGCGTTATCCTATAAAATATAAGGTGAAAGACGGCAACAAATTAACGATCTTAACTCGCGATACGATTAAAGTAAAACTTACTATTCAACCAGAGAAACCGAAAGGTGAAGCTCCTTGGTTTAAGTATACCCAATATGCTGCTCGTTTTGCTATGATGGTGCGTAGTGTGTCGGTGACTTATAATAACAGTAAGGCGATGACTTTACCAGGATTTGCGACTGAAATAGGTGACTTCTTTGGACAGCGTAGTGTAGGTGGCTTACTTTCTCCTGGTCTGGATTTCGCATTCGGCTTTGCCGATGAAAGTTATATTCAGAAGGCAGCGGAGCGCAATTGGCTAATTCATAATGACAGCGTTTCTTCTTCCGCATCGACCAGTGAAACGGAAAATATACAGTTGAAAGCAACACTTGAACCTTTCACTGATTTTAAAGTCGATCTGACAGCTTCGCGCACAAAAAGTGATAATAAAAGCATCCAAATTATGTATGAGGGCATGCCTACTACACGTACGGGTAATTTTAATATGACGATTGTAACTATTGGTACTGCTTTCGAATCGGGTAATTCTGGCAACGGTTATAAGTCGGCTGCTTTCGATAAATTCCTTAATAGTTTAGATGTGATTCAGCAACGGGTGCAAGCTCAGTATGCTAATTCGGTATATCCAGTAGGTACTGCAAACAATTTGGCTGGTCAGCCATACAATGCCGCAAATGGGTCAGTAAGTAAATATTCAGCGGATGTGCTGGTTCCGGCTTTCCTTGGAGCCTATACAGGAAAGTCGGGGCAGAGTGTTGCTTTGGGGTTCTTCCCTACTCTAACATCGTTGGTGCCCAACTGGAATTTGACGTATAGCGGACTCTCCAGACTTCCTTTCATGCAGAAGATATTTAAGAGCTTTGACCTTACACATGGCTACAAAAGTATTTATACTGTAGGTGCTTATAATTCTTATAGCTCGTATCTCAGTTATATGGGTGACTTGGGCTTTGTGCAAGATGTAACGACCGGCACTCCGACCCCTTCTTCACCTTACGATGTGAGCACTGTGAGCATTAACGAAAGTTTTTCGCCACTGATAGGGGCCAATATGACTTTTCTGAAAGGTTTCACTGGTAAAATGGAGTACAAACGTACTCGTGTATTGACTCTTTCTACCACCGCTTTGCAAATTGTGGAAAGTTTATCGAAAGATATTGTACTTGGAATGGGTTATAAAATTACTGATTTCAGTCCTTTCCAGTCGAAACTGAAAGGTAAAAATGCACGAACGAGTACTACTACGGCTACTAATGATAAAACGGCTAAGACTAGCAAGACAGTCAATAATTCGGCTATTATAAGTCACGATTTAGACTTGCGCATGGATATCAGTTTCCGAAATCAATCGACCTTAAACCGTGATATAATGAAGGCCACTACTCAAGCTACTAGTGGTAATAAAGCGGTGAAGTTCTCTTTCTCTGCCGATTATGTACTCTCGAAGCAGTTGACACTTAAACTTTACTACGATTATCAGAAGAATACTCCATTGATATCTTCTTCTTCATATCCGGTGACAAACAGCGATTTCGGAGGTACATTAAAGTTCAATCTTACTAGATAAACAGCTTTCCGAATATCTTTTCATAAAAGAATTGTTTATAATATTTGCGTTCATGTATGCCGTTTCAAATATTTGAAACGCATTTCCTTAATATTTGAAACGCATTTTTCACAATTGAGAAACGCATTTTTCAAATATTTGAAACGATCTATTATCTGTTATTTTATCCTTTGTCTTTCCTTACTGAATTTTTTTGAACGCGAGTGCTTTTCCCATGGGCAAAGTCATAAGATAGGTTTATAAGAATGTGATTGGGGAGTGTACATAACCATTATAGACAGTTTGGGCAAGTCTTGTAAAAGAACTTACCCTTTAGAATCGTGGCTCTTTCAGAAAGCGTTGCAATCCGGTGCGTACTGAGGCCAGTCCAAAGAGTGATGGATTTATTTGATCGAGGGGTAGAAAGTGGCAATTCGCCGCATCGTCCATCGAACGTAAAGAAGATGTGTCGCTAACCCGGCAGAAGAAAAAACAATCTAGCGACTGTACTTCAAAACCCGAGAAAAGATATCGGTTGGGTAATGAAAATAAATACTCTATATGTGTAGGTATGAGCCCTGTTTCCTCTTTAATCTCACGTAACATACCTTCTTCAATTGTTTCATTCATATCGCAGAAACCTCCAGGCAGATCGTAGGTATCCTTTGCCGGTTCTTTAGCACGTTGGCAAACTAATAATTCATTAGCCTCATTCAATAGTAGAGCTACTGTGGCTGCACATGGATTAAAGTAATAAACAAAGCCGCATTGGTCGCAACGTTTCGACTTGAAATTATGCTCGTGAAAAGCTTTAGCTCCACAAATCGGGCAGTATTTAAATTGAGATAAAGGATGCATAAAGATAGTTTTATAAAGAAATTGCAAGCAAAGATACGAAAATATTGCAATAGTGAAGAAAAAGAAATCGATAAAATAGTATTCTGTGTCGATGTATTTTAGCAAATTATCGACTTTGTGAGGTGCGTATCTATAAAAAAGTATATCTTTGCACAAAGTGAAACATAATATAAATGTGCAAATGAATAAATATCGAAAAATTCTAGTAATTAGTCTGTTCACGTTTGTGAGTACTTTGGTTGGTGCACAAGAGCATCCCTCTACATGGGATTTGCGCTCTTGCATCGATTATGCCAAGGAACACAATATCTCTATTTTACAGAGTAGGAACCAGCAAGAGCAGAGCGCTGTAAGCACAAAGAGTGCGAAAGCGCAGTTATTCCCTTCGTTGAGTTTTACAGCTTCACAGACTTATGCCAATCAGCCTTATGGAGGTAATGGAAGCACTGGTGATTCGTTCAACGACGGTACCATTAATACTTATTCAGGTAGCTATCGTTTGGGAGCAAGTTGGGCTCTCTACAATGGCGGTAAGAATACCAAGAATATAAAACTGGCCCAACTTAATGAGCAAATGGCTGCAAAGACAACTGAAGAGCTCGAAAATCAAACTGAACTTTCTATTTTACAAGCCTATATGCAGATTTTATATGCGGCAGAAAGTATTCGGATCAACCAAGAAACGTTGGTGCTCGACAGTGCGACTCTTGCACGAGGACTTGAGCAGAAGTTGGCCGGTATGCTTACGCGTGCAGATATTGCACAATTGGAATCGCAACTTAGTACCGACCGCTATCAATTGGTAAAGTCGCAGACAACACTCGATAGCTACAAGTTGCAACTCAAACAACTTCTTGAGTTGAGCGGGCAGGAAACCTTGTCGATATATACCCCTGAAGTGCTAGATGCTATTGTAATTCGTGCTTTACCCAATAAACAAGAAGTGTACAGCCAAGCACTGGGTATTATGCCCGAAATTAAAAACAGCAAATTAGCTAGTCAGGCAGCTGAATTACAAACTGCAATAGCGAAAGCAGGATACGTACCGACATTGAGCCTTTCAGCTAGTACAGCCACAGGACATACTTCAGGATCGGAAGCTACGTTAGGAAAGCAACTGAAAAATGGATGGAACAACAACATCGGTCTTACGCTGAGTGTGCCTATTTTCGATAACCGAACGAATAAAAGTGCAGTGGAGAAGGCTAAATTACAACTTCTCAATAGTCAATTATCAGAACTTGATAAACAGAAAACACTTTATAAAACCATCGAAACCGCTTGGCTCGATGCTTATTCCGCTCAAAATGAATTTCTTGCCGCAAAAGAAAAAGCCGATTATGCAGATGTGAGTTATGAATTAGCCAGTGAGCAATTTAAAGCCGGTATGAAAAATACGGTAGAGTTGCTTACCCAGAAGAACACACTGCTGAGTGCACAACAGCAGAAGTTGCAAACCAAATACATGGCTCTTCTGAACCAAAAGATCCTTGAATTTTATCAAGGCACCGCAATTAATTTGTAAAAAATAAAACGAAGAAATATGAAACTGTCAAAGAAAAAAATCATTGGCCTCAGCATCTTGGTAGTAGCTGTCGTAGGCTTGGCAATTTGGATACTATGGGGGCCGACTCCTGTAAACAAAGTAACTTTTGCCGATACAAAAATAGAAAAAGGCACAATTTGCAATTCTATTACTGCTACCGGTACTATTGAGCCTATCACACAAGTGGAAGTCGGTACACAGGTGTCGGGTATCATCAACAAGATTTATGTAGATTATAACTCAAAGGTAAAGAAAGGCCAGTTGTTGGCAAAACTCGATCAAGTAAATCTTCAAAATGCGCTTCAATCTTCGCAAAGTAATATGCGTCTTGCGAAAGATCGTTTAGAATATCAACATAAGGAGTATACCCGTATTAAAGGACTTCATGAGAAGGACCTTTCCAGTACTCAGAGTCTTGACGAAGCTCTTTACAATTATCGTACTGCCGCAAGTAGTTATACAACTGCGAAACTCGATTATGGGAAAGCACGTACTAATTTAGGTTATGCTATGATTTATTCGCCGATTGATGGAGTGGTGCTTTCTAAGGAAGTCGAAGAAGGACAAACTGTAGCTGCTACGATGAGTACTCCAACTTTATTTAAAATAGCACAGGACTTAAAACAAATGCAGGTCGTTGCCAATATCGATGAAGCTGACATAGGAGGAGTTCGTAAAGGACAACGAGTAAGTTTCACCGTAGATGCTTATCCCGACGAGTCGTTTGAAGGAGAAGTAACTCAGGTACGCCAAGAAGCTACTACTACGAACAATGTAGTAACTTATGAGGTTGTAATAAAGGCTAATAATGAAAGTTTAAAATTAAAACCAGGATTGACGGCCAATGTAACGATCTATACTCTCGAAAAATCGAATATATTGGTAATAGCAAACAAAGCACTTCGCTTTACGCCTGATTCTGCGTTGATAGGTAAAGAGGATGTTGTAGAGAGACCAGCCAATCTAAAGGAAGATGAAACGCACAAAATAGTATGGGTACGTCAGGGAAAAGTGTTCAAGGCAATTCAAGTACAAGTGGGTATTACGAATGGTACACTGACTGAGATTATAAGTGGAGTTAGTGCCGGACAAAAGGTTATACTTGAGGCTACTGCGGGAATTATGCCGGGGGCTGATGCCACTTCCGCTTCTAAAACAACGGAGAGTAGCACTAGTACTAGTACAGAAAGCTCTCCATTTATGCCAAAGCATCCCGGGCAAAATAAAAAGAAATAAGTTATGAGTGCAAAACCAATCATAGAACTGGAAGATATCAAACGCGACTTTGTGGTAGGCGACGAAACGGTTCACGCCTTGCGTGGCGTTTCGTTCTCCATTACCGAAGGAGAGTTTGTGACCATCATGGGTACTTCAGGTTCGGGCAAATCGACCTTACTTAATCTATTGGGTTGCCTAGATATTCCGACTTCGGGTGAATATCGCCTCGATGGAATATCGGTACGTACGATGAGTAAACCCGAACGTGCTACGCTTCGCAATCGTAAAATCGGTTTTGTGTTTCAGAGTTACAATCTGCTGGCCAAAACCACTGCGATAGGAAATGTAGAGCTTCCGTTGATGTATAACCCTAGTATCGGTCATAGTGAACGCCGCCGTAAAGCCATTGAAGCTTTACAATCGGTGGGACTTGGCGATCGTTTAGATCATAAGAGTAACCAAATGTCAGGTGGACAGATGCAACGTGTAGCTATTGCACGTGCACTAGTCAATGACCCAGCAGTAATCTTAGCTGATGAGGCTACCGGTAATTTGGATACTCGTACCTCTTTCGATATATTGGTGCTATTCCAAAAGCTTCATGCGGAAGGAAAAACCATCATCTTTGTAACGCATAACCCCGAGATATCTCATTATTGTAGTCGTAATATAATATTAAGAGATGGACATCTTATCGAGGATAAACAAAATACAAATATTCTTAGTGCGGCAGAAGGCTTAGCAGCCTTACCCGTAGAGGAGGATTAATATTAAATTATGAATGCAACGAATTTATTTAAAATAGCGCTCAAGGCATTAGCCAATAATAAGCTGCGTAGCTTCCTTACGATGCTAGGCATTATTATAGGTGTGGCTTCGGTGATTACAATGCTTGCTATCGGACAAGGTTCGAAGCGGAGCATCCAAAGTCAGATTGCTGAAATGGGATCGAACATGATCATGATTAATCCGGGTACTGAAATGCGTGGAGGAGTGCGTATGGATGCCAGTTCGATGGAAACCCTTAAAATGAAAGATTTTAAGGATATTCAAGAGAATTGTCGTTATGTAGGTGCTACTTCACCGAATGTAAGTAAATCGGGGCAGTTTGTGTATGGCTCAAATAATTATCCTGCAAGTATAAATGGAGTGAATCTTGAGTATCTTACTATTCGTCAACTTAAAGTGGAGGATGGCGAGATGTTTAGTGAAGCAGATATTCATAGCAGTGCAAAGGTATGCGTAATCGGAAAAACCATTGTGAAGAATCTCTTCACTAATGGAGAAGAACCAGTCGGTAAGATTATCCGCTTCGGTAAGGTCCCTTTCCGTATAGTAGGTGTGCTTGCTGCAAAAGGATATAATAGCATGGGGCAAGACCAAGATGAAATTGTACTTTCTCCTTATACTACAGTGATGAAGCGTTTGCTGGCACAGACTTATTTGAGCGGCATCTTTTGTTCAGCTCTTACTGAAGGGATGACGGAGAACGCAACTTCAGAAATTTCGGAGATCTTGCGTACAAATCATAAACTTAAAGCAACAGATTCAGATGATTTTAATGTTCGTTCGCAAGAAGAGCTAAGTAGTATGATGACTTCTACGACCGATATGTTAACCATGTTGCTTGCCTGTATTGCCGGCATTTCATTGCTTGTAGGAGGTATTGGTATTATGAATATCATGTATGTGTCTGTTACTGAACGTACTAAAGAAATAGGTCTGCGTATGAGTGTAGGAGCCCGTGGAGTAGATATTTTGAGTCAGTTTCTAATTGAAGCGGTGATGATTAGCATTACAGGTGGACTGATCGGAGTCGTCTTGGGTATAAGCAGTTCGTTTGCTGTGAATCTCTTGGCGAAGTGGCCGATCTATATACAGCCTTGGAGCGTTATCCTTAGTTTTGCAGTATGTACTGTAACGGGTGTTTTCTTTGGTTGGTATCCTGCTAAGAAGGCTGCCGGTTTGAATCCTATTGATGCGATACGTTATGAATAATCATCGTAAAATTCCTGAAATCGCGATTCATATATTTGTTTGGTTTCTTGTTTTTTCTTTCCCCTTTTTGTTGATAGACCATAGCAACAATACTGCGGATGTTTGGAAATTGTATTTAAAGTTTTCAGAGATGCCGTGTTATATGATGGTTATATTCTATATGAACTATTTATGGCTGGCTCCTAAATTATTATTCAGTGGACATACTATTAGTTATGTTGTATGGAATGTGCTTTTGGTAGTATGCATTGCATTCATGCTGCACTTTTCACCGTGGGTGAAATTTGGACCTGATGCCGGAGGACCTGAAATGGAACCTGATACAATGCGTCATGCAGGAAAAGTTATTCGAGACCGAGTAGTGGGAGCTGTGCAACAAGAACATCCACCTCATCATGGGATGCGCCCTCCGCGTTGGATCTTTTTCATACGCGATATGATTACACTTTTGCTTTCTGCTGCAGTAAGTGCTTTGTTAAGAATAGCTTCACGTTGGCGGGCTTCTGAAGCAGCCCGCTTGGAGGTGGAGCGTGAGAAGACGGAAGCTGAATTGGATAATTTAAAAAATCAGTTAAATCCGCATTTCTTGCTGAATACGTTGAATAATATATATGCGTTGATTGCATTTAATACCGAAAAGGCGCAGGAGGCAGTACTCGATCTTAGTAAGTTACTTCGTTATGTACTTTATGATAATCAGACTACTTATGTACCTTTATATAAGGAGGCCACTTTTATTCACAATTATATTGATCTCATGCGGATTCGACTTTCGGACAATGTGATGGTACAGCAGGGACTTCATATTGAGAAACATAGTACTACGTTGATTGCTCCGATGATATTTATTTCTCTTATTGAGAACGCTTTTAAGCATGGAGTGTCATCATCTGAACCTAGTTACATCCATATTCTTCTGGAAGAAGATGACCTTGGTGTAGTTACATGCTTAATCTGTAATAGTAATTTCCCAAAGAAGGATAATGATAAGAGCGGTTCGGGCATTGGATTAGAACAGGTGCAGAAACGACTTGATTTATTGTATCCCGGCCGTTATGAATGGGAACGTGGTGCTTCGATGGACGGTAAAAATTATTCTTCGCAATTGAAAATCCGTACGAAATTGGAGTTCTAAGATATTCCAAAGTCCGAGAAATTAGAATAAAGAGTTGCAAATCAATTGAAACTTCTGTATCTTTGTAGACTGAAATAAAATTTTGTTGATTATGAGAATAACGTGTGCAATTGTAGATGACGAACCGTTGGCTTTAGGCCTTATGGAAAGCTATGTGCTAAAAACTCCTTTTTTGGAACTAAAAGGTAAATATTCAAGTGCAGTGCAGGCTATGAAGACATTGCAAGATGCACCAGTGCAATTGTTATTTCTTGATATACAGATGCCCGAATTGAGTGGCCTTGAATTTTCGAAAATGTTAATTGGGAAAGATACGCGAATTATTTTTACCACAGCTTTCTCTCAATATGCACTCGATGGCTATCGGGTAAATGCACTCGACTATTTATTGAAACCGATTGCTTATCCGGAATTTCTTGAGGCTGCCCAGAAAGCAATGGACTGGTTCGAAACAAGAGGAAATGCAAGTTCTGACGAGAAAGAAAAAGGTATCGATAGCATTTTTGTAAAGAGTGAATATAAACTAGTACAAATAATGCTTGATGAAATTCTTTATATTGAAGGATTGAAAGACTATCTGAAAATTTGTTTGGAGGGAGAAAGGAAAAATGTACTTTCTTTGATGAGCATGAAATCGATGGAAGATTTGCTCCCTTCGGATCGTTTTATGCGAGTGCACCGGTCTTACATCGTTCAAGTACGGAAAATAAAAGTGATTGATCGCAATCGCATTGTCTTTGGTAAAACATTTATCCCTATAAGCGATAGTCATAAAGCGGAGTTCAATGAATATTTGTCTCAACGAACGCTTTAATAACTAAAAAGTTGAGGCCTTAAAACTTTCTTTTGTTTACTCAAAACAGTTATTCAGAAAAAGGTCGGAATGAATATTTTTTCATTCCGACCTTTTCTGAAAGTTCAAATTTTGTAGCTTATTTAAAGTAGCCCACGGGATGGTTTAATACCATTGGCCGCCCATAGTAGGTCGCTAAGGTCGCGTGAGGAGAGAGTCTGAGCCGAGCACTCACGAGTACTTTGACGTTGTTTTAGTGCTTCCATGATACTCTTACCACGAGTAAGATCAGGTGCATCAAGTTTTATTACAGACTCTTGTGCAACACTATATATTGCTTGCAATGCAACCAGAGCAAAGAGGAAAAGCTTGCTTTTCATTTCTACTTGTTTTTAAAATAACTTTTTACCGTTTGTTTCATGCCCTCGCCACGTAAATCACGTGCCAGTATGGTACCGTCAGGTCCAAACAAAATGATATGTGGTATTCCGTTTATGCCGTAAGCTTTTGTCCCAATTTGCTGCGCATTCAGAATTTGAGGCCATGTAATATTCAGTTCTTTTATAGCTTTGTTAGTATCTTCCACTTTGTCCCATGAAGCAGCACCTAATACAATCAGCCCTTTATCTTTATATTCTTTATAAATTTCAGCAATGTTGGGCGTTTCTGCACGACAAGGTCCGCACCATGAAGCCCAAAAGTCGACTAATACGTATTGTCCTTTTCCTACATAATCGGATAATTTAATAGACTTTCCAGGTTCTGTTTCTACCGCAAAATCTACAAAATGTTTTCCTGTTGCGGTATTATTCTCGGCTTTCGCTTGTTCAAGAAGATGCAGAATACGTTCTTGACTACGTATGCTCTCTCCGGCTTGTTCAAAGGCAGCGAGCTTCTCCTCATTAGTAAGATATTGCCAATATTCCAAGAATACAAGTCCCCCCAATGGATTGTTTTGGTTGGCATCGAGTTTTTCTTTTAAAAAGTTCTTTATAACGAGGTCGCAGCTGTCGCTGATCTGTTGATAAGAATTCTTCTGTTTTTCAATCTCTCCTGATTTTGCTCCCTTCTCAGCAATAGAAAGTTTTTCTTGCTTCTCTTTTTTCAATGCCATGTATTGTTTCACAAAAGAAGCTAGCGCTTCATTCATTGAAGTTCCTTTCGGGGTATTTGGTGAGGCGAAGTCTGTCGTGATATTACCTTCTTCTAATATCAATAGGGCAGAGGTGCGTAAGCCTTTTACAGAAAGCGTACATAGTTCTGGATTAGTCAGGGTACCATTCAATTGAAGTAGTCCTTTGGTAATCACTCCACTTTTTATCTCTTCGTTGTTGCTGTAACGATTTAGGGTGCACGTTTTTCCTTCAAGCGAAGAGTCTGCGCGGCAGGTAACTGTGTAGGCCTTTTGTGCCCAAGTGTGGCTGATGACCATCATAGCCATCAAAATAATGAGAACTGTTTTTTTCATAGGAATAGTTTTGATTAAAAAGAATAGATATTTCTAAGATTTTTTTCGACTGAGTTCACGCTCTTCATAGCTTTCGAAAGCGTTTTTCCACTCGGTCGGAACTTCAATAGCTTGCTTTGTTTTGAGATCAAAGGCTACCATCACACTTTGGCAGCGGCATTTAACCTCCATCGTTTCGGTATTGATAATTTGTTGAATCAACGTAAAGCTTTTGCTGCCGACTTCCTTTACTGCCGTTTGGGCTGCAATCGGTTCGTTTCCTACAATTGGGGCTAAGAAGTCTGCATTTATATTTGCCACTACAATTCCTACTTTGTCGAGTGCCTTTAACGACATAATGTCATAAAAGTAAGTGGTTTTTCCAAGATCGTAAAATGAAAAATAGACGGCGTTGTTTACATGTCCCTGTGTATCAATATCATTAAAGCGTAGTTGAATAGGAAGTGTGTGCTTAAAAATCAGTGTGTTCATATATGTGTTCAAATTATATTTCTTCTTTGTTCTGATGAATTTTCCCTCTGGAATTTAAAATATCTGCAAAAATATACATTATATTATTCTTTCGCAAGGAAAACCAAAAAAAAGATGGAACTGGAAACTTAATTTGGATTCTTTTTCGTATTTTTGTAGCAGTAATTTAATTTATAAAGGAATGGCAAAAATAACAAAAGAAGCAGCATTGCTCTATCACTCGCAGGGGAAACCTGGCAAGATAGAGGTCGTACCGACTAAGCCTTATAGTACACAAACCGATCTTTCTTTGGCATACTCTCCGGGTGTGGCTGTGCCCTGTTTGGAAATTGAAAAAGATCCGCAAACCGCGTATGATTATACCGCAAAGGGAAACCTTGTGGCAGTAATATCGAATGGAACTGCCGTACTCGGTTTAGGAGACATTGGAGCGCTGAGTGGTAAGCCTGTAATGGAAGGAAAAGGGTTATTGTTTAAAATCTATGCAGGCATTGATGTGTTTGATATTGAGGTAGATGAGAAAGATCCGGAGATGTTTATTCAAGCAGTGAAAAGAATTGCTCCTACTTTTGGTGGAATCAACCTTGAAGATATAAAAGCTCCTGAGTGTTTTGAAATAGAACGTCGTCTAAAAGAGGAACTTGACATCCCTGTAATGCATGATGACCAACATGGTACTGCAATTATTTCATCTGCCGGTCTCCTGAATGCTCTAATCGTAGCAAAAAAGAAAATTGAAGAAGTAAAGATTGTAGTAAACGGAGCAGGTGCTTCAGCTACTTCTTGCACAAAATTATATGTTGCCTTGGGCGCGCGCCTAGAAAACATAGTCATGCTCGATTCGAAGGGCGTGATTAATGTAGATCGTCCAAATCTAGCCGACAGTAAAAAGTATTTTGCCACCAAGCGAATGGATATTCATACGTTGGCCGAAGCAATTAAAGGTGCAGATGTGTTTTTAGGTCTATCGAAAGGCAATGTCTTGACACAAGATATGGTTCGCACGATGGCTCCCAATCCAATTGTTTTTGCCTTAGCAAATCCTGATCCTGAAATTACTTATGAAGATGCGATGTCCTCTCGCCCTGATGTATTGATGAGTACAGGTCGTTCCGATTATCCTAATCAAATCAATAATGTAATAGGTTTCCCTTACATTTTCCGTGGAGCACTTGATGTACGTTCTAGTGCGATCAATGAAGAAATGAAATTGGCTGCTGTACGGGCAATTGCCGATTTGGCAAAAAAGCCTGTCCCTGATGTAGTAAATGAAGCATATGGAACAAATGATTTAACTTTCGGCCCTAAATATTTCATTCCCAAACCAGTTGATCCTCGCCTTATTACCGAGGTTTCTATGGCCGTTGCTAAAGCTGCAATGGAGAGTGGGGTAGCTCGTAAGCCAATTACCGATTGGGAGGCTTATAAGCATAACTTACGTGAGCTGATGGGCTATGAAAGCCGTTTAACGAGCCAGCTTCATGAGAAAGCACGTAAAAATCCTAAGCGTGTAGTCTTTGCTGAAGGTAGTCATCCTAATATGTTGAAAGCTGCTGTGCAAGCTAAATCAGAAGGTATTTGTTATCCAATTTTGCTTGGTAACGATGAAGTTATTGAAAAGCTAGCTCGAGATTTAGATCTAAATCTTGAGGGCATTGAAGTTATTAACCTTCGTCACCCAGATCAGTACGTTCGTCGTGAGCGTTATGCGCATATTCTTACAGAGAAACGTCAACGTGATGGCTATACTCTTGAAGAGGCCAATGATAAGATGTTCGAACGTAATTATTTTGGTATGATGATGGTAGAAACAGGTGAAGCTGATGCCTTTATTACAGGACTTTATACCAAGTATTCGAATACAATTAAAGTAGCGAATGAAGTAATAGGTATTCGTCCCGAGTACAAACACTTTGGAACAATGCACATTATCAACTCCAAGAAAGGTACATTCTTTATGGCTGATACGTTGATCAATCGCCATCCTGATGAAGATGTACTTGTAGATGTGGCTAAATTGGCTAACCATACCGTTAAGTTTTTTAATCACGAACCGGTAATGGCTATGTTATCTTATAGTAACTTTGGCTCTGATACAAAAGGAAGTCCCAAAAAGGTACACGATGCAGTAACGTATTTACATGAACATTGCCCCGACTTGGTTATTGATGGTGAGATGCAAGTTAATTTTGCCTTAAATAAAGAGCTGCGTGATGTAAAATATCCGTTTACTCATTTAGTTGGCAAGGATGTGAATACACTTATTTTCCCCAATTTAAGCTCTGCAAATACCGGTTACAAGCTGATTCAAAGCTTAAGTCCAAATAGTGAAGTTATAGGGCCAATTCAAATGGGATTGAATAAGCCGATTCATTTCACTGATTTTGAAAGTTCAGTGCGTGATATAGTAACAATCACTGCAATTGCTGTAATTGATGCAGTGGTGCAAGAGGCGCAGCTAAAAAAGAAAGCATAATGTATATTTATAGAAGAAGCCACTCTTTTTAGAGTGGCTTCTTCTTTTTTTACTTCAAAACTTGCAATTTTTCGATTTTAATCGTATTTTTGCATTCGCTACTGTAGAGATACTAAGCCCCTCCGTTTGAGTAGATATCTTAAACGGCAACAAAGAATAAACCAACTTACAACAATCAACAAAAGAATTAAAATGAACGCAGTAAAAGTTCTAGAGGATCTCAAAAGACGATTTCCTAATGAGCCTGAATACCATCAGGCAGTAGAAGAGGTACTCTCTACTATTGAAGAAGAGTACAATAAACATCCTGAGTTTGAGAAGGCAAATCTCATTGAACGCCTTTGCATTCCCGATCGTATTTTCCAATTTCGTGTAACTTGGGTTGACGATAATGGACAGGCTCATACCAATATGGGGTACCGTATTCAGCATAATAATGTAATCGGACCGTATAAGGGTGGATTACGTTTGCATAAATCGGTAAATTTAAGTATTCTCAAGTTTCTTGCTTTTGAGCAGACTTTTAAGAATTCCTTAACCACACTTCCTATGGGTGGCGCAAAAGGAGGTTCCGACTTCTCTCCACGTGGAAAAAGTAATGCAGAGGTGATGCGCTTTTGCCAAGCATTTATGCTTGAGCTGTGGCGACATATCGGTCCGGATACCGATGTTCCTGCGGGTGATATTGGTGTCGGTGGCCGTGAAATCGGTTTCCTTTTTGGCGCTTACAAGAAGCTTGCACGCGAATTTACAGGAGTACTTACCGGCAAGGCTCTTGAGTGGGGTGGTTCACTCATTCGTCCTGAAGCTACAGGCTATGGCAATATTTATTTTCTAATGGAAATGCTGAAGAGTAAAGGACTTGATTTGAAAGGCAAAACTTGCCTAGTATCAGGCTCTGGTAATGTGGCACAGTACACTATTGAAAAAGTACTTGAATTAGGTGGAAAGGTAGTAACTTGCTCTGATTCGGCTGGTTATGTCTACGATCCGGCTGGTATTACTAGCGAGAAGCTTGCTTTCATTATGGATTTGAAGAATGTGCAACGTGGCCGCATTAAAGAATATGCTGAGCAGTATGGTTGTAAATATGTAGCAGGTGCAAAACCTTGGAATGAAAAAGGTGATATTGCTCTTCCTTCTGCCACTCAAAACGAGATAAATGAGGAAGCAGCTAAAGCTCTTGTTGCAAATGGCCTTATTGCTGTTTCTGAGGGTGCTAACATGCCTTCAACTCCCGAAGCAATTAAAGTATTCCAAGAAGCAAAGATTCTTTATGCTCCAGGCAAAGCCGCCAATGCTGGTGGTGTATCCGTATCAGGTCTTGAGATGTCACAAAATTCTGAGCGTTTGAATTGGACTTCTGAGGAGGTTGATGCCAAGTTGCAGAGTATCATGAAGAATATTCATGAAAACTGTGTAAAATATGGTACAGAGGCTGATGGCTATGTAAACTATGTGAAAGGTGCTAACGTAGCAGGTTTTATGAAGGTTGCAAAAGCAATGATGGCTCAAGGTATTATCTAATTAACAGAGCAGAATAGCTACTGTAAAAAGAAAAAGATCGCACTAAAGTGTAATCTATATTTTCCGTTAAGGTAAAAGGGAGGACTCGTGAGGGCCTTCCCTTTTTTTGCTTTATGGCATGAATAAAAGCTATAAAAGCAAGCAGTGTTCAAAGTCGAAACTTTGAACACTGCTTTATAAGTGATTATAATCTTTTGATATTAATCGTCGTAACGGTCACTATGCTCAGGACGTTCGCGACGTTCGCCACGTTCGCTATAATCACGACGTTCGCCGCGTTCGCCACCACCGAAGTTGCGGTCTCCACCACGATCACCATAATCACGACGTTCGCCATAGTCGCGGCGTTCACCGTAGTCACGACGTTCGCCAAAGTTGCTACGCTCACGACGTTCACGAGGAGGACGTTCTTCGTAACCTTCTGGTTTAGGAAGTAAAGCCTTGCGCGAAAGTTTAAACTTACCAGTCTTAGGATCTACGTCAAGCAGTTTTACTTCGATCTCGTCACCTTCCTTGATTCCGGCATCTTCTACGCTTTCTAGGCGCTTCCAATCGATCTCAGAGATGTGTAATAAGCCATCCTTGCCAGGTAGGAATTCTACGAAAGCGCCATAAGGCATGATGCTACGTACTTTACCTGTATAAGTTTCACCTATTTCTGGAATTGAAACAATTGCTTTAATTTTGTCGATTGCAGCATCAATACATTTGCGGTTTGTACCTGCAATCTCAATTTTACCGGCACCATTTGCTTCCTCAATAGTGATTGTAGCGCCAGTCTCTTCTTGCATGCCTTGAATGATTTTTCCGCCCGGCCCGATTACTGCACCAATGAATTCCTTAGGAATAATCATTGTTTCAATACGAGGAGCATTGTCTTTCATATCATTGCGAGGTTCAGCAAGTTCTTCTGTTATTTTGCCTAAGATATGCTCACGACCAGCTTTAGCTTGTGCAAGTGCATTCTCTAAGATGTCGAAAGAAAGTCCGTCTACTTTAATATCCATTTGTGTAGCAGTAATACCATCGCGGGTTCCTGTTACCTTAAAGTCCATATCACCCAAGTGATCCTCGTCGCCAAGGATATCGCTTAGTACAGCATATTTTTCTTCACCTACGTTTTTAATCAAACCCATTGCAATACCAGAAACCGGTTTTTTGATAGGCACACCAGCATCCATCAAAGCAAGTGTTCCTGCGCAGACAGTAGCCATAGAAGACGAACCGTTTGATTCAAGGATATCACTTACTACACGTACGCAGTAGGG
>Ga0302170_10000141_pt1 | contig 27698 bp, 21 predicted proteins | sample I_Fen_N2_1_FD_193492 | JGI IMG/M metagenome (GOLD analysis project Ga0302170, IMG submission 193492) | Peat permafrost microbial communities from Stordalen Mire near Abisko, Sweden - I_Fen_N2_1 | ecosystem: Environmental > Terrestrial > Soil > Wetlands > Permafrost | place: Sweden: Abisko...
TCATCGAAATAGATATTCCAAACCGCATCCTGCAAGTAAAACTCAGCGACGAGGAACTTGCAACACGCCCCATGAAGGAAGTAACGCGTAATCGTGTAGTTCCAAAAAGTTTAAAAGCGTATGCCAGTTTAGTTAGTTCTGCTGACAAAGGCGCCGTACGTATCATTGAATAATAGAGAGCGATTTAATAATAAGTATTCGAATCACTATATATAAAAGCGAAATGGAAAAAGAAAGTATCTTAGGAGCCGAAGCGTTGATGCGTTCGTTGAAACACGAAGGTGTAGAAACGATATTTGGCTATCCAGGTGGTGCGATCATGCCTGTTTACGACAGTCTGTACGACCACAAAGAGTTCAGGCATATCCTAGTGCGCCACGAGCAAGGCGCAACACATGCAGCACAGGGCTATGCCCGAGTCAGCGGCAAAGTGGGCGTCTGTTTCGTTACTAGTGGCCCGGGTGCAACGAATGCCATCACAGGAATCGGTGATGCCATGATGGACAGCACGCCAATGGTAGTTATTGCGGGACAAGTAACTTCTTCTTTGCTAGGCACGGATGCTTTTCAAGAAATTGACTTGGTAAGTGTAACGCAGCCTATTACAAAATGGAGCTATCAAATTCGTAGAGCAGAAGATATTGCTTGGGCAGTATCACGTGCTTTCTACATTGCACGGAGCGGACGTCCCGGACCGGTAGTACTCGACTTCGCTAAAAATGCACAATTCGGGAAAGTAAATTACCACCCTGAGAAAATTGATTACGTACGTAGCTATGTAGCTAAACCCGATGTAAAGGAAGAAGCTATTTACGATGCTGTCAATTTAATCAACGCAGCAAAACGTCCCTTGGCACTAGTCGGCCAAGGCGTAGAATTGGGTAGCGCACAAAAGGAGCTTCGTGCCTTTCTCGAAAAGGCACAAATTCCTGCCGGATGTACCATACTTGGCTTATCGGCTCTCCCTTCTGATCATCCCTTAAACATGGGTATGTTGGGTATGCACGGTAATCTGGCTCCAAACATTAAGACAAACGAATGCGATGTACTTATCGCTATTGGTATGCGCTTTGATGACCGCGTAACGAGCAATTTGGCGACTTATGCGAAACAAGCTAAGATTATCCACTTGGATATTGATAAATCGGAAATCGATAAAAACGTTAAAACAGATGTAGCTATCATAGCTGACTGTAAAGACAGCTTGGCCGCACTAACAATTCATACGGCTAAGAACAATCACGATGAGTGGATTGAAACTTTTGCACCCTATAAGGAAGAGGAATTCAAGAAGGTTATAAAACCGGAAGTATTCCCTACTGAAGGCCCTATCACTATGGGCGAAGTGGTACATAAAGTTTCAGAAGCGACTTATAACAAGGCTGTAATGGTTACCGATGTCGGTCAAAATCAGATGATTGCTTGCCGCTACTTCAAATTTACTGAAGACCGCAGCGTGGTTACTTCAGGGGGACTTGGAACGATGGGATTCGGACTCCCTGCTGCTATTGGAGCTTGCCTGGGTGCACCCGATCGTACCATTTGTATGTTCACCGGAGATGGAGGTTTGCAAATGACGATTCAAGAATTGGGTACTATTATGGAGACTCAACTTCCTGTAAAAATCATTCTGTTAAACAACAACTATCTGGGCAATGTACGTCAATGGCAAGAAATGTTCTTCCACGAGCGTTATTCATCTACACCAATGTTGAACCCTGACTATGAGAAAATAGCTGATGCTTACGGAATTAAGTCGCGTAGTCTATGCTTACGTGAGGAACTTGATGATGCCATTAAAGAGATGTTGGAAACTCCGGGGCCATTCTTGTTGGAAGTAGGCGTAATTGAAAAAGGTTTGGTATTACCCATGACCCCTGCAGGAGGTACAGTAGACCAAATGATGATGGGATTTTAATCGCATAAAAGTAGAAAGAAATGGATAAAACTTTATATACAATCAACGTTTATTCGGAGAACATTGCAGGTATTCTAAACCAGATTACTACGATCTTCACACGCCGACAGCTTAATATTGAAAGCTTAAATGTATCGGCCTCTTCTATAAAAGGTGTACACAAATATACCATTACATGTTATTGCGATAAAGATACAATCGAGAAAATTGTGAAACAGATGGAACGTCGCATCGACGTTCTTCAGGCTCAGTTTTTTACGGACGATGAAATCTTCTTCCAAGAGATTGCACTTTACAAGGTTTCTACAGAAGAGCTGTTGGCAAGTAACCGCATTGAGGAGATTGTACATCAGCATAATGCACACATCATTGAAATAAATAAGGTATATACCGTTATTGAAAAGAGTGGACCTACGGAAGAAACTCAGATGCTGTATGAAGAGCTTAAAAAATGGGGCATCTTACAATTTGTTCGTAGCGGACGTATTGCGATCACTAAGAGTTGCGTAGAGCGACTGAGTGAATACTTAAACGAACGTGAAGATAAACACCGTCAAAGTAAATTAGAAAATCAATAATGTGCGAACAAAATAAGGTTGGACGATATTCTTTCACGGCTGAACCCTTTCGGGTGGATTTCAGTGGAAAGTTGCCTGTTGCAGTACTAGGTAATCAGTTGCTCAATGCTTCTGATTTTCATAGTAATGCGCGTGGCTTCGGAATTCCTTTTTTGCATGCAAACAATTGCACATGGGTGCTTTCACGTCTTGCTCTCGAAATGACAGAAATGCCTAACCGATATGAGCAATTCGAAATAGAAACTTGGATAGAAGATATATATCGGTTGTTTACCGATCGTAACTATCGGGTGTTAAACGAGAAAGGAGAAACGATTGCTTATGCACGCTCTATATGGGCGATGATTGACATCACGACTCGTAAACCACTCGACTTGCTAACGCTCCACAAAGGAGATCTTGTAAATTACATTGTTAAAGATAAAGAATGCCCTATCAGCCGACCTTCACGCATTCAACTAAAAGAAGGCATTTGTGTAAAAGAGTATACGGCCCTATATAGCGATATTGATATCAATGGACATTTCAACAGCATTAAATACATGGAACATATCCTCAATTTATTCGCTTTGGAAAAATATCAGCAGCAGTCTATTTCGCGATTCGAAATAGCTTATGTAGCTGAAAGCTATTACGGAGATCATTTAACTTTTTTACTAGATGAACCGAACAAAGACGAATTTAATATCGAAATACTAAAAAGGGATACAGAAATCGTTTGTCGTAGCAAAGTAATTTTCAAATAAATAAATATAAACTAGTTATATAACAACGTGACAGCAATGTCACACAAAAGTAAATTAAAATGGCACAAATGAATTTTGGCGGCGTGATCGAAAACGTGGTAACCCGCGAGGAGTTTCCTTTGGAAAAAGCACGTGAAGTATTGAAAAATGAGGTAATTGCTGTTATCGGCTATGGTGTACAAGGCCCCGGCCAATCACTTAACCTACGCGACAATGGCTTCAATGTAATTGTTGGTCAACGCGAAGGCGCAACTTTCGACAAAGCAGTAGCAGACGGCTGGGTACCCGGCGAAACGCTATTTAGCATTGAAGAAGCTTGCAAACGCGCAACAATCATCCAATATTTGCTTTCTGACGCTGCTCAGATCGCTGTATGGCCTACTGTAAAAGCAAACCTGACTCCTGGTAAAGCTCTTTACTTCTCACACGGATTCGGTATCACTTACAAAGAGCGCACAGGCATCGTTCCTCCCGCTGATGTAGATGTAATCCTTATCGCTCCTAAAGGTTCAGGTACTTCACTCCGCACAATGTTCCTTGAAGGCCGTGGTTTGAATTCTTCATTTGCAATCTTCCAAGATGCTACAGGCAAGGCTTACGATCGTGTTATTGCTTTGGGTATCGGCGTTGGTTCCGGTTACTTATTCGAGACTACTTTCAAACGTGAGGTTTATTCTGACCTAACCGGCGAACGTGGTACTTTGATGGGCGCTATCCAAGGTCTTCTTTTGGCTCAATTTGAAGTTCTTCGCGAAAACGGACATACTCCTTCTGAAGCATTCAACGAAACTGTAGAAGAATTGACTCAGTCTTTGATGCCTCTCTTCGCTAAGAAGGGTATGGACTGGATGTACGCAAACTGTTCTACCACAGCACAACGTGGCGCACTCGACTGGATGGGGCCATTCCACGATGCTTCTAAACCTGTATTCGAAAAGCTTTATGCTGAAGTAAAATGTGGTAACGAAGCACAACGTTCTATCGACACAAACTCTAAGTCTGACTATCGCGAAGGTTTGACCACAGAGTTGAAAGCATTGCACGATAGCGAAATGTGGCAAACTGGTGCCGTAGTTCGTAAACTTCGTCCTGAAAACAACTAAACGAGAAGCTCCCAAAGAGCACTCATTTAATACAAGGAGGTTCTGTTACTTTTAACAGAACCTCCTTTTTTGTTTATTACAATTTTATCATTCTTCTTTTACGGTTAAAAGCTAGCCCTTTTCCCTTATTTTGATTAAAAAAATTGGCTATCTATTCAAAAAACGGTATCTTTGCCCACCAATAAAATAAACTACAAGTTACTGTAAAACGCAAACCTTATGCACAGATTACGACCTCTACTTTTGCTGATCATGCTGATTGTAACAACTACAACAAAAGCACAAATGATCATAGGTACTTTGCGCGACTCAGTAACAAATGAGCCTGTGCCTTATGCCTCAATCGCCTTAAAGGGAAAAACCGCAGTAGGTGCACTCACTGACTCACTCGGACAGTTCAAGCTGAAAGCTCAAAACGATCGCAACCTTTTGGAGATTCACGCAGTAGGCTACGAAGAAAAAAAAATAAAATTAGCTGCAGGAAAACCACTCTCACTCACAGTAAAAATACTATCAAAAGAAGTGAGTCTGACGGAAGTAGTAGTAAAGCCAAAAAAAGAAAAATATTCACGCAAAAACAACCCTGCAGTGGAGTTGATGCGTAAGGTTATTGCACATAAAAACAATTTCCGTTTGGGCGAGCAGCCGTATTATAGCTACGACTGTTATGAAAAAATGACCGCCTCACTCAATGATGTAAAAACAGAAGATTTAAAAAAAGGCATTTACAAAAAGATGCCCTTCATTATACAGCAGGTTGAAGTATGCCCAGAAACAGATAAGCTCATTCTACCTTATTCCGTTCAAGAAAAGGCCTTTACAAAAATATATAGCAAAACACCAGAACGCACAAAAACCATTATACGCGGCAAGAAATCAGAAGGCATACAAGAATTATTTTCTATGGGCGACATCTTCAACACGCTTATGGCCGATGTTTTTACCGACGTTAATATCTATGATAACTCCATGCGACTACTACAAATGCGTTTTGTTAGCCCGATTTCAAGTGTAGAAGCTATCAGCTTCTACAAATACTATATCATGGACACTGTGCAGATCGATCAAAAACGTTATATTCATCTCTCATTTGTACCTCAAAACTCATTAGATTTTGGATTTACCGGACATTTATACGTGACGGATGATTCGACGCATCAGGTACGACGCGTTCAAATGAAACTGCCGCATCAAACCTCTGTTAATTTCGTAGAGAACCTTATCATTACACAGGATTTCGATCAATTTCCTACCGGAGAATGGGCCTTATCTAAAAACGATATGATCGCAGAACTTTCTGTTATGAAAAGTTTACCAGGTATGCAGGTCAGAAACACCACACGCTATTCTAATTTTTCATTTAAAGAGCCCCCTTCGAAACTCTTTGAATTAAAAGGAAATGAGGTACGGTTGCCTGATGCCGGTCGTAAAAGCAGTGATTTCTGGACTGCTGTACGAGATGTTCCTTTAACCGGAAAGGAAAGTTCTATGGATCAATTAATGATGGGCTTCCGCCAAATGCCTTCGTTCAAATACATCATGTTTGGATTACGTGCTCTTATAGAAAATTATGTAGAGACCGGTTCTTCGAAGACTCCGTCCAAATTCGATTTCGGTCCGGTAAATACCATTGCCGGCTACAACTCGGTAGAAGGTTTACGCGTACGACTCTCCGGACAAACCACGGCAGCACTAAACGATCAATTCTTCCTATCCGGCTATAGTGCTTATGGATTCCGAGATCGCCAAACAAAAGGGAAGGTACAATTAGAATATTGCTTTAAAGAAAAAGAAAACCTTCCACGTGATTACCCTATCCACTCCATTTCAGTGAGTGCAATGTATGATCTAGAATCTCCGATGGACAAGTTCTTAAAGACAGATAAAGATAACGTGTTTTTGACGATAAAAAGTGGGAAAGACGATCAATATTCATACGTACGCCGATTTAATGTTGAGTATAATCGCGAATTTCTAAATGGCTTTTCATACTCAGCTGAAGCCCTACAAATGCGTGATCGTGCTACAGGCTCATTAATTTATCAACGGGTAGGCACCGCTGATGCTCCCGGCGAGATTTTAAAAGGGATTAACTCCACCCAACTTACTTTTGGTCTGCGCTATGCACCTCATGAAACCTTTGTAAACACCAAACAACGGCGTGTTCCAATAAATTACGATGCCCCTGTATTTACGCTCTCACATGCCGTGAGTTTACAAGGAGTATTAGGCTGTGACTACACTTACAACTTAACCGAATTGGGAGTGTGGAAACGTTTCTACTTTTCCTCTTACGGACGATTTGACTGCGACCTGAGAGCCGGAAAGCAATGGAACAGAGTTCCTTTCCCAATGCTCTCAACTCCTCCTGCCAACCTTTCGTACATCTTGCAAAAGGGAACCTTCTCATTAATGAATTCAATGGAATTCTTCAATGACGAATACGCTTCGCTCTTCCTTACCTACGATTTTAATGGCAAAATTTTCAATAGAGTTCCTTTGCTACGAAAGCTAAAATGGAGAGAGATTGTTCGTTTAAATAGTATTTGGGGGCACCTTTCTTCGCGTAACAATCCAAGTGTAGCTGGAAATGAAGATCTGCTTGCATTCCCTACGCGTAATGGACAAACGGCCTCTTTTGCAATGGGGGATAAGCCTTATATGGAACTCTCGTTCGGAATCTACAATATTTTCAAGATTGTGCAAATAGAATATATACGCCGACTCACCTATCTGTCAAATCCGAACATCAATAAAGACGGTATTCGACTTGCTATCATGATGACCTTCTAGGCTCTCGTCTTTTGAATTTTGCAGGCTACAAATAAGCGAATGCCAGCTGTTGAATTCATTTTTAACAGCTGGCAAAAACGAATTCAGCAGCTGGTAAAAATGAATTTGCCAACTGGCAGTAATTCTTTTGATGAAAATGTTATTGCTTTGACCTCGAAGTCTATGAATAGATTTGACAATCTATCTTTTCTCCATTTAAATATTGTGCCACATTCTGCACAGCTATTTCAATCAACGTAGTACGTGCTTTGCGGGAACTCCACGCATTATGAGGAGTAATATAACAACGTGGTGCTTGGATTAACGGATTATCTAGCAGGGGAGGCTCTTGAGATAGTACATCCAGCCCTGCAGCGGCCAAACGGCCTTCGCGAAGCGCTTCCGCCACATCGACTTCATCAATGAGCTCACCTCGCCCCATATTAAGAAGTATGGCCGAAGGTTTCATCAAGGCTAAGGTTTCTTTTCGTATGAAGTGTTTCGTACGATCAGATAATTTACAATGAAGCGAAATCACATCCGCTGTGGATAACAATTCTTCTTGAGTAACCAACTTTACATCGGAACTAATTAAGAAAGGAGATTGACTAGAGCTAACTAATACCTTCATACCGAATCCAAGGGCAATACGTGCCACAGCCTTCCCGATATGGCCATATCCAATGATTCCCATCGTAAGGGTACTCAATTCAGGGATAGGCGCATTCCAATAACAAAAGTTACCACAATTAGTCCATTTGCCTTGGCGGACTTCGTGCGCATACTCTTCCACTCTATTCGTAATATTTAAAAGATGAGCAAAGACATGTTGAGCCACGGAAGCAGTGCCATAAGTCGGAATATTAGTTACCACAATGCCTCGTTGACAAGCAGCAGCTATATCCACCACATTATAGCCGGTAGCCAGTACGCCAATATATTTTAAATTAGGAAGCTGATCGAGCACATCGGCAGTGAACATCACTTTATTGGTAAGCACCAACTCTGCTTCTCGGCATCGAGGTACCACCTCTTCTATGCTCGTTTGAGCATAGAAAGAACAATCGGCTAAAGCTTCAAGTGCCTGCCAACTCAAATCTCCAGGATTTACGCTGGAAGCATCTACTAAAACAAGTTTTCGCATCATATTCAATATAATATTTGTCAATTACCATTCTATTCATTCTCAATTACCATTCTATTCATCAAAACGCTCACCCCAAAGGTGCTGCATCCATTCTTTATGTTTCATTTCAGCAGGGTTCTTTTGTGGATGCCACAAACGCAACTCTTTTAGATTATCCGGTAAAAACTGTTGTTTCACAAAATTGCCCTCATAGGCATGTGCATACTTATAATCTTTTCCATATCCCAAGCCCTTCATTAGCTTAGTCGGAGCATTGCGTAAATGCAAAGGAACGGGAAGATTTCCGGTTTCACGTACCGTAGCTAGTGCAGCATTAATAGCCTCATAAGCTGAGTTACTCTTCGGAGAAGATGCTAAATAGATAACACATTCAGCCAAAGGAATTCTCCCTTCCGGCCAACCAATCTTCATCAACGTATCAAAACAAGCATTAGCAAGTAGCAACGCATTTGGGTTTGCCAAGCCAACATCTTCTGAAGCAGAAATCACTAATCGCCGCGCAATAAAAGCTGGATCTTCACCTCCCTCAATCATTCGAGCCAACCAATAGATGGCTGCATCAGGGTCGCTGCCTCGAATACTTTTAATCAGAGCGGATACAATGTCGTAGTGAAGTTCTCCATCCTTATCGTAAGCTTGTGGATTCTGTTGCAAACAAGCCGTCACGATTTCGTCGGTAAACACGAGTGGTGTGTCCGTAATGGCTTGTGAAACAAGGTCGAGTATGTTAAGTAGCTTTCGGGCATCCCCACCAGAGAATCTTAACAAAGCTGTGGTCTCACGAAATTCAATATTCCGTTCTTTCAGTATTACATCATGCGTGATTGCACGTTGGGCTAGTTCTAATAGATCTTCTTCCTCAAGCGACTTAAGCGTATATAGCTGACAACGAGAGAGTAAAGGGCGTATCACTTCGAAGGAAGGATTCTCGGTCGTTGCGCCAATAAGCGTTACCACCCCCTGCTCTACTGCTCCCAGCAAAGAATCTTGCTGCGATTTACTAAAACGATGTATTTCATCGATGAAAAGAATTGGACTGGCCTGCGAAAAGGAACGCCCTGATTTTGCCTTCTCAATCACCTCACGGACATCCTTTACCCCACTAGTAACGGCACTCAAAGTAAAAAAGGGGACTTTCAACCGCGTCGCTATAATTTGTGCCAATGTGGTCTTCCCCACTCCGGGAGGTCCCCAAAGGATAAACGATGAAATTAGTCCCGACTCTACCATCCGACGTAAGATCGCACCCTCTCCCACAAGATGTTTCTGACCTATATATTCGTCCAATGTGCGCGGACGAAGGCGCTCGGCTAAAGGTTGCATATTCTAAGCTATTTATTATTCTCTACTCTCAATTTTACTTATGCGAAAGCACCCAATTAGTAACTGATACACGCTCTTCGGAAATTAAGAAACGTAATGCAGTAAAAAAAGTTTCTCTGTCAACCATCGAAGCTTCTTTCCTGTTTTCCCATAAGGTATAAAATTCACGAAGCGGTATTTTCTGTTCTCCTAAAAGTTCTAAAATCTGCTGTGCAATATCCTCTACTGTCTGTTCTGCTTTATTTAGGGGTTGCAGCTTTCGTTGTGCCAAGCAAACGTCACATTGTCCGCAATTAGGCACTTCCTTTTCTCCGAAATACCCAAGCAGCATTTTACTTCGACATTGCTCTTCCTCGGTAATGTAATGATCCATTGCCCCTATACGAACCTTCATTCGCTCAATGCGCTCCTCGTAAAGAGAACGCGGAATCGACAAATACTTTAAATCGACACGATCTCTTTTAAAAAATATAAAGGCAGTACGCTTCGCAGGTATATAATCAATGATTCCACGTTGGGAAAGTCCCAACAAGAGCTGATAGACATCATGAGTCGTTATATCTAAACGTGCAGCCAATTCGGCCTCTTTCACATACACAAACTCACTAAAAAGTCCGGTATACCGTCGTAAAAGGAGTTGCAATAAACGATCGGTAGGCACATGCGAAATCGGTTGTCGATAAAGCTCATCGCGCATCATGCTAAAATGCAAACGTGATGTATTTTCCTGTTCCTCTACATAGTCGATATATCCGGCTTGCGTTAATAGCTTCAGTGCACTTTCGCAAACTGTAGGAAAAAGTTTAAAGTTACGGCAAAACTCAGCCAAATCGAACTCAAGCATTCGCCCTTCGCCTGCATCCATTGCAATTTGCAAATAATAGCACAGTTTCTCATACACCTGAGCAATGTATTCACGTTCGGGATAAGTAGTTGAGATACGTCGATTTAAAGTCAGCCGATCTTGCTCCATCGTCAAGAGCACAGAGTAAGCTTTCTGTCCATCACGACCTGCACGACCCGCTTCTTGGAAATAAGCCTCGATGCTATCGGGTACATCCACATGCACTACCAAACGAACATCAGACTTGTCGATGCCCATGCCAAAGGCATTAGTCGCCACTATCACTCGAAAATCGCCCGCAAAAAAAGCTTTTTGAAGTTTATCTTTCTTTACATTAGTGAGGCCGGCATGAAAGAACTCAGCAGAAATGCCTTCACCGGAAATACGTTTGGCAATATCATAAGTGCCTTGACGGCTACGGGTATAAATAATGCAACTTCCTTCCGTATGACGAAGAATATGCAACAACTCACTCTCTTTATCGTATCGATCACTGCATTTTCGCACTACATAGGCCAGATTCTGACGCTCAAAGCTCATCTGAAATACATTCTCTTCACGAAAAGCAAGTCGCACTTGAATGTCTTTTACAACCTCGGGAGTTGCTGTTGCTGTTAAAGCAAGAATGGGTACCTCAGGGTGAATCTCACGAATCTTTGCGATGTCTAAGTAAGCCGGACGGAAATCGTATCCCCATTGAGAGATACAATGACTTTCATCGACAGCTATCAGACTAATATTCATAGCTTTCAGCTTGCTAATAAACAATTCAGTAGCAAGCCTCTCAGGCGATACATATAAAAATTTATAAGGACCAAAGACACAATTCTCAAGAGCTACAAGTACCTCATTTCGCGTCATCCCACTATAAATAGCAGTCGCTAGAATACCTTTTCGTCGCAGATTAGCGACTTGGTCTTTCATCAAAGCAATGAGAGGAGTGATCACAAGGCAAAGCCCTTCACGAGCCATTGTTGGCACCTGAAAAGTCAGACTCTTACCTCCACCTGTCGGCATCAGCCCTAAGGTATCACGCCCCTGAGCAACACTTCGAATAATGGGCAATTGTACCCCTCGAAAGGTTTCATAGCCCCAATATTGCTTCAGAATCGCTTCAAAATTCGTCTCCATCTGCAATGTTTAATTAGGAGTCAATTCGCTAAAATTAAGATTCGTTCGTTCGAATGTCCTCAATCTGCAACTGTAGTTCATTAGAGCGATAAGCATTCTCCTCAATGGTATAGCAAACATCAAAAGCACCACGCGTACGTAAACGTGCCCATTGCTGACCTCTGCCAAAAGCAATGCCGTTCATCACATTTCCGCTTTTGCTATCTACTAACTCTAGCTTGAGATGCTCTTGCTTGCGACCAACTATTTTGCTCGTACCATAATCGAATACTTTATAAGATGCAAAAATGGGCTTCGGGTTTTCCGGTCCATACGGTGCGAACTGCGACAATTCACGATAGAACTTCATGGTAATATCTTTAAAGTCAAGCAGTGCATCAATTGCCACAGAGGCCGTCTGCTGTTCCGGAAGAATGTGTTCACTCACATATTCTTCAAAACGAAGTGTAAATTTCTCCACATTCTCCACTTTCATAGATAAACCGGCAGCATAAGTATGCCCTCCAAAATTGATCAACAAGTCTCGGCAATTCTCTATTGCCTTGTATACATCAAAGCCCATTACCGAACGAGCCGAACCTGCAGCACAACCGTTCATCAAAGTAAGCACCACCGAAGGACGATAATATACCTCTGTGAGGCGTGAAGCCACAATACCGATTACCCCTCGATGCCATTCCTCATTGTAAAGCACGATACTATGACGATTGGCTAATCCTTCGATCTGCTCTACAATATGTCCGGCCTCTTCCGTCATATTTTTGTCAATATCCTTACGGGTCTCGTTATAAGCATTTATTTGTTCTGCTTTCAGTTTGGCCGCCTCCGGATCTTTTTCTATTAGTAGCGATACTGATTCATCGCCTGTCTGTATACGGCCTGAAGCATTGATACGCGGCCCAATTTTAAAGACTACATCGCTCATGCTTAGTTCCTTCCCTGCAAGTCCACAGACCTCAACAATTGCTTTTAGACCAATATTAGGATTCTTATTTAGCTGCCGTAAGCCATAATAAGCCAAAATTCTGTTTTCCCCAACTACAGGTACAATATCAGAAGCAATTGAAACAGCTACATAATCCAAAAGCGGAATGAGTTTCTGAAAACGGATTCCATTTACTTTTGCAAAGGCTTGCATAAATTTAAATCCAACTCCACAACCTGAGAGATGTTCATACGGATACGTATTATCCATGCACTTGGCATTTAAAATAGCTACCGCCTGAGGTAATTCGTCATCAGGAGTATGATGATCACAGATAATAAAGTCAACTCCCTGCTCTTTTGCATAAGCCACCTCACTTACAGCTTTGATGCCACAATCAAGAATTACAACCAGCTTTACACCTCGTGCTTTGGCGTCATCAATAACTTGATCTGAGATGCCATATCCTTCTTTATCACGATCCGGAATATAATATTCAATATTTGTATAAAATTGTTCAATAAACGTATATACCAAAGCTACAGCAGTAGTACCATCTACATCATAATCTCCATAAATCATGATGCGTTCTTGCTGGCTAATCGCCTTATTTAATCGATCTACTGCCAGAGCCATATCTTTCATCAGAAACGGGTCATGCAGATCAGCCAACTGCGGATGGAAGAAGCTTCTAGCCTCATCCGCATTCAGTATTCCTCTCTTTATCAGTAATGCACCTAGCGTGGGATGTATCTGTAACTCTTTGGCTAGTTCATTGCCTATTCCTTCTTCTGATTGTGTAAGAGGTTGGTAATCCCATATATGGTTCATTTTATTTGTCTTTTAGCTGGTAAAGTTACTAAAAAAAAATAAATTTGCTAGAGTTATTAGTTTTTTTTATAATTCTGTTGCATTTAGATTTGCATACAACAGCTCCCATTCCTGAACAAATTCTTGCATCGAAGGGAACACCAAATCAGCCCCAGCCTCCCAAAGTACAGAATCCGGCATCGGCCCTGTATTCACTGCGATAGTAAATATTCCGGCTTCATGCGCAGCTTGCACTCCCAAAGGAGCATTTTCTATTACGATTGCCTCATAAGGTTTATAGCCGCTTCGTTCAAGTCCTTTTAAATAGGGTTCCGGATGAGGCTTCCCATGAACCACATCTTTGGCTGAAATCATACGTGCAGAATCAAAAAGGGCAGGATAATTTTCTTCAATACGGTCCAAGAGAGAGAGTTGACCACTCCCGGTTACAATCTGAGCAGTCAATCCCTTGCTACGTACCTTTTCTACTAATTCCTTTGCAAAAGGCATCGCCTTTGCCTGCGGGAATTCATTAAAAAGTCTAGACTTATCGGCATAAATAGCTTCACATTCTTCGGTAGTAGCTACACGTCCTAATTGCCTTTGCACTACAATATTAATGGTGCCAGACCCTGTACGGCCTTCATGCAAATAGGCTTCTTCTTCCGAAAGATCAAAGCCATTTAAGGCCATCGCTTTATGCCACGATTGAGCATGGTAGGGCATAGAATCAAAAAGGACTCCATCCATATCGAAGAGTGCTCCCTTGAGCGATAACTTCGTGATTCCATGGCACTTTAAATAAGCTTTTATACGAGTTTCAAACATATGAGATATGAGTTTCTTGTGATTTCTATTTTTAAATAAAGCTGTTATCAATAAAAAAGTTACAGATGAATAAAGGGTTTAACTCTCTATTCATCTGTAATATAAGTTTCAAGTAAAGTCTATATTTACTTCAATTTTTCCTGAATAGCAGCCGTTTCTTTCTCATAACCTGGTTTCCCAAGTAAGGCAAACATATTTTTCTTATAAGCTTCCACACCGGGTTGATCAAATGGATTTACCTCCAAAAGATAGCCGCTGATGCCACAAGCACGTTCAAAGAAATAGAAAAGTTGTCCAATATAATAGGCATTCAATTCAGGCAGTACAATACGTGAATTAGGTACATCGCCATCCACATGTGCCAACAGAGTTCCTAACTCAGCCATCTTATTTACCTCATCAATGCGCTTTCCTGCAAGAAAATTCAAACCATCAAGATTTGCTTCATCGCTTGGAACTTCAAGTGTTGCGTTCGGTTTCTCAATTGAAATCACTGTCTCCATGATTGTGCGTTCTCCATCCTGAATCCACTGACCCATTGAATGCAAGTCGGTTGTAAAATCAACCGCAGCAGGGAAAATGCCTTTCTTATCCTTACCTTCACTCTCACCAAATAATTGCTTCCACCATTCTGATACATAGTGCAATTTAGGGTGATAATTCACCAGAATTTCAATTTTCTTGCCCTGTTTATACAGTTCATTTCGAACAGCTGCATAAATAGCACTTGGGTTTTCTGAGAAAGGTACGCTAGGAGCTGTAGCTTTTTCCATATCAGCAGCACCTTTTACCAATTCTGCAATATCATAACCTGCAACAGCAATAGGTAATAGGCCAACAGGAGTTAGCACCGAAAAACGTCCACCTACATTATCAGGGATAATGAAAGATTTGTAACCTTCTTGATCAGCTGTTACACGTGCAGCACCCTTTTTAGCATCTGTTACAGCAACAATTACCTTACGAGCCATATCTTTACCACGTTGATCCTCACATTGCTTCTTAAGAAGACGGAAAGCCAAAGCAGTTTCAGTAGTAGTACCTGATTTTGAAATATTGACGATACCAAAATTAACACCCTTCAAATATTCCGTTAGCTCACTTAGGTAATCTTCGCTTATATTATTTCCTGCATAGATAATAACAGGATTCTTTTTCTCTTTCTGAAGCCATGCAAATGAGTTATTCAAAGCCTCAATCACAGCACGTGCACCAAGATAGCTACCGCCAATACCTGCTACCACAACCACTTCACAATTTTCGCGAAGCACCTCTGCCGTAGCTTTCAAATCGGCCAAATGTTCTTTAGTGATAGAAGAAGGGAGATGTAACCAACCTAGAAAATCACTACCCTTTCCAGTTCCATTTTCGAGCAAATCACTAGCCGACTTTACTTTTTCTGCATAAACCTTTACGGCCTCCGCTGTAAGACCCGTCTTTTCGATGTCTAAACTAATACTTTTCATTCTGTTACTATTTTTATTTTATGTGAGTTATCTAAACTGATCCGACAATTGTTTAATTTCAGAAGACGCAAAATGTTTCTCATAGAGAATATTATAAACTGCATCCAATATAGGCATATCTACCCCATATTCTTCATTTATTTCTTTCATACATTTCGTTCCATAGAAACCTTCTGCTACCATTTCCATCTCAATTTGTGCACTTTTTACGCTATATCCTTTGCCCACCATCGTGCCAAAAGTATAATTCCTTGAGAAATTGGAATAACACGTAACTAACAAATCTCCCAAATAAGCCGATTCATCAACGCTGCGATCAATTTTGTGCACGGTATCAATAAATCGTTTCATCTCCTGTACTGCATTCGAAACCAGCACCGCCTTATAGTTGTCGCCATACTTTAACCCTCCACAAATACCTGCAGCAATAGCATATATATTTTTAAGAACCGCACCATACTCAATACCTACAAGATCATCACTTACAGAAGTACGAATATAATGGTTGGATAGTTTCTGAGCGATCTCGGAAGCACGACTCTTATTCGGGCTGGCAATCGTAAGATACGATAAACGTTCAAAGGCAACTTCTTCCGCATGGCAAGGTCCACCAATCACAGCTTGGTTTTCAGTAGGTACCCCGAAATACTTAGTTAGATAATCTGTTACAATAAGATTCACATCCGGTACAATACCTTTTGTAGCAGAAACGATAAACTTATCGGTTAAAGGTTGCGTTATTTTTTCAAAATGCGAACGAAGATAAGGTGAAGGAAGTCCTATAATCAACGTATCTGATTTCGCTATGATCTCGTTTATATCCGAAGAAAAAAAGATACGGTTTATATTAAACTTTACTCCTGTTAAATATGCAGGATTATGGCTCAGTCTTTTGAATTCAACAATACGATCTTCACGTCGTAAGTACCAATTTACTTCTTCCCCATGATCGGTCAGCATTTTCGCTAAGGCTGTAGCCCAACTTCCGCCCCCTAATATCGCTATTTTACCTGGAAATTTCATGCTTATAATTTAAATAAACTTAGTTTTTTCGTAGCCACGCTTCCACATCGCTTACAGTAAGATTACACAACTCCAGTTTATATTTCTTTTTTATTCCATTGATTTCCATTTGCAGCTTTTGTGGATTAACGCCTTCAAAATCAGCAACTGTATTATAGCCAGCTTTCTGAATGGCAGGTACCCATTCTTCAGGAACTCCCAAAGCAACATATTTACTAGCGGCATCCTTCTTTACGACCTTCTCAGGACGCATCTGTGGGAAGAACAACACTTCTTGAATCGTTGTTTGGCCAGTCATTAACATCACAAGGCGATCCATTCCAATTCCCATACCGGAAGTCGGAGGCATGCCATATTCTAACGCACGCACAAAATCAGTATCAATAAACATTGCTTCATCGTCTCCCTTCTCACTAAGTTTTAGCTGATCTTGGAAACGTCCTAACTGATCAATCGGATCATTCAGTTCAGAATATGCATTACAAAGTTCTTTTCCATTTACCATTAATTCAAAGCGCTCAGTCAGCTCCGAATTGTCACGGTGACGTTTGCATAAAGGCGACATCTCAATTGGATAATCGGTAACAAAAGTTGGTTGGATATAATTACCCTCGCATTTCTCACCAAAGAGCTCGTCAATAAGTTTGCCTTTACCCATAGATTCGTCAACTTCTACATTCAATTGTTTGCATACCTCACGTAGCTGATTCTCATCCATGTCTGTAATATCAATTCCTGTAAAATCAAGAATCGCCTGAGTCATCGTTACACGTTTAAAAGGAGCTTTAAAAGAGATTATAGTCTCACCTATTTTGACTTCCGTAGCACCATTCACATCCAAACAAATTTTCTCGAGCATTTGTTCCGTGAACGACATCATCCAATTATAATCCTTATACGATACATAGATCTCCATACAAGTAAATTCCGGATTATGAGTACGGTCCATTCCTTCGTTTCGGAAGTTCTTAGAGAACTCATATACACCTTCAAAGCCACCGACAATAAGGCGTTTCAAATAAAGTTCATCGGCGATACGTAGATAAAGAGGAATATCCAACGCATTGTGATGCGTAGCAAACGGACGCGCAGAAGCACCACCCGGAATACTTTGTAAAATAGGAGTTTCCACTTCCATATAACCTTCTGCATTGAAGAATTCACGCATAGAAGTGTATATCTTGTTGCGCTTTTCAAAGATAGATTTTACGCCCTCATTTACTACCAAATCAACATAACGTTGACGATAGCGGAGCTCCGGATCCTCAAATTTATCATAAGCCACCCCGTCTTTGTATTTCACGATAGGGAGAGGGCGAATACTTTTCGACAGAACAGTCAATTTTCTAGCATGAATGCTAATCTCACCCATCTGAGTTTTAAACACTTCACCTTCAATGCCGATAAAGTCACCAATATCAAGCAAACGCTTAAAGACAATAGTATAAAGATCGGTATTATCTTCTGAACAAATATCATCACGAGTAACATAAATCTGAATGCGACCTTTTGAATCTTGCAGCTCTACAAACGAAGCTTTACCCATCACACGGCGGCTCATAATACGACCTGCCACAGATACTTTTCGTAATTCAGTTGCTGCGTCATCAAAATTTTCTTTTATTTCTGTAGAGAAGGCATTGGTTACATACTCCGCAGCGGGATAAGGATTAATGCCGAGTTGGCGCATCTCGTCCAAACTCTTTCGACGAATGACTTCTTGTTCACTAAGTTCTAATACGTTCATTTTTATGTATTTTTTCTTTTTGGGTACAAAGATACACAAAGATAGGCAAACAGCCAAAGCTTTTATGCTAAAAAAGGACAATCGAGGAAGTGCAGTACACTACCGATTTTTCAAGCGAATGCTTGAGAGAATGCGTCCAGAACGAATGCCCAGACGACGAGCAGAAAAGAAGTTATCTTGCTGCATATAAGTACATATCGAGCAGAACTCTATCCTAGAGGGAAGAATTCCCAGATATTGGAGTTCTGTAGCCACTGCCGATTGTAAATCAATATGCCACTTCGAAGTGGCTTTTTCCGGAAGCACCGGATAACGAGAAGCCATTACCTCCATCGTCTGCTTTTGCACAGACAATATTTTTTGAAAAGAATGCACAAAAGCATCATATACCTCATCTCCCACTTAAAAAGAATCCCTTCCAATACACGGACCAAAAGCCACACGCAAATCGACTGGATTTATGGCATAATTTTCTTGTAAAGCCTCTACCGTACGAGTCACAATATGCCCTACTGCCCCACGCCATCCCACATGAGCTAAAGCCACGACCTTTCGGTTGGGATCGAAAAAGAAAACAGGTAAACAGTCCGCGGTACTTATACACAGCATAATATCCTGACAATCAGTAATCAAAGCATCCACCTCATAAAGCGAAGAAAGCGGAACATTGCCGTCCACTCTTTTTACATTTACACTGTGTGTTTGTCGAGGTATGATAAAAGGCATACTAGCAGGGAGTTCCAAAGCCTCACGCAATCGAGATAAGTTTTCAGCCACATCATTCGGATCATCATCCGTATAATAAGTACAATTAAGCGTACCAAATGTGCCCTTGCCCACACCTCCATGGCGGGTAGTAGAGAAAGCCTGCACCTCCTCAAAAAGCGAAGGCTCAGTTGCATCAAATTGCAACTCAGCCAAACGCTCAAAAGGGGCAGGTATAATAATAGAATTAGTCTTTAGATCCCTCGTCGTCATCGTATTCGAAGTCATCGTATTCCTCCAAATCGTCTTCCTCTTCATCAGTCTCCTCATATTCAAAGCTGAAATCTTCATCTTCTCCCTCTGCGGCAAGTTCAGCTGCGAGAGCCTTTATTTCCTTAGGACGATGTAGCAAGCCAGTAGTCTCTATTGAAGTAGAAAGTTTATTACTTTCCTTATTAAGTTCAGCCCAAAGAATATCCTTTAATTCCACAAGGCCCATTTGCGCTATTGATGAAATAAACACATGAGGAATGTCGGGCAACGAAGGCTCGAGCATCTCTATGAGCTCTGCATCAAGCACATCACACTTAGTGACCGCCAAAACGCGTTGTTTATCAAGCATCTCAGGATTGAACTGACGTAATTCATTCAATAGAATTTCATACTCTTTTCGGATATCATCCGTATCTCCCGGCACAATAAAGAGCAACAAAGAGTTACGTTCTATGTGACGCAAAAAGCGTAAACCTAAGCCTTTGCCCTCACTAGCGCCTTCAATAATACCCGGTATATCAGCCATCACAAACGACTGTCCACTACGATACGGCACAATTCCCAAGTTAGGTTCAAGTGTAGTAAACGGATAATTGGCAATCTTTGGTTTGGCAGCACTAACCACACTCAAAAGAGTCGATTTTCCAGCATTAGGAAAGCCTACTAGTCCAACATCAGCCAAGAGTTTTAATTCAAGGATAACCGAGAGTTCTTGCATCGGCTCACCCGGTTGGGCAAAACGAGGTGCCTGACGAGTTGCCGTGCGGAAGTGCCAATTGCCCTGTCCACCACGGCCGCCTTTCAATAGTGCCACTTCTTGTCCATGCTCTGTTACATCACAAAGATATTCACCGGTTTCCGCATTATACACCACTGTACCACAAGGCACATCGATATATTTGTCGATACCATCTTTACCGAAGCTACGTGCACGGCCGCCATTTGCGCCATGCGTTGCAAACACATGACGCTCATAGCGCAAGTGAAGCAGTGTCCAATAATTACGGTTTCCACGTAAAATGACGTGACCTCCACGGCCTCCATCTCCTCCATCGGGGCCTCCCATGGGGATATACTTTTCACGACGCATGTGCGTCGAACCACGTCCACCCTTACCAGAGCGGCAGTATATCTTTACGTAGTCTACAAAATTCGATTCGGCCATGTAGTTATGTTGTATAAGTTTTCTTTTTAATTCACTTTTCAGCCAATAGCTGCAAAGATGTCTGCAGAGATACGGTCTAGTTCTCCGTATCCTTTAATATAGCGATAAGAACCTTCTGTTTTATAAAAGTCTTTCAACGGAGAAGTCTGAGTATGATAAACAGCAAGACGTTTCTTTATGGTCTCTTCATTATCATCCGCACGACCACTGATTTGACCACGTCTTATTAAACGAATCATCAACTCTTCTTCGGGAACATCCAAATCGAGCATCACATCAACCTTTTGGCCACGTTCCTCAAGCATCACCTTCAAAGCTTCTGCTTGAGGAATCGTACGAGGGAATCCATCAAAAATAACACCCTTACTATCTACAAAACTATCCAGTACACTAGCAAGAATACTTACCATCAACTCATCCGGTATTAATTGTCCCTGATCAATAAAACCTTGAGCAGTCTTACCTAAGTCTGTACCGTTTTTAATTTCAGCACGCAACACATCACCAGTACTAATGTGATTCAGTTCATACTTTTTTACAATGGTCTCACTCTGCGTGCCTTTTCCTGATCCGGGGGCACCAAAAATTACTACATTAAGCATTTCGTTTTTTTTATGTTGTTAGTTCTATATTCTATCTATTCCGTTTCGTCGTTATTCAGCCAAAGTATATACAGCAGGCAAATTACGTCCATATCCATCATAATCAAGACCGTATCCCACAATAAAATCATTTGGAATTGAGAAAGCTACATAATCCACATTAAGAGGAACCTGCAATTTCTCCGGTTTTATAAAAAGCGACGCAATACGAATTTCTTTCGGGCTACGTGTCCCCAACATCTCAAGCATACGTTGCATTGTAAATCCAGTGTCAACAATATCCTCAACAATCACTACTGTGCGATCTTTAATATCTTCACTCAACCCCATGATTTCCTTAATCTTGCCCGTAGAAGCCATGCCTTCATAAGAAGCCAACTTTACGAACGTAATTTTAGAAGGGATGCTTACATGCTTCATCAAATCGGCTGTAAACATAAAGGCTCCATTCAGCACTCCAATAAAAAGAGGGTCTTTATCTTTTAAGTCCTCATTTATTTTAGTTGCCACACGTTTCACTGCGGCAGCAATCTCTTCCTCACTCAAGGAGAGTTCAAAGGTTTTATCTAATATTTGTACGCGATTCTTCGTCATACTTCAGCTTTTTAATACAAAAAATATTTTGCAAAGGTAGCAGTTTTTTCCCGTTTTGCGGTAGTTTAGCAGTTTTTTAACACTTTCACCGAACGCTACGAACTTTATCCTTTAACTTATTTTCTTAACTCTTTATCAACGAAAATCCAGCCTCTGAAAGAGTTTTCTTAATCACTTCGATATGCTCATAATTACGCGTCTCGAGAGCCAAACGCAAAAAACATCCATTCACTTCAATGCTACTTCCAGAACGTTCATGATAAACGCTAAGAATATTAGCACCCATCTCCGCCACAATAGAAGTCACCGCACGAAGTTGCCCCGGTTTATCAAGTAATTCAATAGTAAGTACACACGAACGTCCGGTAGTTTGAAGTCCACGATTTATTACACGAGAAAGAATATTCACATCAATATTACCTCCTGAAACCAAACAAATTGTTTTATGTCCTTCTACCGGAATTTTCCCAAACAAAGCCGCAGCCACAGCTACCGCACCGGCACCCTCTGCAACCAATTTCTGCTTCTCCATGAGCGTCAAAATAGCAGTCGAGATTTCGTCATCAGTCACTGTTACAATACCGTCAAGATAATGGCGACAAATATCGAAGGTGTGTTCACCCGGCTCTTTAACCGCAATGCCATCAGCAATAGTAGAGACACTTTGTAAACGTTCTATTTTGCCATGAAGCACCGAGTTGAGCATACTTGGCGCACCTGAAGCTTGCACTCCATAAATTTTGACCTTTGGATTCAAGGTTTTCATCGCAAACAGAACCCCCGAAATGAGTCCGCCTCCGCCAATAGGCACAATCACCGTATCCACATCAGGCAGTTGCTCTAAGAGTTCCAAACCGATAGTTCCTTGTCCGGCAATTACCTGTTCATCGTCAAAAGGATGCACAAAAGTCAATCCACGTTCCTCTTTTAGTTGCAATGCACGTTGATAAGCATCATCGTACACTCCTTTTACTAGGCAAATCTCAGCACCATATGCTCTGGTAGCCTCAACTTTTGAAATAGGAGCCCCTTCAGGCAAACAAATCAACGACGATATCCCGTTCTTTTGAGCTGATAAAGCCACACCTTGTGCATGGTTACCTGCGCTACACGCAATTACCCCTTTCGCCTTTTCAGCAGGCGATAGTTGCGAAATTTTATAATACGAACCACGTACCTTAAACGAGCCCGTAAGTTGCAAGTTTTCAGGTTTAAGATACAACTCAGCCCCAGGTACTAAATTAGGAGCATAAATCAGATCCGTGCGATGAATCACCTCCTTCAGGACCTGCGAAGCATTTTTTATGTCATTAAGAGTTAGCATAATTATTATATATTTCTAGTTAACACAATTCGTTTATCAATACAATCCGGTAATTCTTGAGCATAATGAGTAACCATTATTATCGTTTTTTCAGTACGACGTGCAAAAGCACTAATCACCTCTTTCACTAATGCGCGACGTAAAGTATCCAACCCATGTAAAGGTTCATCGAGAATTAACAGCTCAGGATCCTTTACAAAAGCACGCGCTAAGAGCACCAACCGTTGTTCACCACTCGATAATTTCAAAAAAGTACGTTCTTTTAGATGAGCCACTCCAAATACATTCATCCAGAACTCACAAATGCCCAACTGCTCGGGCTTCGGCTTCACATAAAGGCCGATGGAGTCATGCAACCCCGAAGCCACAATACGAATAGCCGGCAAATCTTTCTGATAAGCACGATGCATCTCTGGCGAAACATACCCAATATGGCGTTTTATCTCCCAAATACTTTCTCCGGAACCACGTTTACGCCCAAAAAGGGTAATATCACAGGCATACGATTGGGGATTATCAGCACATACTAAACTCAAAAGCGTTGACTTTCCAGCCCCGTTTTCGCCGGATAGTGCCCATTTCTCTCCACGAAGCACCTGCCAGTCGAGAGCTTTCAATATGGTACGTGTTCCATACTTAATACTAACTTCATGAAGGCCTACAATCGGATTCTCCGTAAAGAGACCTTCCGCATACGGAAGATCGACAATAGCTTGTTCTAGTTCTGGAGACAATTGGCGATCCTTTAGCGGACGATAATTCTGTAAATAAGCAGCACGTGTTTGTTTTTCCCCGATACACAAATTCTCTACAGGTAATACATGCGTAATAAAAGGAGGAACATCATCCAACATACTCAGCACCAAAATAATCTGCAAATCATTGCGTTCTGTAAGACGCGTCAATAAACGTGTAAGTATTTCACGAGTTGATGCATCCAAACCAATATAGGGATTATCCATAATCAAGATACGTGGATTGCTCAACAACGCTTTCACTAATTGAAAGCGACGCAATTCACCACTCGAAAGAAGAATTAATTTCTTATCCAGCAAGCGTTCAATACCCAATTGGGTATAAAGTTCAACGCGCTCCTCCTGAGTTAAATATTCTTGGGTAGAAGTCGATAGTTCCGATTCGGGTTCCAACACATCACGAACACAAGGGGAAGTATCTTCGCCACCTGTATTCCAACGTTGCTGATAGTAATAATCACCATCCGCAGCACCATATGTATCTCGAAAGGTAATCGATTTGATATTATCATACGCACTCTTCGAAACACGAGGAGAAAAGTCGTATGTAAGCTGCTCCTCACGTAGATAAGGATATCGTCCCGTAAGTTGATCTACTAAACGAGTCTTTCCTGCTCCATTAGCACCCACAATTGCAATATGCTGTGAAGTTTCAAAACTTAAATTCACAGGGTGTGCCATGCGATAATCAGGATGGCGGGTAACTCCGTTCGTTATTTTTATAGTATTCTGTATCTCCATTTCTATACTAATATCTAAATCACAAATCTATTTTTTCACACGGGCTGCGTTTTTAGCCGCAAACTCCTTCCAGCTCTTACAACCTTTTTCAACTTCCGGACGTCCCATCTGCAAATAATGACAATATGCCGCACCCAAAGCATCCGTGGCATCCAGAAACGGTCCCATCTCCGATTCAGGGATTGCAAGCATACGCTGTAACATATCAGCCACTTGTTGTTTCGAAGCTGAACCACGACCTGTAATGGCCATCTTTATTTTCAAAGGAGCATACTCTGTGATAGGGATATCGCGACTTAAGGCAGCAGCCATTGCTACACCTTGGGCACGCCCAAGTTTTAACATGGATTGCACATTCTTACCAAAAAAAGGTGCTTCAATAGCAACTTCATCAGGCAAGAACCCCTCTATAATACTCAGTAATCGTTCCTGAATATGTTTTAACTTCAAATAGTGATTCGCATATTTTCGTAAATCGATTACCCCCATCGATACCAGTGAAGGCTTCGTACCTATCACTTTCAGAATCCCATAGCCCATTAAATTAGTGCCCGGATCAATACCTAGAATAATCTTCTCTTTTACGGGTTGCCGCATTCTTTTTGATCGTTTTATGCATTTATGCTAAAAAACATGTGCAAAGATAACGCTTTATTTCGAAACAAACCTTATCTTTGTGTCCGAAATCAACAAAATGCCTAAAAAGGGGGATTAGCTCATCTGGCTAGAGCGCGACACTGGCAGTGTCGAGGTAATCGGTTCGAGTCCGATATTCTCCACATTCGACCTACAAATTGCTTTTTAGTATAAGCAGTTTGCAGGTCGTTTTTAGTTAATTTTTTGATTCATTCTTTAACAAAAAATCTAAAAATAAATTTGCTAAAAAGCTTGTTTTTGTGCAAATTAGGTTCTATCTTTGCAGAAACCATTTATAGATTTATCTTATGAAGTATGAAATGCCCCAACTTCCATATGCCACAAATGCATTGGAACCTGTAATCAGTCAGCAGACTATCGATTTCCACTACGGCAAGCACTTACTTGCATACGTAACCAACTTAAACAATCTTGTTCCAGGTACCTCTTTTGAAGGAAAATCTGTAGAAGATATTGTTTCCACAGCCCCCGAAGGTCCTATCTTCAACAACGCAGGTCAAGTATTGAATCACACATTATATTTTCTACAATTTAGAAAAGCTAATGGCACCGAGGTAGCGCTACCAAGCGAGAAACTTTCTAAAGCCATTGAACGCGACTTCGGTAGCTTCGACACTCTAAAAGAAGAAATGCACAAAGCCTCAGTAGCTCTTTTCGGTTCTGGATGGGTTTGGTTAGCTGCCACTAAAGAAGGAAAGCTAGAACTCACTAAAGAGCCTAACGGAAGTAACCCTTTACATCAAGGTCTTACCCCTATACTTGGCTTTGATGTTTGGGAACACGCATACTACCTCGACTATCAAAACCGTCGTGCCGATCATTTGACCGGCCTATGGAGCATCATCGATTGGAAAGTCGTGAGTCAGCGTTACTAAATCGCCTCTTTTTAAGCCCGATTATTTGCTGCTTTTAAAAAAATACGATATATTTGCAGGAGCGTTTTCTTTCATCGAGAAAACGCTCCTCTTAATTATAAACAGATATTTTCGAAAAGGAATCTCTTTCAGAAGAAACATATATGGCACTATCTACTCACCAAAAGCCTAGTGATTTGTCACTCGAAGAATGGCAAATCGCTTTACGCCACACCGCAGCCACAAAAGCATGGTTTACTATCGCGCCACAGAACGCAACAATAAGTCCGGGCGACTTCTCGGTGAGTAACCGTATTGCAGGAAGCCATTATAAGGTAGTCTATCGTGGAGAATCGAATCCATGGAATTATTGTTCCTGCCTTGATTTCAAAACGAGCCAGTTAGGTACATGTAAGCATCTTGAAGCCGTAAAGATATGGCTTGCCGAACATTCCGACCAAGCTGCATACCTAGCTCATCCCGAATGCCTGGAGCCCCCTTATACTTCCGTATATCTTTCCTACAAAGGAGAGCGAAAAGTCCGTATTCGCTTCGGTAACCCGGTAGAAAAAGAGCTACAAGGATTGGCCTCAACTTATTTCGATGTCGAAGGAACGCTACGTCCGGAGTGCCTCTACACCATCTCGAACTTCCTACAAGAAGCCGCCCGACTTAGCCCTTCATTTCGTTGTTACCCGGATGCGCTCAACTTTATTCTTGAGCATCGCGAATTCAAACAACGCGAAAAACAAGCTGAACACATCCTCGACCATGGCGACCTCGATCATTTGGTACGTGTGCCACTTTACCCTTATCAAAAAGAAGGAATCCTATTCGCCTTTCGAGCCGGACGAAGCATTCTTGCCGACGAGATGGGACTAGGGAAAACCATCCAAGCCATCGGCACCGCAGAACTTTTAAAGCGGCAACGCCTTGCTACCAGCGTGCTCATCCTCTGCCCCACCTCTTTGAAATATCAATGGAAGCACGAAATTGAACGCTTCACGGGCCGCGAAGCGATTCTTATCGAAGGCAATCCACTTCAACGCAAAGAGGCTTACCAAGCAGAAGCTTTTTACAAAATACTTTCGTACAATACCCTTTCGAACGACATCAAGACCATTCCGGTGCAAGTAGACTTCCTCATCATGGACGAAGCTCAGCGCCTTAAAAACTGGCGCACTCAAATAGCTCAAGCAGCCCGCCGCATACGTTCCAACTATACCTTAATTCTTTCAGGAACTCCCTTGCAGAATAAACTCGACGAGCTGTACGCTATTGTACAATTTGTCGATCAATATCGCCTCGGGCCCTATTACAAATTTGTACACGAAACCACACAAACCAATGAAAGTGGACAAGTTACCGGCTACAAGCATCTGCACCTCGTTGCAGAGAAGCTCCGCCCCATTCTGCTACGTCGCCGACGTAACGAAGTAGCAATTCAACTCCCTGCACGTACCGACAAACTCCTATTAGTGCCGATGACCGAACCTCAACGCCTCATCCACGATGAACAGCAAAGCATCGTAGCAGCACTTGTGCATAAATGGCAACGGCTACGCTTTCTTTCCGAAAAAGATCGTAACCGATTGCTGATGTCTCTTTCGCAGATGCGTATGGTATGCGACAGCACCTACATACTCGACCAAGAGACCCGACACGAC
>Ga0302170_10000144_pt1 | contig 27297 bp, 23 predicted proteins | sample I_Fen_N2_1_FD_193492 | JGI IMG/M metagenome (GOLD analysis project Ga0302170, IMG submission 193492) | Peat permafrost microbial communities from Stordalen Mire near Abisko, Sweden - I_Fen_N2_1 | ecosystem: Environmental > Terrestrial > Soil > Wetlands > Permafrost | place: Sweden: Abisko...
TAACGGCCAAAGTTAAAATAACAGTTATTAATAAAGCAGGATTTGATACTAATTGTGAAAGAAATTGTGGAAGTGATATTGTCATTGTACCATCCAATCATTTAACTTTTGTAGTGGAAAAATATTATCTTCTCTATATAATTTAATAAAAATATAGGATATAAATTATGATACTACATATTACTTTCCCTTGCAATAAGAATATCCGCCATTGGAAAGGAGGTTTTTTATGTATCACAATGATAATCATAATCAGGTAAGACCTTGTTTGTGAAAGCTTGAGTATTTAAAAATAATCTGATATAATTTGAGCCATATATACCATTTTGTATATAATATTATTTTGGGAGATTAATGATGATAATCAGTAAAATTTATAATAAATACAAGCATATAATATTTTATACATTAATAGCTGTAATGATCGGCATAATAGTAGGTGCCATTGATGCTGCCTTTGGTGCAACGCTACTTATAATAACAGATATAAGAGATCAAAATGTATTAAAGCTTGTCCCATTTCTGCCTGTCGCTGGAGTTGTTATTATGCTTTTGTACAAGCAATTTAGTAAGGAAAGTCTGAAAGGGATGACCCTTGTATTTCAAACGGGTCTTGGAGATAGTGAAAGGATTCCAAAGTTGCTTATTCCACTCGTTATGATTGGTACATGGATTACGCATTTGTTTGGAGGAAGTGCTGGACGAGAAGGTGTTGCAGTACAGGTTGGAGCTACGGTTGCACATACAATTGGGCGAAAAATGAAGATGCCAGATAATTCAAGAGTTCTTTTGATTGCAGGAATGGCAGCTGGCTTTTCGGGATTGTTTCAAACCCCACTTGCAGCAACATTTTTTGCTATGGAAGTATTGATTGCTGGGTCCCTACAGTATGATGCATTGCTTCCGGCCTTGATGGCTTCATTTGTGGCAAGTTATACGTCACACTTTCTTGGCCTTGAAAAATTCACAGTTGTTCTTCAAGATTCTCTAAATATTTCCCCATCCATGGTAATTAAATTAATTGTGATCGGAATTACGTTTGGAATTATTGGCGGTGCATTTGCACATGTTTTGAGTCTTTCCAAGGTGTTTTTCGCAAAGCTAATAAATGATCCAATGAAACGAATATTTATAATGGGTTGTGTTCTTACACTTGTTTTACTTGCATTACATATGGGAAGATATTGTGGTCTTGGAACCAATCTTATCAGCGCAAGCTTTTCTGGGAAACAAATATACACCTATGATTGGATTTTGAAATGCTTATTAACAATATTGACACTTTCGGCTGGATTTCAGGGAGGTGAAATAACGCCACTTTTTGCCATTGGTTCAAGCCTTGGAATTGTACTGGCTAATTTGCTCGGGATTCCAATCGAAATCACTGCAGCGTTAGGTTATGCAGCTATGTTTGGAAGTGCTACGAATACTCTTCTTGCACCAATACTAATAGGCGCAGAGGTGTTTGGACCGAAGAACATATTATATTTTGCAATTGTATGCTCATTGGCATATGCATTTAATGGAAATAAAACAATATATACATCACAGAAGAAATTCGATTATTTGAATCATTTTGGTGGAAAAGTATAAAGAAATGAGTATAGGAAAATTACAATTAATAAATATATCAAAACACTAGGCTAACTAGGACTATGCGTCTTAGTTGGCTTTATTTGATTGTTAATTACAAGTGAATTATTTATAAAATATTTTCCGCGAGAATTGTCGAAATATGTAGAAAAATTCAAAAAAACATGCTAAAATTAACTAAAGCAAACGAACGCTCGCTAGTCAAACTAAAATCGTGTAATGTGAGTTGTTAAAAGGCACAAATTTAATTATGGATAATTAGGAGACTAGAAATAATGGATACAAAAGATGAAATCTTAAATGCAACATTTAAACTATTTGCAGAAAAAGGCTACAATACTTCAATGTCAGAAATTGCAAAAAAAGTAGGAATCAAAGTTCCATCTATTTACAGCCATTTTCAAAGTAAAGATGAGATTATCTGTTTGGTTATGACAAAAGAAATCGGAAGTTTCTTTCATAAGGTAAACACTCAAATTAGTGTAAATAACACGAATGAGAAAAGTGAAATCAAACTTAAGACGTTTTGTTTTACAGTATTTACGTATTTTACTAAACCAGAAAGAATTAGATTTTGGTTTAGTATATCATTGATTTATAATCAGGAGCTTAGAGAAAAGTGTAGGCAAATGGTTAGAGAAAATGAAGCTGAAATTGCTATATTATTAAAAAAAATATTTTCAGAGGGAAGAAGGAAAGGAGAAATTAAATATGAGTCTTTGGAGGGCTCATTATTTTTATTCATAGCAATGATACATGGGGTTTTGGATGCAATATTAGTTCATAATGAAACAGATCATATAGCATCCAAGTTAGATAATTATAAAGAGAGAATATGGCAGGCATATTGGGATGGTATTAAGACATAAAAAATATTATAGACTAAATTGCATTCAGGAAGGAGTATTTTATGAAATCAATTAAATTAAGATTGATTGCCACATTTTCATTAATTATACTTGTGGTAACAGGAGCATTAGGAATTATTACGATTAATATTGTCAGCAGTGATTTACTAATTGATGCGAATAAAGATTTGAGAGTGACTGCGCAGGAAGAAGCAAAATATATTGAAGCAAAGATGGATGAGCAAATTACTTATATGCAGGGATTAGCACAAAATCCAATTCTATTAGACCAAAATATTTCCAATGAACAGAGGGTAGCATTTTTTGAAGCAGAGGCAAAAAGAACAGATTATTTGACATTTGCAATTGTAGATTTGAATGGTAATAGTGTGATGTTAGATAAAAGTGGATCGAAAACAGATGTTAGCGCTAGAGATTATTTTATAAAAGCCAAAAACGGACAAGCAAATGTATCCGATATTCTGATTAGTTCAGTAACACATACACCAGCACTATTTATTGCAACACCTGTTTATCAAGATGGTAAGATAGTATGCGTTTTATATGGTAGAAGAGATGGAACAGCCTTAAGTGATATAACTGATGGCATTACATATGGAGAAACGGGTTATGGTTATATGGTTAATACAGCAGGAATATTTGTAGCATATTCAGACAGAGATCTTGTATTAAATCAAGAAAATATAATTGATAAAGCTGCTCAAAATGATAAAAATTATCTACAGTTGGCACCGCTGGTTTCGCAGCATATGTCAAAAGGTGAAACTGGAAATGGTGAATATGAATTTAAAAACATACAACGAATTATTGGATATGCGCCCGTACCAAATACTTCGTGGACTGTAGTTGTAGGGGCAGAAAAATCAGAAATTCTTGGACAGATTAATACAGTAAGTAATGTCTTGATTTCATTTATCATTGGAGCTGTACTTATCGGAGGAATTATTACGTTCTTCGTAAGTAGCAGTATTGCAAAACCAATTATTGATGTGACAAAAGATATAGAAAAACAATCAGAATTAGACTTCACAATTAATAAAAATGGGAAGACAGATAAATATAATACTAGAAAAGATGAAATAGGAAAAATGGTTACGTCACTTCAAACCATGAAAGATAATGTAAGAGACTTCGTTATTAAAACTGCAGATTCTGCACAACAAGTAGCTGCAACATCGCAAGAGCTTACAGCTACAACAGAGCAGACGGCCACAGCAGCAGAAGAAGTATCAAAGACAATTGAAGACATTGCACAAGGTGCAAGTGATCAAGCAAGAGATACTGAGACAACAGCTGGAAGCGTAGAGGAAATGGGAGAGATGTTAGACCAGGATACTACATTTATGAAGGAACTTCAAAATGCTGTTTTAGTAATTGATAAAGAAAAAGAAGAAGGATTTCAGATTATTAAAGTACTAGTTGATCAGACAGATAAAAGTAACACTGCATCGAACTCAGTATATGAGGCGATTTTAAGCAACAACGAAAGTACTGAGAAAATAGAAAGTGCTAGTTTGATGATTCAAAATATAGCAGATCAAACAAACCTATTGGCTTTAAATGCTGCTATTGAGGCGGCACGGGCCGGTGAAGCGGGACGTGGATTTGCAGTTGTTGCAGATGAAATCAGAAAACTTGCGGAACAGTCAAATACTTTTACAAATGACATCAAATTAGTAATTGATGAATTGAAATTAAGATCACAAAGTGCTGTTTTATCAATGGGTGAAGTAAAGGGAATTGTTGATTCTCAGACTCAGAGCGTAAAAGAAACAGAAAACAAATTTAACGGTATTGCAGGAGCAATTGATTCTATCAAAGAAATCATTGAACAGTTAAATGATTCAATGAAATTAATGGCAATTAGTAAGAACAAGATTGTAGATCTCACTCAGAATTTATCTGCTATATCAGAAGAAAACGCTGCAGGAACACAAGAAGCTTCAGCATCAATGGAAGAGCAAAACGCAGCAATTCAAGAAATTGCAAATTCTGCTGAAGGATTATCCGGTATTGCGCAAGAATTACAGATGTTAATTAGCAAATTTAAAGTTTGATCATTAGCAAATTTAAAGTTTGATCACTAGTTTAATGAATTGTCGACACATACAAAAAGCGCATATTAGAAAACACATATTAGAAAGCGCATATTAGAAAACACAAATTACAAAACACAGGCAAAGTATATATCCGATATATACTTTGCCTGTGTTTTGTTTGGTTAAAAGAAATGAAACAATTATATTAAATTACAAAAATTACTAAATCACTTAATGATAAACAAGAAAGTTTCTTCTTTATCCATTATTTCAAATTCCTTTACAATTGTAAAACGATTTTCTTTGGTAAGCTGACTCACATAGTCTCTATTATGTGAATACATAATAATTGTACCATCCTGCGTAAGAAATTCCTTGGCTTTGTCAAAAAACTTTCTATATAATTCGTATATTTCTTCCTCGGTTTTACGCCCAATCCGAAATGGCATATTTGTGAATATCTCATCAAAAACATATTCATGTGTGAAATCAAAAAAGTCGCGGTTAATATAGTGGATAATCTGGCCTGCTGCTTCCGTATTGATCTTTGCTTTATTAATGGCATCACTTAAAATATCTATTCCGTAAGAAGTGTTTGCTTTTACAATTTTTTGACGTTCTATTAGCATAGTTCCGACTCCACAAAAAGGATCAAGAACTCTTGCATTATCAATCATGTAATCTTTTGCCAAAGCAACCAAAAGTGCTGCATTTACAGGTTTGATACTTGAGGATATATTTTCAACCCTGTAATCAAATCGTTCATCTTTAATTGTATTAAACTTTACTAATACATTAAAATTTCCGATTTTGTTTTCAATCAATCGGATCTCAAATTCATAGTTTGTAGGAGAGTTAAGCAGTTGGCGGCTGCTTAGTCGCTCTAACTCACTTGAAAACTTTTTCGCAAAAATGCTTTTTTTATCCAAAGGTATCTTACTCTTAATCTCAACTCTAAAGTAAAAAGGTGTGGTGCCGGAATGCGCTTTTTTTAATACATTAAGAAGATCAGAACTTGAAATTGTTGCAGCGGCTTTGATTGCATCCATTTCGCAGTTTTTCATACCTTTAATTGTAAATAATAATTCGCTGTAAGTACGAATTGGTAAAATATCAAATAAATGATTTGTTTTAACTTCAACTCCTGCATTAAAGGATCTAGCTTCACAGCCACTGATTTCTGATAATTGTGCTTCGGTAACATTGGTATGAAGTCGATTGGTAAGTAAAATACAGTCATAGTCTTCATTGAAACCACCAAACGTATGTGTCGTAATTCCTTCCACTTCCACAATTAATTCTGTTAATGCTCGCATTTCTTCTTCTACATGTTTTTTGTTTTCAACTGTAAGAGTGGTTTCGGCTAACTCGGCTAACCTGTTTTTAAAATCAGACAGGTAAGCAAAATAATTAAATGATTTTAAAGCATTCAAATATGCGCTTTTAACAAACATTTGATCTTCGGCTTGATACCCTTTAAATAAGGAATCGCAGAATTCGTCAATTTCCAAGTCTCCCATAAGTAATGCAGCATTTTTACGAGTCTTCGCATCCTCGCTATCGAGCAGCTGTTTCATACCATTAATTAATTCAGAATCATCATCGATTAAATCAAGTAATTCATTCTTTTTGTTTGTTTCTTTGATTTCCTGACGTAATTGACTTAGGTTTTGTCTGACATCTATTCCATTCATAATATTTTCAAGTAAGTTTTTAATCATAAAGTTCCTCATTCCTGCACATCTTTCTGTGCATATCTAGTTTTTTGCGTTTATTTGGGTGCTAATATTAGATAGGTTTATATTGTACACTATTTTTCAATAGTAGTCATATTGTTTTTTACAACATAGTATTTGTAATTGAAGATAGCTCAACGATAATCTAAATCAATATACACATGAAGTATAGAAAACTAATTTAGAGAATAAATTTAAAGAATAAAGAAAAAATTCCAGAAAAAATAGGCGGAAAGGGAAAAATTGTTGTATAATTGAATAAGATTATGAAAAACATAAAATAGTATATGAGGGAAGAAAATCAATGCTTATATGTAATCACTATGCACGTAAATTTGAATAATATATATTAATTGTTATGTTTGATAAAATAAAAAAATTAACAGAAGGGGAAAGATTGCGAAGGATTATATCATTTGCATGGCTGAGCTTTCGTGTCGCTGAAACGACAGATAGGAGTATTATGGAAGATAAAAGATTTGCGCTATTAATTGATGCTGACAATATTTCAGCAAAATATATTTCATCAATATTAGATGAGATGACAAAACATGGAATTACTACGTATAGGAGAATCTATGGAGATTGGACAAGTACACAATCCACCAAGTGGAAAGCAGAATTACTTGAAAATTCTTTGATACCAATTCAACAGTTTAGTAATACTGTTGGAAAAAATGCTACAGATTCTGCACTTATTATTGATGCAATGGATATATTATATACCAATAATATAGATGGTTTCTGTATTGTTTCTAGTGATGGAGATTTTACAAGACTAGCAAGTCGTCTTAGAGAATCAGGCATGATGGTAATTGGAATGGGTGAGAAAAAGACACCTCGTTCATTTATGACAGCCTGTACGAAGTTTACTAATTTAGAAAACCTAATTGACCAAGATGAAGAAGAGGAAGAGTCACAAGAAATTGTGTCCTATTCATTAAGTAAAGAAAAACAAGTGATCAACAAGTCAATTATTGAGAAGACAATAGTCGGAATTATCACAGAAAATGAAAATAAAGATAAATCCACAGGAATTGGTGAGATCGGAAGTCGATTGGTTAACAAATATCCAGATTTTGATGTTAGAAATTACGGGTACAGTCTATTGTCGAAATTCTTAGAAGAAGGTCTGCAATTCAATCTACAAAAAAGTAATAGAACAATAACAGTACGACTCAAAGATTCTGGAAAGTCAACAGAAGAACTTGTTAAATATATAGTACAGTTGGTAATTGATTCAGGGGATAACGGCATTGGAATTAATGAATTAAGCAATCTTACACATAAAAAATATTCGGATTTTAACATTAAAGATTTGGGATATTCACAATTCTCAAAGTTTGCTCAAAGCATAGAGGGAATAGAAGTGTATGAGGATATGAGTAAAAGAAAAAGAGCTAGACAATTTAAGCAGTAAACGCTATTTTTATATTGATTTCGTTAAAATAGAAAAGAAAAATGAACTTATACAAAAAAGTACAGTGATTTGAGTGCTATTATGTTAATTATCTGCATATATATATATAGTTGATTTTAACAAGGCAGTCAAAACACTATAATTTTTGAAGGGGAGGTGTAAAAATGCTGGTTAATTTGAATTCGATTGATAAAGTGAAGAAGTTTGTAAGAATGATGTCTAACATTGAGGATAACATCGATTTGGTATCAGGAAGATATATTGTAGATGCAAAATCACTTCTGGGCATATTTAGTTTGGATTTGGCGAAGCCCATCAAGCTGGAGTTTAATGGGAGTAAAAATGAAGAAAGCATTTCTAAAAAATTGGAAGAATTCGAAATTAAGTCTCAAGCGTAGCTGCTTGAGGCTTTTTTAAAATCAAGACTGGAGCATTTTGTTGAAGAAAAATCCATAATATGCTAAAATATAGATAAATTTGGATAAAATGTTAAATGATATAGCTAATACGTAATTATTCACGTACTGAACAGTTACGACAATACTTTGAAAGAGAGGCAAGCATATGGTTTGGAATCGAAAACGATTTAAAGAAAAGGCTAAAAAAGCATTCATAAAAAATTATGCTTATACAGTTGCAGTTTGTTTCCTAGTTGCATTTATTGCAGGAGAATCATCTAGTTCAGTTAAAATAATAACAAAATATGATTCTACAAGAGAACAAGCTGCTAATGTTGTTAGCCAGATTTCAAAGTATAGTAATAGGCAAGCGATAATAGATTGGCTAAACGACATTCACTTTGTCCAAGAAAAGACTGGAAATATAGAAGATTCATCTAAGGAAGGACTCTATATTTCTGTGATTGAAGATCTAGTCTCAAATGATACCTTGTTATTAAGACAATACGAGGCAAATAAGGCTTTTGCAATGAATAACAAATCATTTATGGAGATAGGAATAGGAATAGGAATTGGATCTTTAATTATATTATTATTTGACATATTTATTGGGAATACTTTAATCGTTGGCAAGCGAAGATTCTTAATGGAAAACAGAATTAAAAACGGTTATAAAACTCCAATTGGAACAATACTTCACTGCTATAAGAAGGGCTTGTATGGGAAAACAGTTAAAATAATGTTTTTTAAAGATTTATATACCTTCCTATGGATGCTTACGATAATCGGAGGCATAGTTAAATTTTATGAGTATCGTGCAATACCATATATTTTGGCAGATAATCTTCAGCTTACAAAAAAAGAAATATTTATGTTATCAAAATCAATGATGAAGGGTTATAAATGGAAATTCTTTGTACTTGATATATCATTTGTTCTTTGGAATATATTAGAATCAATCACATTTGGGCTAGCAGGAATATTCTATATTGTTCCTTACATTGCAGCAACAAAAACAGAAGCATATATGGCAATTAGAAATGAGTCAATTATACTGAACAAACCATATTCTGAGTGTTTAAAAAATCCTCTTTTCGATGAAAATATAGATGAATATTTATAAAACAAAATATTGTCATATTAAATATTTTCTTATTAAAAAATTATCAAATTAAAATGTTAAAATATTATTATATTTTGATAAATCGTTTCGTTGAGGTTCGTGATATTAAACTGGGGAGTTAGAGGAGATGCTAGCATATGAAGATTCAAACGGCTATAAGTAAAGCAGTTTGCGAGAAAGATAATGAGGGAAATTCTGCTAATTTTGGTTATAATGTAGAAGTTCAAGAATTTGAGCAATCATTACACATCGTCAAGGCAAAAGAACGCCAATATTTTGAAAAGTGGTATGGATTTACTACATATATATTGTTCTTCTTTTCATTTTCTATAATGGGTTGGTTATGGGAAGTTGGATTGCACATAGTGCAAACTGGAGAATTTGTAAAAAGAGGCGTGTCATATGGACCTTGGCTTCCGATATATGGGTGCGGCGGGGTTTTGGTACTATTGTTGCTTAGAAAAACCTTTAAAACCCCGATCGTTACATTTTTCCTCACGATGCTAATTTCATCATTGATGGAGTACATTACTAGCTGGGTATTGGAAATGAGAAATGGTGTAAGGTGGTGGGATTACAGTGGATATTTTATGAATATCAATGGTAGAATATGCCTTCAAGGAGCAGTTGTGTTTGGCATTGGTGGATGCTTAATTGTTTATGTTGTTGCACCAGGACTTGAAATGCTGTATAAAAAAATAAATTTAAATATTAAAATCGTAATTTGTGTAGTTTTGGTTACTTTATTTATGATAGATCAAATTTATTCAATCAATCACCCCAATATGGGAAAAGGTGTAACTGCAACAAAAAAAATTGAAATACAGATGGATCAGAATTAGGAAAGGAGTTAATTGCAATGAAAGATACAATCCTAAAATTCAACAAGAAGTTCGTAGCGGATAAAGGTTACGAGAAATATTCAACAAGTAAGTTTCCAGAGATGAAGATTGCTATTTTAACCTGTATGGATACGAGACTGGTTGAATTACTTCCAGCAGCGCTTGGCTTGAAAAATGGTGACGTTAAGATGATTAAGAATGCTGGAGGAACGATAAATGCTCCATTTGGTAGCGCAATTAGAAGTCTACTAGTGGCTATATTTGAACTTGGTGTGAATGAAATCATGGTTATTGGTCATACAGATTGCGGCGTTCAACATATCGACAGTGAAAAGATGATCAGTCATATGATCCAGCGTGGAATCAGCGAAGAACAGATAGATATGATTAGTTATTGTGGCGTCAATTTTGAAAATTGGCTTGCAGGATTTGATTCAGTTGAAATATCCGTAAGAAAGAATGTTGAGATGCTAAAGTCACACCCATTGATTCCAAAAGATGTAAAAATAGAAGGCTATGTTATTAATTCAGAGACTGGGGAACTTCTTGAAGTTACTGAGTAATTTATTTCGCGAAATTTAATTAAAAAAACAGGTGCACAAGACACAGTCACAAACTTGACATGCGCAAAAGAAATGCAGGAATGAGGAAATAATATGAAAAAAGTAAGCACATTTTTAACAGAGGGTTTTGAAACAGTAGAAGCATTTGCTGTGATTGATATATTAAGAAGAGCTGGAGTTACAGTGGATATCATTTCAATATCAGATAACCTCGATGTAGTTAGTGCTCAAAAAATTGCTGTAAAGGCAGAATATACGCTGGATGGATATGATTTTTCTGATACAGATATGATATTTCTTCCTGGTGGACCAGGAACGAAAAACTATGAAAAAAATGAAGTATTTCTATCTATAGTAAAAGAGTTTTACAATAAAAACAAAGAAATTGCAGCAATATGTGCGGCACCAAGTGTTTTGGGCCATCTTGGAATATTAAAAGGAAAGCGAGCAACTTGTTTTCCCGGCTATGAAAAAGATCTATATGGAGCAGAAGTTGTATCAGAAAAAGTCGTTACAGATGGAAAAATTACGACTGCAATAGGAATGGGAGCATCAATTGAAATGGGACTTGAACTTGTAAGAGTTCTTATGGGTGAGGAAATGAAAGATAAAATTGCAAAATCTACTCAGTTTATCATATAATTTCTAGGAAATAAGCCATATAAAGCATATTGTAAAAAATTACTAAAATAATTTTCTGATCCATGCACATAATAATACCAGGATAAGCGACGAAAGAAACTTATTCGAAACCTAGAAACCCAATATTATTTATGGAGGTGTATTGTATGGCAAACTCAAATGCAAGTACAAGTTCAAAATCAAAAGGTCAAGCAAAAGCAGCACTCAGTCAATTCAAGATGGAAGTAGCATCTGAATTAGGAGTTCCATTGAAAAATGGATATAACGGTGACCTTACTTCAGCTCAGAATGGTTCTGTTGGTGGAGAAATGGTAAGAAAAATGATTAAGCAGCAAGAAGATCAAATATCAGGTAACTAATTAACGAAAGAATTTATGAAAGTTTATAATTCTAGAAAATAATTAGTAGCGAAATGATATTGATCAAAAGTGAAGAAAATATGAAGTAAAGAAACAAGTAAAAGAACAAAGTAAAGCAACTAAGTAAAACGACTAAGTTAAAAAACTAAGTTAAACAACGTAGTAAAGAATCAAGTAATATGAAAATAGCAGAGTATGATAAATGTTTAAACATTTACCTTCTCTGCTATTTTTTTAATAACCTTCAAGTTTTCTTTGTGTTCTTAATTCAGCTCGTTTGATAGCTGCATCCCATTTTGCCTGTTGTTCAATCGTTTCAATTTTCAAACGAGGAACTTCAACTGGTTTGCCTAATTCATCCAAAGCGACCATTACAAAAAAAGCGCGATTAATAGGATAACGACTGCCATCAGTCTTTTCCCGGTAGGTGTCAATTCTTATCTCCATAGAAGTTCGTCCAACATGAGTAACATAACCAATTAGTACAACTAGGTCGTTGAGATAACATCCATTTTTGAATTCAAGATTATCAATACAAGCAGTGATAATGTTTTTGCTAGAATGACGTTTGGCTACAATCCCAGCGAGCTCGTCGATCCATGCAATCAATTGGCCACCAAACAATCGGCCGGCGCCATTCATATGTCTACTCATTAACAAATGTGTCTGCTCAGTTTTCGAATAATCAACAGTTCTATAAATTTTACCATCCTCATTCATAGTATTGTTGGTACGTACTATATTTTCACTTTCCATAATTTCACTTCCTCATTTAAATAAATTTAATATTGATTTTTAAAATATGTTTCATTTTACCATGATTTTAATAAAATATACAGTCTAAAATATGATTAAAGTTTCAAAAGGAATATAAAAGCTATTGAAGGAATATGAACTGCTGATTTTACAATTAAAATATAAAATAATAATTAAATAAATATAAATAAATAGAGCAAAAATATAAAACTAACTTAAAAAATGGTGAAATAGGGAAAAAAAGGAAAAAAAGTATGGAAATATATTAAAATAATGATACTATAGTACTATTGTTAAAAAACTTATGTAAAGTACTTATATAAAATACTTGCAAAGAATACGAATGAAAAAAAGGATGAATGAAAAGATGAAAAAAATCAGAGGAATAGGCGTACAACTTGTCGCTTTTTTTGTAATTGCAATTAGTATCCCAACGTTATTGTTGGCGATTACTTCTATTAATACGACACGTTCTGCAATGACAAGCAATATGAAACTTACAAGCGAGCAAACGTTACAGGGAACACAGCAAAGTTTTCAAACATATTTAAGAACGTTAAGTCAACCAATTGACTTGCTTACAAGAAAAAATGAAATAAAACATCTAGAAGATAGTGGGGTATTGAAAGATAATATCACAGCCATTCAAGACTCATTACTTGCAACAGTTAAAGTAACAGAAGGTTCTGTAAGAAATTATTACGCAACTAAGAATGGTAAGTTAATTCAATCATGGCTTGACGTAGATGCTACTGGAACTTCAAAAGTAAATAGCACATATGAAGAAGGAATTGATAACACACAGAAGAATTGGTATACATCAAGTATCGGACAAGTAAGCCGAAATGGCACATTTGCCTCCTTTACAAATCCATATATAGACAAAGAAACTGGAAAAACCATATTTACTGTTTCACAAGAGATTAAGGTTAACAAGATAAACTATGGTGTTATTGGTCTTGATATCGATTTTGATATTGTTAAGAACTTTGTGCAAAATATTCAACTTCTTAATACTGGATTTGTTCTTTTAGTAGATAAAGATGGCAATATTCTTGTCGACAATGATAAAAACACATATGTTAAAGGGTCAATCAATCAGCTTTCATTGTGGAATCAGGTTCAGTCTGATGTGACAGCAGCAACAGGGGCAGATGGAATTACATTGGACAAGACAAGTTTTACATATACAGAAAACATCAATGGTGAAAATGTACAGGTTGTTGTATTACAAGACGTAATCACTGGCTGGAAATTAGTTGGAATAATTAGTGATAAGGAAGTTTTGGATACAGTAAATAATATTAAGTCAGCAACTATTGTTACAGGTATAATTGCATTTATCGCCGGAATATTGATTGCTAGTTTAGTAACAATTATATTTGTAAAAGAAATCAATAAGATAAAATCTACAATGAAGAGCGTAGCAAATGGTGATTTGACTAAGCGAATTACTGTTAAGCGAAAAGATGAATTTGGTGTATTAGAGAATAATTTTAATGAAATGGTCGATAATGTATCTTCACTCATTCAGGACGTTGAACGAAAAACAAATACAATTGTGACCGCATCAGATAATATTTCTGTAATTGCAAAGACTACAACTGAAACAACAAACCAGGTATCTGAGGCAATACAGAGTGTTTCACTTGGAGCGGCTGGACAGGCAGAAAGTACTGCGAATGCAACAAAAGAAGTCGAAAATCTTGCACTCAAGTTACATGAGACAAGAAAATATGTGAACGATATTAATCATATGTCAACAGATACGCAGCAATTGAGTAGCAAAGGTGTTGAAATGGTAAATGAATTGATTATAAAAGCTGAGAAGTCAAGAAACAATTCAATACTTTCAAAGGATGTTGTAGGTGAGATGGTAAGTAGTATTGATAAAATTAATTATATTTCTGATGCGATTACAAATATTACAAGTCAGACAAATTTACTTTCACTAAACGCAAGTATTGAAGCGGCCAGAGCTGGTGAGAGTGGTAGAGGATTTGCGGTAGTTGCAGAAGAAATTAGAAAGCTTGCTGAACAGTCAAAAGAATCAACAGATGAAATAAAGAAAATTATAGTTGAAATATCAGTGAAATCTAATATTGTTGAAAAAACACTTGCTGAAAGTGATGAACTCCATATTGAGCAAAATAAGGCAATTGAAGATACCAAGGAATTATTTAATGAGATTTCTGATTCAATTAATCATTTATCAGAAGGGCTTGGAAATATTAGCGAGTTGAATCAAAAAATGGATGACAGTAGAGAAGCGGTTATTCAACGTATGGAAAATGTCACATCAATATCTTCAGAAACAGCTGCAGCGTCAGAAGAGGTTACTGCTTCAGTAGAGGAAGTAAATGCAACAATGCAGACGCTAAATGAATATACATTTGAACTAGATGAGATTGCGAATACATTGAAAGAAGCAATAGAAAAATTTAAATTATAAATTTTATTATTTACGCAGCATTCCATAAATCTCCATCCGTTAAATCCTTCAGGAATACAAAGATACAATTGATTCATATATAATAGTAACCATCTATTGAATAAGTTGGAAAAATATGTTGTGTTTGAGGATTTTATGTCATATAATCTTGATATCAATCTTAACGAGGTATCCTATAGTTACTATAAAGCATGAAATCGAGTCTTGCCAGAGCAAGCCGAGGGGATGGAGGGAATATGGAACAGTATAATGTCAGAAGAATTAATCTATTTAGTTTTGTAATGCTAATCATTTTTTCAACTTTAGTATTTGTACAATCATTGCCAAAAGGAATCACTTATGGATTAACAGTTTTAACATTTGTTGGGGGAGCTTGTATTGTTGTAGGGATTATATTCTTATTACCAATTAGCCCAAAGATTAAAGGTTATTTTATCATATTTATTCCTATTATAGCGGCTTCTATTATGTCTATAATAGAGCCAAATGAATATGTTTTGCCATCACAGATAATATTTGTAATTATGTTTGGAATGTATTTTGATTCAAAGATGATCATTCATCTGGGTGTGGTATATAATGGATTGAATATTATATTAGTGTTACTCGCACAGTTTGTATTAAACAATAATACGGAGATGATATTGTTAGTGAAAAGCATAGTCTTTTTCAATATTTCACTTGCTGTTGTATTCTTTCTTAGCAAATGGGGTAGTGAGTATATTAATTTAGCAGCTGAAAATATTAAAAAGACGAATTTATTGTTGGAACAAAATGATAAAATACTCGCAACAATAAAAGAAACAATTTATACGCAAAACAACAACATAAATCGTGGAAATGTTGAAATTACTGATATTTATAAATCGGCTGACATAAATATGTCTTCGTTGAATCAGGTTTCAGCAGGAATATCCGAATCTACAAAAGATGTAATGGATGTAACCTCTAAGATAACTAATTTATCAGAAGCCGTTGAGAAAATAAGCAGAGATAATAATGAGATGATGGATCGTGTGAATGATTCGTTAAGCATAATATTGAACACCTCCGATATAGTTTCAAACCTTGAGCAAGAACTTAATTTGGCAAATAACAATGCGGAAAAATCAATCGAAAACTCCCATTCTTTAAGTGAATCTGCAGTAACGATTAGTAATGTGGTGGAACTGATCCTTAATATTTCATCTCAAACAAATCTACTTGCGTTAAATGCATCAATTGAGGCAGCGAGAGCAGGAGAACATGGAAGAGGCTTTGCTATTATTGCTGAAGAAGTACGTAATCTTTCACAACAGACGGATGATGCAATTAGTGAAATTCAGGAAACAATTAGTGTAATTGGAAAAAACATAGAAAAATCGAATACAAGCGCCAGTGAGATTATGAAAATAGTAGTTGAAGCAATGAAGGTATTTAATAATTTAAAGCAAATGTTTGATGAGATATATACAAACCAGCAACGATTAAATATACTTGTTGGAAATACTTCCGGAGAAACCTCGTCATTTTCAGAAGCATTTTATGTAATCAAGAATGCATCTGAAAATGTATCAGCAGTGTTCGAGGAAGTGACAGCAACAACAGAGACGGTAGTCGATAATGTCATAGCAGAACAAAATCATATTATGGCGTTAAAGACACTTCTTGAAGACACCAAAAGTCTTGGAGCGCATTTAACCGATATTGGGTAGACCGTTAGTAAATCATGCGGTAATAGATGGAATTTAATCAATCTCAATTAAAGCGATTAATCAAACCAAAACAAAGTAATGCTAGTAATTAAAAAAATAATATGATATAATCAGAAAATATGTACATTGTACGTTATGAAAACTTTACATATATATATAAGGAGGAATTGATTAGCATGAGTTTTAAAGTAGAACAACTTGAAGAAAAGAATATGGTGAAGCTTGTAATTGAAGCGACTAATGAAGAATTTGAGATTGGCTTAGAAAAAGCTTATCAGAAGAATAAGAGCAGTATGAACGTTCAGGGATTTAGAAAAGGAAAAGCACCTCGTAAGATGATTGAAAAACTTTACGGACAGGAAATTTTCTTTGAAGATGCAGCTAATGCGATTATTCCAGATGCTTATTCAGAAGCAGCACAGGAAAGCGGCTTAGATATAGTTTCACAGCCACAAATCGATGTAGTACAATTAGAAAAAGACAAACCATTCATCTTCTCAGCAGAAGTTGCTGTTAAACCAGAAGTTGAGCTTGGCGCATATAAAGGTATTGAAGTAGCTAAAATTGAAGAAACAGTTTCAGATGAAGAACTTTCTACTGAGATGGATAAAGTTAGAGAAAAGAATTCAAGAACAATCAGCGTTGAAGACAGAGCAGTACAAGACGGTGATGAAGCAGTGATTGACTTTGAAGGATTTGTAGATGGCGAAGCATTTGAGGGTGGAAAAGGTGAAAACCACGCACTTACAATTGGCTCACATTCATTTATAGATACATTTGAAGAACAATTAATTGGTAAGAACATTGCTGAAGCATTTGAAGTGAATGTGACATTCCCAGAGGATTATCATGTTGAAACTTTGAAGGGAAAAGCTGCAATATTCAAAGGAACAGTAAAGGAAATCAAAGTCAAAGAACTTCCTGAACTTGATGATGATTTTGCACAAGACGTATCCGATTTTGATACATTAGTTGAATACAAAGAAGATGTAAAAACAAAATTAATCGCAGATAAAGAAAAAGAAGCAAAGAATAAGAAAGAATCAGAAGTACTTGATAAAATCGTCGAAAATGCAAAAATGGATATTCCAGAACCTATGATTCAGACACAAGTTAAGCAAATGGCTGAAGAATTTTCTCAAAGATTACAACAACAAGGATTATCAGTTGAACAGTACTTCCAGTTTACTGGAATTACAGCAGAAAAATTATTGGGCGATATGAAACCAGAAGCGCTAAAACGTATTAAGACTAGATTGGTTCTTGAAACAATTGTAAAAGCTGAAAAGATAGAAGCAACAGATGCTGAGCTTGAAGAAGAAATTGGCAAGATGGCTGAACTTTACAAAATGGAAATCGATAAGATAAAAGAAGTAATGGGCGAAAATGAATCAAAGCAAATCAAAGAAGACATTGCAATTCAGAAAGCCGTTACATTTGTTACAGAAGCATCTGTAGAAAAGTAATAATAGAAATTATATATTCGGATTGGAGGAATTACTATGAGTTTAGTACCTTATGTTATTGAGCAAACAAGTCGAGGAGAGAGATCTTACGACATTTATTCAAGATTATTAAAAGAAAGAATCATTTTCCTAGGGGAAGAAGTTAGCGAAGTGTCAGCAAGTGTTGTTGTTGCACAGTTACTATTCTTAGAGTCAGAAGATCCTGGTAAAGATATACATTTATATATTAACAGCCCAGGCGGTTCAGTTACTGCAGGAATGGCTATCTACGATACAATGAATTATGTGAAATGTGATGTTTCAACAATGTGTATCGGAATGGCAGCAAGTATGGGTGCATTCTTGCTTTCAGGCGGAGCCAAAGGAAAGAGATTCGCTCTTCCTAATGCGGAAATCATGATACATCAGCCATCAGGTGGCGCGCAGGGTCAAGCAACAGATATTAAAATTGTAGCAGACCATATCATTAAAACTAGAGCAAAGTTAAACAGAATTTTAGCGAATAACACTGGTAAGCCATTGGAAATTATTGAGGTCGATACAGAACGAGATAACTACATGGATGCACAGCAAGCGATGGAATACGGTTTGATTGACAGCGTAGTTGACAAAAGATAGGATACGATAATGGGGACTGTTGCAAAATTGCACAGCCCCTTTTCTGGCCTTTTTGCTTTTGCAGTGTAATCTTGCAAATGGTTGGTCAATCAAGTATATGGAATTCATTTTTGAATTAGTAGGGAGAGAGGTATATATTATGGCAGGAAAAAGTATTGATGAGAAACTACGATGTTCATTTTGTAACAAATCGCAGGATCAAGTTAAAAAGTTAATAGCAGGACCAAATGGTGTTTATATTTGTGATGAATGTATTTCAATTTGTGGGGACATTCTTGATGAGGAATTTGATACTGAAGAGACGCAAGAGAGTGAACTTGATATAAATCTTTTGAAACCAATACAAATAAAAGAATTCCTTGATGATTATGTAATTGGACAGGATGAAGCGAAGAAGGTATTGGCGGTATCTGTTTATAATCATTATAAGAGAATCTTGTCTGGTAAGGATTTAGATGTAGAACTTCAAAAGAGTAATATTTTAATGCTAGGACCAACTGGTTCAGGTAAGACATTTTTGGCTCAGACGCTTGCAAAACTTCTTAATGTACCATTTGCAATTGCAGATGCTACAACACTTACAGAAGCAGGCTATGTTGGTGAAGATGTAGAAAATATCCTTTTGAAAATCATTCAAGCAGCTGATTATGATGTTGAAAAAGCGCAATATGGTATCATCTACTTAGATGAAATAGATAAGATAACGAAGAAATCAGAAAATGTTTCAATAACAAGAGATGTCTCAGGTGAAGGTGTTCAGCAGGCACTTCTTAAAATTATAGAAGGTACGACTGCATCTGTTCCACCACAAGGCGGAAGAAAACATCCTCAGCAAGAGTTGATTCAGATAGATACAACGAACATATTATTTATATGTGGTGGCGCATTTGACGGATTAGAGAAGATTATTGAGACTAGAATGGATCAAAAATCAATCGGATTTAATGCAGAGATAGCTGATAGAAGAGAAGAAAATGTTGGAGAAATTCTACGTAAAGTACTTCCACAGGATTTGATTAGATTTGGCTTAATACCAGAATTCGTTGGTCGTGTACCAATTGTAGTTGCACTCAATAATTTAGACAAAGAAGCGTTGATTAAGATCCTTACAGAGCCTAAGAATGCAATCGTAAAGCAGTACAAGAAGCTTTTTGAATTAGATGAAGTCGAACTTGAATTTACACCAGAAGCGGTTGAAGTAATTGCAAGAAAAAGTTTTGAAAGAAAGACTGGCGCTAGAGGACTTCGTTCCATTATGGAAGCAGTAATGATGGATGTAATGTATACAATTCCATCGGATGATACAATTGCAAAGTGTATTATTACGAAGGAATCAGTTGAAGGTACCGAAGCACCAATTATTCAATATAGAACAGAAACCATTGTTGACAAAAAAAGTCCACAGAAAAAAATAGCACAGTAATTAAGTCACAAGTAATATATTTGAGAGTCTATAGCAGTGTATAAAGCGAATCGTTGATTCTCTTTATGCACTTTTATTAGTCTTGAAAGAACTATAATAAAAATGAAAACTTGCGACGCAAGGAGGTATTAGAATGGTAATTAAAAAAGTTGATTTAGAAATTGTTATTGGAGTTACAAGTGAAATCCCCGAAACTGATAAACCAGAGATCGCATTTGCTGGAAAGTCAAATGTAGGAAAATCATCACTGATTAACGCCTTGATGTTTAGAAAATCATATGCAAGAATCTCATCACAGCCAGGTAAAACACAGACAATTAATTTTTATAATATTAATGATGTGATGTTTTTAGTCGATCTACCTGGATATGGATACGCCAATGCAAATGAAGCAGTGAAGGCAAAGTGGGGTAAGATGATTGAAAAGTATCTTATTAACTCAAGCCAGTTACAACAGGTGTTTTTACTCATAGACATCAGACATGATCCATCTGTCAATGACAAGATTATGTTTGATTGGGTTGTTTCAAATGGATTTAGACCTGTAATCATTGCAACAAAGGTCGATAAATTAAAGAGAAGTCAGGTTCCAAAACATGTAGCAATGCTTCGACACGGACTAGGGCTACGTAAGGATGATGTATTGATTCCATTTTCATCTACAACGAAGCAAGGACTTGGAGACCTTTGGAAAGCGATTGACGGCTATGTTCTTGATGAAGACTTAATTGAAGTCCCAGAAGTGGAAGAGACAGCAGAAGTTAAGGCAGAAAAATTAGCAAAATCTGAAGCGAAGCATGAAGAAAAGCAAGAAGCGAAGCATGAAGCAAAGGCGAAAGCGAAGTCTGAAGTGAATACGGAAGCCAAAACAGAAGAAAATGCAAAAACGAAAGTCAAACCTAGACCTAGAGTGAAAGCAAGAACAAAAGTGAAAGCAAGAGTGGAAGATAAAACGATCACTGAAGATAATGCAGTCATTGAAGTAAAAGTGAAGAAAGAAAGAAAAAGCAAAGCGAAAGCGAAAATGTTTGCAAAAGCAAAAGAGAATGAAGGCAAAAAGCGAAGATTTAAGCCAAATGCAGAAGATAAAAGTAAAACTGGAGTGAAGCCAAAGACACAAGATCGAAGCAGAACTGTAGTGGGACCAAAGTCAGAAGATAGAGTGAAAACTGGATTTAAGGCGACGACAGATGATAGAAGTAGAGGTGGTTTTAAGCCGACGACAGATGATAGAAGTAGAGGCGGTTTTAAGTCGACGACAGATGATAGAAGCACAGATGATTTGAAGCCAAGGGGCGAAGACAGAAGCAGAACTAGAGGAAGCTCAAAGTCAGTAGATAGAAGCAGAACTGGAGTGAAGCCAAGAACGGATGATAGAGGTAGAACTGGAGTGAAGCCAAGAACGGATGATAGAGGTAGAACTGGAGTGAAGCCAAGAACGGAAGACAGAGGCAGAACTGGAGTGAAGTCAAAGACGGAAGAACGAGGCAGAACTGGAGTGAAGCCAAGAACGGAAGACAGAGGCAGAACTGGAGTGAAGCCAAGAACAGAAGACAGAGGCAGAACTGGAGCAAGACCAATGACCGAAGAAAAAGGCAGAACTGGAACTAGAAAAAGATAACGAATGCGATTAAGAGCCATGGAAAAAGTAACAGCGCGAGCAGCTACTTTTTCCATGGCTTTTAATTAATTGTTGGGGTGTTTTTAAATAAAATAAGTGAAACCAAATGAAATAAGTGAAACCAAATGAAAACAAGTAAAAGCATATTAAACAATTGAAGTCATATAGAAAAATAAAATAATATATGTACTTAAATTAAAAATAGATAATAAGTAAAAAGATACTTGAAATATGGATATATATGGTATAATAGAAAACAGGAAACTTATAGAATATATAGGGGGCAGCGAGTCACATGTACGTTAGAAAAGTAGTTCGTAATTTATTGATTATTAGTTATATACAGTTTGTCTTATGCATTTTATTTTGGATTGGTGTTGGGGTCAAGGCGTTGGGGTCAGTTGGCTTGGGCGATTATATAATCATGGTAGCAATGTTGTTTTGCAGTGGTGGCTTGGTCATTGGAATGGGATTGATTAATCGATATTATAATGTTGGAATTGAAGAGACCATTAAAAATTTAGAGGAATTGAATACAACACTTAGAACGCAAAGGCATGATTATATAAACCATATGCAGATTGTATATGGTTTACTGGAATTGGATGAATATCAAGATGCAAAGGAATATCTTGAGCCTGTGTTTGTGGATATTATGAAGGTAAGCAAGGCACTTAAAACTTCAAAACCTGCACTGAATGCGCTTCTTCAGGCAAAGATGGAAACGGCACGTAGAGCTAATATTGATATGTTTCTAGCAGTCGCTTCAGATTTACGCAATATTAAAATTGAACAATGGGAACTATGTAAAGTACTTGCTAATCTCATTGATAATGCAATTACTGCGGTAAATCAAAATGAGAAAGAAAAAACGATACATATTGAAATCGGTGAAGATATTCATAACTATAGATTTTGTATCCATAATAATGGACCACTAATACCTGAATCACAACAGGAACTCATATTCAAAAAGGGATATTCAACAAAGAAAGATGAGGGACATGGTTTAGGCCTTATGATTATAAGGCAAATACTTGATAACAATCATGGCATTGTTGATCTTCAATCAAAAGAAGGAAAAACTTCATTTACCGTGTTGATAAAAAAAGAAGTACAACCTATCTGCTAATAACGCATAAAGTACGTATAGAGTGACTAGAAGCAAACAAATTTTAATGATAGGAAGATGTAAGTTAAGCACCAAAAAGCGACAGTTTAAATTCAAAAATGTATAATAGATTGGTTTGATATTTAATTCCAATAGAAGTATTATACAATATTACTATCAAAGTGATTTGCATAAATAAACGTAAAAAGCTTTGAATGAAAAATGGGGGAAGAAATGAAGAAAAAATCCATTTTAATCGCAGTGATTTCAATTATTTTAGTTACTGTTATCATTGCAACTGTATTTATTATAAGAGGATATAACGCGAAAGAACTAGAAAGCGAGGAAAGTATACGCACAGAAAGTGAAGCCAAGGTTGGAATTTCTATTGAATTTTCATATCATGAGGATTACTGGCAAAAATATGACTTAACAAATGCAGTGTATAAAACACAAGCTGAATATGAAACTGCAGTGAGAGATTATATTAATCAAATTGTAATATTACTCAATAAGCAAGATTGGTATGAAAAATATACAGGCATAGAAACACTTTATATTGGCTTGAATATCAATGACGCTGATGATGGCATTAGTGAGGGAGCAATTTCTTTTTCAAAAAATCTATCTAAAACTGTTTATACATGTGATTTGCATTTGAGCAATACGATGTTTAAGCATAATAGGAGCCAACTTGTTCATGCACTGACCGAATTAATAATAACGAAAACAGAGGGAAATACAAGCTCTTTGGAGGAAGGATTTTGCGAATATATGCAAAGCAACCTAGGAATGGGGATTGGTTCGTATCATTATGGTCTAGATATTCATAATTATTTAATTGAGTTTACAAAGAAGAATAAGGAAAATGCAGATAACAATAATAATATGAATGCAATTAGAGACGCTGTAGGAGCTCAAAAAGCAAACAGTATAAACAGGTTTGCTTCACAGAAACCTTATTTCAATCATGCTTACTGGAGCTCAGCCAATTATTCATTTGTTGATTATCTGGTAAATACTTATGGAATTGAAAATGTGATGAAAATGATGGATGGATATGATGAAAGCATATTTTATTTGTTTCATCAAAATGGATTAAGTGGACTGGTAGCTGACTGGGAGCAGTATTTGGAGAAGTATCCTTGTAAGTTGTCGTGGGACGAGATTCAGACACAGATTACTGTACTTAAGAGCACGCATGGGTATTGAGTTTATAAAAGCAAGTGTAGAATTGTCGCAATTGTTTTAAGCGGCTAGATCATCTGAATGGTTTTGATGTGGGGAGTCGCTTTATTTCATTATAATGAACAGGGGATATCATCAATGAAGAGAATGAGTATGAAAATGAAGTACAAGAGCAAGCTGTATGGAAGTGCATTTGCATTGATTAGTATATCTGGATTTGTATTCTTTTATATGTATCCATTTATAATCAGTATAAACAAAACATTTTCAACAAGAACAAATCAATATACATCGTTATTTTCGTCAGAAGCATTTCGGCTGGCATTAAAGAACACACTGGAATTCGTTGGAATAGGAATACCAGTTTTGTATGTATTATCACTTTTGACAGCACTGGCAATGAACAGACTATATTCATGGAAGGTTAAGGGAAGAGGCATCATTTTGGCGTTGCATGTATTGCCAATGTTGATTCCTTCGGCGGTAGTTGCATTCTTTATACAGGTGTTTTTTGAAAGATATGGAGTGGTAAATGGAGTACTGGAAAAACTTGATTTAAGTACGGTTGATTGGCTTTATTCATCAAAGGCATTCCTTGTGTTAATGATGATATATTTATGGAAGAATTATGGATATTGCATGATCATAATGATGGGCGGCATACAAAGCATTCCATCAGAGACAATAGAAGCGGCTAAGCTTGAAGGTGCGGGGAAATTAACAATATTAAGAAAAATCATTCTTCCACAGATTAAGACTTATTCCATATTTACTTGTATGATGGGAATTATCGGTATATTTAAAGTGTTTAGAGAATCCTATATGATGTTTGGAAACTATCCAGACAAATCAATTTATATGTTGCAGAACTTTATGAACAATTGCTTCTATTCGTTAAATTACAATAGATTAGCAACTGCTTCAACAATCATGATTGGCATATTCAGCGTATTCGTACTTGCTATGCTCTATCAGGATAATGAATGGAGGCGCAAAGTATGAAAGATGCAAGAAAAATTGGGAGTATGAGAAAGAAAGAGCATACAAGGAATGCTGTAATATATGCAGTTATGGTACTTATGACTATTGCTACAGTGTTTTTCCTTGCATTTCTACTGTTTGGTTCATTTATGAATAATGGGGAACTTAGCGATACATACGGGATGATTAAGGATGGAAATAATATGATGGCATATGCATCGTTTCATATTCTACCAGATCATTTCACATTTACACAGTACAAGAAGGTTTTATGGGAAACGTCTGATTTCTGGTTTTATTTTTGGAATAGTATGTTTTATACATTGCCGATATTGCTGGGTACGATAATTATATCAGTTATGGGGGGCTACGCATTTGCAAAATTTCAATTTCCATTTAGAAAATTTTGGTTGGCAATATACATAATTGTAATGATGATTCCATATCAAGTCATGCTTTCACCAACACTGATTGTTTTAAATAACATAGGGCTGATTAATACAAGAAGCGCTATTATATTGCCAAACTTATTTACACCATTTGGAACATACTTGATTTACCAGTTTATGTGTGGCATATCAGACGATACGCTAGAAGCTGCAAAGGTTGACGGCGCTGGAAATATCAGAATTTTACTTAAAATTGTGCTTCCACAGGTCAAAGCAGGAATTGCATCACTAGCAGTCCTAAATATTATAGATACGTGGAATATAGTCGAGCAACCAGTTATGTTTCTTAAGAATGAATTCATGTATCCGTTATCTGCGGCATTATCCTATTTTCAGACACAGGACACGGGAACTGCATTTGTGTGTGGAGTTACATTCTTGGTTCCAGTTGTACTTGTATTTTTGATTGGCAAGGATTATATGATTGAGGGCATCAAGAATTCCGTTGTTGGTAAATAAAATAGAAGGTGGCGTTTTAGATGAAAGGGAAAAAGATAATCGCAAGAATTGAAGTAGGGTTGCTAGCTATATTTATAATTGTGGCTATTACATTTACATTTTTGTCACGGAAGAATTATGAAAATAATCTGACGAAGGTTAGCATTGTTGAACCGACAGATATGAGTATCGATCATGAAGCGGAGTATGCTGGGAACCTGACCATAGACATTGGTGGAAAATATAAAATCGGATGGTTTATGAATGATTATGCAAAAGAATTGGATCAAAGAGAACAGCTCACACAAGTAGACGTTTCAAATATTGTTCTGACTTATAAGCAAGATGTAAATGAAAAAGAGAAAGTTAGTTATAAGATAGGCGAGAGTAGCACTGCGTATATTGATGAAGTGGTGGATGTGGAAGGCGGCTATCAGGTCGCTACGTATTTTGGTGAGATACCAGCAAGCTGGAAAAAGGATGCTACATATCTGGTGACAGTCAAATTCACTGGAAATAGAAAGAAGTATGTAATCCCTGCGTCCTGTGTAGTGTATGATAAGCAGAATGATCAAAGGTACGTATACAAAACAATAGAAGAGCCCAAAATATGGGGAACAGAGTATAGTCTTAAAAAGGTTAATGTTAATGTGATAGAAAGTAATGGAGAATATAGCGCTGTGGAAAACAGTCCAGGTGACCATATCATTGAAAATGCTAGTAATGAATTGTATGAAGGAATGTTGGTTAAGATTCAATAAGATTAAAATTCAATAAGATTAGAAAAGAGGGGATTATGAAAAATATTAATATTAAGGGTATTATCAAAAAAATCAGTTGTTTATCAATGGTCGTTGTAATGTTGGGAATAACGCTTTCAGGATGTGCTTCAAAAGAGGATAACAGCGTTAAAGATCTTACGGTTTATTATGTAAAGGGAACTTCCTATTATAGTAGCGCACTCGATTTTTATAGTAAGTTGGATTCGAAAATAAATCTAAAAAGTGTGGAATTCAATACAGAAGACGAAATGACAAATAAATTAGCGGGTGAAATGGCATCCGGAGACGGCCCGGATGTGATTTTGCTTTCGGATAAAACAACGCTAGATGTTTACAAATCAATTCGGGGAGAAAACTTTGCCGACTTAACATCCTATTTTACTGATGATAAAGACTTTTCAATGGATGACTATTATCAAAATATAATTAATGGCGTCAAAGTGAACGGAAAACAGTATATCGTACCATTTAACTTTGATGTGAATACATATTATATGAAGAAAAGTGTAAAGGATAAATTACAGATTAACAAATTTGATTTATCATTAAATTTCGGTGACTTTATGAAGTCGGTATTAAATTATCAAACGCAGCTTCAGACAGATGACAATATGGAACTTACCCTGTCAGCATTATCATCAAGCGGAGGAGTCAGTCTGATTGCAAGTTTGTGTAGGACATGCGGATTAAAAGCAGTTGATGAATCAGGAAATATATGTGTGTCAAAAAGCGAT